>Ga0315549_1002857_pt1 | contig 15962 bp, 15 predicted proteins | sample SalMarSW160200MG_FD_203101 | JGI IMG/M metagenome (GOLD analysis project Ga0315549, IMG submission 203101) | Salt marsh sediment microbial communities from the Plum Island Ecosystem LTER, Massachusetts, United States - Salt Marsh Sediment SW1601-200 ... | reverse complement strand
TTGAATTTAATATAAGTAATAAATCTTCCATACCCGATTTAAAAAGAAATATGATGAAAAAGATTTTTTTAGTACAAATACCAAACACATATGATGCATTTTGTATTATCGATGGCCAACATAGGTTATTTTCGTACGCTCAAACAGAGTATGCTAAATATAAATTGGATGATAAAATAAGGAGGGTAAAAGAGGAAGATAAAAAAAGAGAAATAGCCAAGCAATTAGCAAAAGACGATAGAAAAGTGGATGAGTTGTCTCAAAAAAATTCACTTTTAGTAACAGGTATTTTATGTGCTAAACCACCTAAGATAAAAATGGGTAAATTATTTTTGGATATAAATCAAAAACAAACCTACATAAGAGGCGAAGATCTTATAGATCTCAATGAGAAACTATATCCATATAGTGTTATTGCTAAAGCAAATCAACTTTTGAAAAAATTAAATAAAGAGGGTATTTTATTAGATAAAATAAAATTCAAACCTTGGCAAGAAGAAAGAATAAAAAGGACTTCTTTGATAAGATACAGTGGTCTAAAAGATATATTCAGAAGTAATTGTACATCAAATGAGATCTTTAATGTAGCTCACAAGAAACAGCGTAAAATAAGAGACTATACTAATTTTTGTTTTATTTTGATAAATAACTTTTTAACTACGGTTATAAATCTTTTGGAGGATAAGTACACAAGAAAAGGAAAAGTACGAGCAATGAGAAACGATTGTATTCTAAAGCAGTATTACATATTCTCTGCGGTCTTTGTTGGAGCCCTATTTAGGCTTTTGAGACATTTTATTAGTGAAAAAGAATCTGAATTTCGAATACTAGAAAGGATAAATCTAAGACTCAAAAAAAATATGAATGATAACATTGACAATAAAAGTTTGCAGGATTTATTCAAGAGAGGTTTGCAAGAAATTATTGTAAATTTTACATTTACCAAAAAGGAATTTCAATCACAAAAGGGTTGGGGTCCAAATAAATGGGGACAAATCGAGGCGGATTTATTCTACATAATAAGAAGTCAATACCCCAATTTTGGTGATGAAACGTTAATTTCAAGTAGATATAGGAAATAGAGTAAATAGGGACGCTGCTTGACTCTGTGACATTTTTTAATTCCATCAAATTTTAATTCACCTGTTAATTAACATATTCTTGACTATTCCAGATTTTTATACTAAGATATTAATAAGATTAAAATCTAGGGAAGTGGTAGATGTCTATTATAATTTCAAAAAATGGGAAGGATGCGAGGAGGGTGGAGAGGGTCAGTTTTAAGCAAGAAGAGGAATTACAAAAATATATCTTTGAAAATCCTGATAGCATTCCCCTTGAAGATATAAAAGAAGACATTTAATGTTATATTGTAATCCACTCATTCATATTTTTAATTAGCCTGTATTAGTTACCCAGGTTCTTAACGCAAAAGTTGGGACTTGACCTTAAGTTTTAGTAGTCTCTCCCTTTACAAAAATAAAATTCTGAATAATATATATATAGATGGGTTTGATAGAAAAGTTAGGATTATATCTACAGAGGTAAAGCTATAATCTTATTTTATATAGTAAACAATAAAAATAGGAGGTAGTATATGTTTTACAAACGCCCAAATCTTCTGGTGATGTTTGTTATAGTTGCCATTATCCTTGCACCTCTGGGTGCTGCAGGCACTGAGCATACCGAGAAGTTTCACCAGATGTATACTGTGAAACCTGGAACCAAGATAGAAGTATACAACATAAATGGGAATATCGAAATAAGCAAATGGGATAATGATGAGGTTGAAGTAAATGCTTTGAAGTCAACAAGAGTGGGGAAGGATGAATTAGAGAAGGTGAAAATTGATGTAACAACAAATGGTGATATGGAAATTAGAACAAAATATCTGGAGAAGAAAGCAAAGGTATCTGTTAATTATGAAATTAAAGTCCCTGCTACTGTAGTAGTGGCTCGTGTAGAGAATTCAAATGGCAAAATCGAGCTCAAAGGAACTAAAGGTCCTTCAAAATTAAGAACCTCAAACGGTAAAATTAACGTAGAAGATGCAGATGGGCATATAGAAGCAGAGACGAGTAATGGAAAGGTTGATATAGAGGATGTGAGTGGTTATGTAAGTGTAAGGACCAGCAATGGATCAATAGATATCTCAGGAACTGCCGGTATTTCAAAAGTAATAACCTCCAATGGTAGTATAAATGTTGAGGTTCCAGATATTAAGGGTGATGAGGTTGAAATTAAAACGAGTCTTGGTTCAATAGATCTGTATATATCACCTGATTTGAACGCTGATATTGAAATGAGCACTTCACTTGGCACAGTGTCCTATCATGATATTCCATTGGTTGTTAGCGAAAGTAAGAGAACCCACGTGGAGGGCAAATTAGGAAAAGGCGGTCCAAAGATTGTGGTTAAGACTTCATTGGGGAGTATTGACCTTTATAAGTTGTAAACTTTACTGAGGACAGGAGACGGACGAGCAAAGATTTTAGGTAAGAACTAATTCATTTACCTCATAAAATGTAGGGCGAGACTTCCTCGCTCTATCCTTTATATCTTTATACAATCCAAGTTTTGTTAATCCAAAGGTTATCACCACAATAAAGAATATTCTCCATTTTTATCTACTGGTCATTTCATACTGTCAGTGAATTTCTTAGTCTCATCTATTAGTTCATCCGTTTTCTCAATTATATCTTCTGCTCCCAAAAGGATATTGTCACTTACAACCATATGTATCCTACTGTCCAAGTAAAAAGTGTGCTGGGACTCTTCTCCAGGGATAACAAAAGTCCATACTACAGAACTTACCGTTATAAGATCACACAATTCAGGTAGGACTGAAAGAGGGTCTATTGTTGAAAGAATCAACTTGAGTCTGGGTTCATTATCACTCGTTAACCTAAGAGCAGAAGATTTCCTTATTTGTTGCCTTACTTGATAGATAAATCTAGAGCCTGTATTATCAGGAGTATCCCCCTCAACTTCTACAGGGAATTTCGTAATCTCTGTTTCTTCAGCGAAGATAGGTAAAACAAAAATCAATAAAAATACACCGATTATTACTTTACTTTTTAGATTCATTTATATCCTCCTTTTTAATGTCCGTTTAAAAAATTAACAGGAATGGAGTATTATTTTACCCTCTTTTTTGAGCTAACTATAGAGGTTGGTGATTTCATGAAATTCGTGTAAAAAGAGGTGGTATGGCTCCAAATATTCATTAATATGAGTAAAAACAAAAAGAAAATCCATGCCAAAAGAAAGGATAATACAATCGGAGAGAATGCGCAAGAGGTTAAATAAGATTATAGAAGAAGGAATTAGTACCAAAAGCGATGCTTCTATTCTAGATGGATTAATAAAGAGGGCTATTGCTTACATTGTCACAAAGACGTTAGAAGAATTGAATAGAGGGGCGATAGGTTTTGTCATGGCTTTACTAAGCAACATTTAACATAGCTTTTTTATATATCAACCATTCCACAATCCCCTTATTACACATTTCAGTCCGGAACATATTTGTGTAATAAGTAACCTATTTTTGATTGAAAATTTGATTGAAAATTTATCTCGGTACATGACAGTGTAACAATAAGAGTCATTAGTCCTGAGTCGTTAGTCTTCAGTTATTAGTTGCCAGAATAAATCTGCGATAATCTGCGTTCATCTGCGGTTTCATAAAGTTCTTGACATTAATCTTCAGTTTTAATAGAATATATATGGAGTTATCCAGAAAGTTAACGTTAGTTTATATTGCTTGAATATGATATATTTGCTTCTTACATTAGTATACATAAACTATGTTATGCGGTATCTGTAAGGCGAAATGGAGAGAAACAAAGTTATGAAACCAGAAGATTTGATCACTTACTGTGGTCTGTATGGTGGATATTGCAGTGGTTGGTATGAGAATACGACACGTGTCGATCTTGCAGCGTCTCTTGCGGAATTAGTAGATGCATCTGGCTGTCATCACTGGATGCCAACCGAGATTGAAGATTTCAACTATTTCGAGTTCAGAAAGGGCTTGGATTTCTTTAGGGAGGACCCAAGGGTTATCTGCCGAAGATGTTGCAAGGGTGGAGATGGATACCGCGACTGCGAAATTCGGAAATGTTGTGAAGAACGGGGACTGGATGAATGCTTTGAGTGTAGCGAATTCCCCTGTAGCAAGGTTGAAGGAAATACAGGAATGATTGAGAGGGCAAAAGAGTATAAGGAACTGGGGAAGGACGAATGGCTTCGGCGACAGATTGCGAAAGCAAAGCAAGGATACGAACACCATACTGGAAAGTACTATAGACTTTGGGTTGGCAAAGATCCGTCTAATCGGCGGAAGTGATGCGATAGGCTGGAGAAGGATGCCGCATAACAACTCGTTGCACCCGACCGCCTAATCGAGCATCCTCCTGTCGCTGGTTTTCGTCTTTGCAGCATTTTGTAGATAATGGAGACGGGGGATGACCCATTATGAAGTAGATCCTCACTTCATTGGGCAGGCCCATTATGAAGTAGATACTCACTTCATTTGGCAGGCCCCAAGTGGAATAGTTTTACATTCCACCCCGGTATAATAGCATTGCATTACACGGGGCAGGCCCCGATGTAATAGTGAACATTACATTGGACAGGTCCCAGAGTAATAGCGTTGCATTACACGGGACAGGTCCTAGAGTAATAGCGTTACATTACACCACTAATGTAATAGTAATACATTACATCATACAGTAATAGCTACGCATTGCATATGACAAGTGTGGCAAGCAGGACAAGTTGGGTAAACAATAAGGACAATTTATAGCATCCAGGTTATATAATATTTTTTAAAAAATTCTAATTTTTTTCCATAAACTTCTTGACATGGATATTTAATTTTAATAGAATAAATATAGATTCATACAAAATATAAGTTATATTTTATGTTTGCATTAGTACACATAAGCTATGTTAGACCTCTAATTTGTTGGCATGGATTTTTTTGATTAAAACCTTTTATGAAAGGAGTAATCTCATGAAGAGCTTCACCAATTGGATACGGCATCATCAAGTCCTGGCATTCTTTTGCATCACTTTTTTGATTACCTGGGGGCTTGGTTTCTCTTATAGCGCGGTGATTAGGCATGGGCAGTTCTTGCTGGCTCCTTTGGCATCCATCGCAACATGTGGACCAGCGCTGGCGGGAATTATCGTCACAGCGGTCTCCAACAAAGAGCCCAAGTCTAAGAGGACTAGAACTACCTGGATTGCATTTTTTATAGCGTTAGGAGTTTCTACACTCGTGTTTCTTGCCAATCAAAATTTTCTTAACCGCGCACCCGTATCCCCTATGTTTGCAGTTTTAGCCATATTTCTCGCGCTTCCTGTAGCTTATGTCATCAGCATGGCTTATTCTAGGGCGCCAGCGGTAAGGCGGTATCTGGCTTCGTTGTTTAACCTGTGTGGTGTTGCAGGATGGGCTGTGCTGGCGTTGGTTTTAGTCTCCGGATTGAGTTTACTTTCTATACTAATAAGTTATTTTCTTGGCAGGTGGCCTGTCACATCCACCAGCCTGTCCGCCAAAAGTGTTCCGCTCACTGGGTTGATTGTGGTAAAGTTCCTATACCAGTTCTTCTTTTTTAATGGAACAGGTGAAGAGATTGGGTGGCGCGGATTTGCGTGGCCAAGGCTGCAAGCCCGCCTTAGCCCATTAATAGCTAGCCTTGTTATGACGTTTTTCTGGGCTATCTGGCATCTGTTTTTATGGTATGGCGAAGGGCAGCCTATAGATACATGGGAGTACTGGATAAGAACCTTTGTACTCCTGATACCCGCTACAGTGATTATTGGATGGCTATACAATAGAAGCAAAGGTAGCATCCTGGTGGCAGGTATCGCCCACGCAGGAGCAAACACCACCTTTGCATTTATACCAGATATTGATTGGCCAGTACATACTGTGACGATGTATGTTGCCGTGCTGGTCATAATCTTTAGCGACAGAATGTGGAAGAAGCTACCCTCCAATCATCCAGCAGTGTATCAGGTAGCAAAATAGGGGTAAGGTTTAGGTTAAGAAGGGTCAGGTCTTCAATTTTCAATTTTTGACATTTTTTAATTCCATCAAATTTTAATTCACTTGTTAATTAGCATATTCTTGACTATTCCAGATTTTTATACTAAGATATTAATAAGATTAAAATCTAGGGAGGTGATAGATGCCTATTATAATCTCAAAAAATGGGAAGGATGCGAAGAGGGTGGAGAGGTAATTGAGAAGAAGATGTCCAATGTTTAGATTTGACCTATAAGCATGTAAGCTTTTTTGCTATCATTACAATCAATCATACTTGATTTTTGAATTAATAACAGATAAGATTAAATGCACGGTACGTAAATTTTGAGTTAAAAACATAGACAATTAATAGTTTATTACAGGGAGGGAAAAATCATGAAAAACTGGAAGTTTTTGACGATTAAAGAGATAGCAGGAAACACTATTTGGCAGTACACGGGTTTACTTCTTACTATCCTGGGTTTTCTAATTTTATGGCAGATCTCACTATTTTTGCTAAGAAGAAGCGCAGATAGGCTTGATGAAAAAGGTAGAAAACTAGCTAGTATCACAGTTCAGGCAATAAGACGATCCATTCTCCTTTTTTATTTCGTGATAGTACTGAAATTAGGACTGTCTTATATGTCTATGAGCGAATCCGTTTCATCCTTTTTTCAGACTGTTACAGCAATTTTATTTATATTAGCGATTGGACGTTTAGCTTACGCTCTAGTCGACGTCGTAGATAGCCGTATGCGCGATCTAGCGGTTAGTGCTGAAAGTACTGTAAGTGGTATGTTGACTGTTTTAGTCGGCAGAGCTCTTAGAATTACCATTATTATCATTGTACTCTTGCAGGCCGTAACAATCCTTATTGACAAACCACTAACCTCCGTAATTGCAGGCTTAGGGATAGGAGGTTTGGCTGTTGCACTAGCTTCCCAGGATACACTGAAAAACTTTTTTGGTTCTCTGGCAATTTTCACTGACAAGCCATTTCAAATAGGAGAGCGTGTTGTTATTGATGGTTATGATGGACCGGTGGAAGATGTCGGACTCCGTTCTACTCGAATACGGACATTGGAGGGGCATCTTGTTTCAATCCCAAATGGTGAGTTAGCTAGGAAGACTATTCAAAATATTGGCAGGAGACCTTACATACGAAGGCTTTTTAATATAGCCATTACATACGATACTCCATATGAGAAAGTTAAGATGTCTGTGGAAATAATAAAGGAGATATTGAAAGATCACGAGGGTATGAAGCATGAGTACCCACCCCGGGTTTTCTTCAACAATTTCAACAGCGATTCTCTCAATATCCTTGTTATATATTGGTATCACCCTCCTAACTACTGGGATTTTATGAGTTTCAATGAGAAAGTTAACTCTGAAATTCTGAACCGATTCAATTCCGAAGGTATTGACTTTGCTTTTCCCACACAGACTTTACATCTCGCCGGAGATAAGAAATATCCTCTTAACATCGATCTCTCTAGAGACTGGTCGCACCAAAGTGAACAAACTGATTAAGAATTGAATTAGTGGAAATATGGGGACGCATCTCAACAATTGACAAATAAGTGTAAATATAGTGGAAAAGAGAATTAAGAAGAAGATGTTCAATGTTTAGATTTAAGCCCTATAAGTTTAATAAAATCTTTTTCTATATTTGTTTTTAATAATGGGTTTTGACTTCTCGAAAAGATCTCCTTAGAATTTATATAAAAAACGAATAAATTGGATTTACAGATATTCTCGGAAAAAAGAAATTAATGTAACTATAAAAACTCTAATTTAAGGAGGATAGGATGTCTTCAAAAAAAACTTTTAGCTATGAAGAAGCTAAATCTATTGGAGAAAAGCTTGGAATAAAATGGGATAAATTTGATGTTGAACAATTTAGAATGGGAATGGACGTTGAACTTGAGCATGGGAAAGTGGACGAATTGACCAATGTAACAAATGATGACCAACTGTTGACCGGGAAAATTGCACTTGCGCATCTTAATGAGTTTCCGGATTATTATGATAGATTGGAAAATATGGAAAAAGAAGCTGAAGAATATTGGGAAGATAAAAAATAACGGATGTTAAATAGATAAATGGGGACGGGGGATGACCCATTATGAAGTAGATACTCACTTCATTTGGCAGGCCTAAATGGAATAGATTCTCATTCCATTGGGTAAACTCTGTGACAATAAGAGTCATTAGTCCAGAGTCGCGAGTCTTTAGTCATCAGTCATTAGTTACCAGAATAAATCTGCGGTAATTTACGTTCATCTGTGGTTTTATTTTATTCTTGACATTAATCATTGGTATTAATAGAATATATATGGAGTTATCCAGAAAGATCGGAATCAGTTTATATGGCTTTAATTGGTATATTTGCTGTTTACATTAGTACACATAAACTATGTTAGACACTAGTTGACTATTGAACAATAGGAGGAATAGAACAATGAAGGTAAAATTATTCGCTGGTTTTGTTTTTCTAATGAGCATGAATTTGCAGGCTAGCATGGAAAGTCCAACTCAAGAACGCGGCTTTGACCGAGAAAGCTTTACAGCCACTTTTTACGATGGGGCTGACCTGCTCGATTCTCTTCTTTCCAGACCTTACACAGTACCTATCGACTTCCATCTGGAATGTTTTGGGGAAAGCCCACCTCTCCCAAGTTGCAAGTTGATTGATGAACTGGCTGATGGCGGTGACTGGAGCGTAAGCTGGGAAGGCAAGCTTATCGTGCCAATTGACGGAGAATACACTTTTAGACTCTCCGATGTGGACGACGGCGCCCGCCTGTTTCTTAAAGGGGATGAGATCATGGATCAGGGTTGGTACTGGCCTGACGACGATCAGAACCCCTCTCCCCAAACTGTATCGCTTAGCGCTGGTGAGAATGAATTCAGAATCGACTACGAACAACGTTGCCCTGGCCGGGCTTCATTGGAGGTACGTTGGGCTGGTTCTGACTTCGCGGACGAAGTCATTCCCATGGCGGGTCCTCCTCCGTTTTCCACTAGCCTTTACATGACTAATGATATTCTTACTGAGGACATGGAAGAGCTAGATCATGAGAAACTACATGAACTAGGCTGTTTTGCAGCCCTTAAAGGAGGAAATGCGAATTTGCTGGTCATTCTAGATTTTGGCGAACCGAATATCAAGGAAGGTAAATATGGTGCATACTTGAATTATGTACCAGAAGGAGAATTCCTTTCCACTTCGGAGATTAAAGATGCTGCAATAGATTTTATGGAGGGCTATTGGGAGTGCTCTAGTGACTTTCACGCAGCCCACCTGACTCTAGCTATTGGGACGAAAAATACTCGTATTTTAGCTGCTGCGAGCCTACAAGCTGAAGAACACGGCCAAGCCTGGGCTGAATTGGTAAATGAAGTGGATAACTGGATAGAAATGACCGACCGAAGCAGGCGGCTGGCTGTAGCGGGCGCGATAGATATTGAGACTTGGGGGGGGAAGCAAAACGATTCCATCATTTCTAAAATCGGACCCAATGGTGCACGTTGTTGGGCAAAAGCCTATGTGGATTCAACCGATAAGCCATATTATAACTATGGAACCTGTGAGGATTGTTTAGGAGCCGGGGGCAAGGTGGAGGAGAATGAGTGGACCCTTGATGACTGGTGGTACCTATCTTGGGGTATCAAAGATAAAACAGGAAAGGCAGGGCGTGCCTATCCCATTCCGGAGATATATGGCATAGGTGGAACCGATACCCATGCTCGTCAGTGGCGGGATTTGATGAAATATGCTCTCAATAAATGTGGTACTGATGAGGAGTGTCGTAGGCTTATCTTTTTCCCGGGAACCCTTACCCAGTGCGGAGTGGTGGACCCGTTCGAAGAAGAATTTGACTGCAGAAATGCTAATACTAATAGACCTGCAAAAGGCTGGCAGCAACTGTATGACGCGATGCTGGATTACCCAGAGACTTCGCACGCGGCAAGCTTCCTGCTCTGGTCAACCGATATCATTAATCTACATCACTACAAACCAATGGAGAGCTCGGTCGAGGAAGCTTCTAGCGATACTGTTACTCCACGATCCTTAAATCTTAGCCAAAATTACACAAATCCTTTTAATCCTACAATATGGATTCGTTATTCAATCCAAAAGACTGATTGCGTTATTTTGAAATTATATAATCTTCTTGGAAATGAAATCGAAACGCTGGTTAACGAGATGCAGTTGGCTGGAGAATATGAGATTCACTGGGCTCCAGTTGGATTACCAAGTGGCGTTTATGTTTTTCGACTCCAGGTTGGCGCAAATCATGAGAGTAAGAGACTTTTGTTATTGAAATAGTTAGCAGTAAATTTGTAGGGGATAATAGGGATGGGGGTTGACCCCTAATGAAATAGGTTGTCATTTCATGGAGCTGACAGTGTGACAATAAGAGTCATTAGTCCAGAGTCGCGAGTCATTAGTCATCAGTCATTGTTAATATGTGTATATTTGCGTCCATCTGTGGTTTCATTTTATTCTTGACATTAATCCTCAGTCTTAATAGAATATATTTGGAGTTATACAGAAAATTGATGTTAGTTTATGTTGAATATGGTAAATTTGCTATTTATATTAGTATAGATAAACTATGTTAAGACAGGAGGAAAGAGATGATCGACCCACAGCTTGAAGGAAAGGTTGCCATCGTAACTGGAGCAAATCACGGTATTGGTGCAGAGACAGCGAAAGCGCTCGCGGCCCAAGGTACTAAGGTATTCATCGCTTACTATCTGCCGGATTGTCCATACTCGGAACAGGAGTTAGAAGAAGCGCGTCGGGTCGGGGTAGGTGGTGCGCCCCTGTACTGCGCCATGCAGCAACAATCCGCCGAGGACGTCTTGAATGCTATACACTCTTGCGGAGGCATCGCGACTGCTCATGAGCTAGACTTGGGAAACGTAGAAAACATTGCAACGCTCTTCGATCTTTGTGAGGAAGAGATCGGCCCAGTGGACATTCTCATCAACAACCATACCCACTGCGTTGGTGAGACTTTTGATCCTTATTCGGTGAGGGACAAATACCCGAAGATTTGCCTTACCAACGCCGAAAGTATTGACCGCCACTTTGCTGTGAACGCCCGCGCCTGTGCCCTGATGATGCGAGAGTATCTGGAGCGTCACATTCGCCGGAAAGCGTGTTGGGGACGGATTATCAGCCTCACGACTACATCAGCTCATGCGCGCCTAGTGAGCTATGCTGCCAGTAAACATGCTCTGGTTTCGTACAATCTATCTGCGGCGCAAGAAATGGGAAAATATGGTATTACAGTAAACATCGTCTTTCCTGGGGCAACGCAAACCGGTTATATTTCCCCTGAGATTGAAAAGTCGTTGGCTGCAGAGACACCGCTTGGACGAGTTGGTCAACCAGAAGACATCGCGGATGTAATTGTTTTTCTCGCATCAGAACAGGCGCACTGGATAACTGGGCAAATTATATATGCAAGTGGTGGTTTTCCAGGATGAGCTTTGATATTATGGTGAATGATTGTCTTCGCGTTAATGGAACTCTATCTTGGTGTTAATTTATTCTTGTCAAGAGGTAAATCTTTAATTAGTCCTGAGTCGCGAGTCATTAGTCATCAGTCATTGTTAATATGTGTATATTTGCGTCCATCTGTAGTTTCATTTAATTCTTGACATTAATCCTCAGTCTTAATAGAATATATATGGAGTTACCCAGAGAATTAACGTTAGTTTATATTGTTTGAATATGATAGATTTGCTATTTGTATTATTAAGCATAAACTATGTGAGCTGAAATTTTGGATTTCAGTGTTATAAGGAGAAGCTATGAAAGCAATTCGGCAAATTGGCTCGCTGGTCTTCGTGCTAGGCCTATTCACTGTGGTATTCGTCGGGATACCATGGCAGGTGATCTATGCCGAGGATCCGGTTGTGCCCCCGTGGCTCCAGATAGCTGTTTTCTGCCTCTTAGGGGGTATTCTTGTAGTTCTGCTGACAGTGGCTCTCGAACAAAGGATAAACAAGAAGCAAGCAGAGGCGCCACAGTCTGCTGGGCTTGAAAGAACGGTTTTGCTATTGAATTCCGCAGAAATACCCAAAAGAGAGATACGTGAGATTCTCGGTCTCGTCCAGGGTCATACGGTATTTGCTATCTGGCTTGGTAAAGATCTATCCGCCATAGTAAGATTGGTCCTTGGTGGCGAATTGATTGAATACACAGAGATGATGGGAAGTGCTCGGACAGCAGCTACTAATAGAATGATCGCCCAAGCTGCAGAGATGCAGGCCGATGCAATAATCAATGTTCGCTATATGACTACGAGTGTTGTAGGCAGTGCCGCTGAACTTTTAGTTTACGGCACAGCTGTCAAGCTCAGCGAATAGACAGTATTGCGAGCGGATATTGATAGCTGTATAATTGGTGGACGGTGCCCCTAGTGGAATAGTGAGACATTCCACTTAACCTTTTTTCATTCTTCTTCGAAATAGCACTATATCTGTTATCAATAATACATAGAAGATTGCATTTGCCAGGTAATTTAGATAATAAGCGAAGAGAATTGCAGATATTATCAATAAGACGAATCCAAACCTTAAAGAAACTGGGGCATAGTGTCTAATATAGTCTAAAAAAGAGGAATATAACATGTTATTGCATTTTTCACAGAATAAACTGGTTCGATAGTTATGCTTACCACAATTCTTGCAAATAAAGGGTCTCTTTTCTTCCTCGCTTCTTAGAAAGTATTCTATTTGTTTTATTTTTCTCTCTGTATCTGTTAAGATTATTTCTTTAACTTCAGATGTTGCCATTTTATAGTACTTAAGTGATTTTTCTAAATTCTCGTTTTCCTCATATAATCTTCCAAGTCTCAGCAGAGGTGCAAAATCTTCTCTTTTATCTAAATTCATCTCAATCCACTCAATCTCTTCTCTATTCTTTTTAAGTCTTTCACTCTTTATTTCTTTCTCTTCCCTCTCGATTGAATAAAAATTGAATGGCCATGCAAGAAATATTGCAATGCTTAAGTAAATACCTAAGATACCTCCAATAAATAAAAAGAAAAAGAAGAGGATAACAGACACTATAAATGCAAGGGATACCCTGCTATCCTCAATAAGAAGCCTGAAGAATGTTACTTCTTCTATAAGAGATAAGCTCGTTAGGTAAAGTAAAAATACTTCAATAAGCCACAAAGATAATGCAACATATAACATAAATTCCATGATATATAATTCTAATGATTTTTTTGGTTTAATTCAAGGGCTCCATAAAAGGACTAAGGGATAAGGATTTAGGATTATGGATTAAGTGTGCTGTGTTCTTAGTTAGGAGTAAGGATTGAGATCTTGACATTCGGTAGTAAATTTACTATAAATGGAAAAATAAGGAAAATCTGGTCTTATAATTAATTGTTTAATTAGAGTGTATTAAAGGGAATAACGATTGTAAATGTAGTTACTAACAAAGGAGGTAAATTATGAACGGGAAAAGGTTTATACTGGCAAGTATTGTTGTCTTTGTTGTCTATGAGATTACTGACTGGATAGTCCATTCATTGATTTTAAGTGGAGTATATCAAAGACTTCAAAGTCTATGGCGTCCTGATATGATGGACAAAATGTGGATAATGTATGTTACTGCGTTCATCTTTTCCTTTTTATTTGTATACATTTTTACGAAAGGATACGAGGGGAAAGGTGTAGCTGAGGGCTTTCGATATGGATTATACATTGGTCTTCTAATGAATATCGTTGGTATGTTTAATCAGTATGCTGTATATCCAGTTCCCTTAAGTCTTACTGTTCAATGGTTCATTTATGGAATGATCCAGTTTATCATCATTGGAATTGTTACAGCCCTTATCTATAGACCGAAGGCATCATAGTTATACTCTAAATTCTATATTACTACAAGCCATTAATTAGACTTTTTGGGGTGACTTTCTTTTAGGATTATGTGATTACCAAAAATTGTACCCAGTGTTTGACCCCAAATGGAATAGTTTTACATTCCACCCCGGTATAATAGCATTGCATTACACGGGGCAGGCCCCGATGTAATAGTAATACATTACATCATACAGTAATAGCTACGCATTACATATGACAAGTATGGCAGGTGGGGCAGGCCCCAAATGGAATAGTTTTACATTCCACGGGGTGAACTTTTTGACATTTTAAATCCGTTGGTCAGTTGGTCCGTTAATTACATAAAAGATGGCTGAAGACCGGGGACAGATGGAGCGAAGCGACTTATCTGTGTTCTCTTTTGGTTTAATAATTGGGGTTGACAATTGACTACAATTTGTATATAATTGACTACAATATGTATACGGAGGTTTAAATATGCTTGAAAAGCTATTATCTTCCAGAGCAAGGGTTGAAATATTAAAATTATTTCTTTTCAATCCAGAAAATGGTTACTATCAGAGACAGATCTCCAAGCTAACCGGACAATCAATTAGAGCTGTCCAGAGGGAAGTTAAGAAGCTGGAAGAGATAGGGCTTATAAAAAAGAATGAGGAAGGAAACAGGATCTATTATAAGATTAATAGAAAGTCTCCCATCTTCGAAGAATTGAAGAGGATTTTTTTTAAGACTGTTGGGATTGCTGAGGTTCTAAGAAGGGAATTTAAAGATACAGAGTTGATTGAAGTTGCTTTTATCTATGGTTCTTATGCAAAAGATGAGGAAGATTTAAGAAGTGATATAGATTTAATGGTTATAGGGGAAATCAGTTCAAGAAAACTTTCATCTATTCTTTCAAAACCTAAAAATGAACTGGGAAGAGAGATAAACTATGTTGTTTTTGATGTTGAAGATTTCAGAAATAAAGTAAACAGCAAAGAACATTTTTTAAATACAGTATTAAATGAAGAGAAGATCTTCTTAGTTAGAGATGAAGATGGACTTAGAAGAATTATTGAAGGAAGATAAATTAAAGAGACATAAAACTTCAGGGATGGAAATAGAAAATCTTATCAAAGTGATAAGAAGAGATATTCAAGACTCACAGGTTAAAGGAATCTCGACTGATAGAAAGTTTACAATTGCTTACAATGCAATCTTACAATCTGCTACTATTCTTCTCTATTGTAAAGGCTATAGGGCAAAAGGATCTGGTCATCATTATACCATATTTCAGACAATGAGGGAAATATTGGGGGAGAAATATAAAAAGCTTTCTGATTATTTTGATTCATGCAGAGTAAAGAGAAATACTGCATTTTATGAGTGTGCGGGAGTTATATCAGAAAAAGAGGCAGATGAATTGATAAAGGAAGTAGAGAAATTTTTAGATATTGTGATTACCTGGCTTAAGAAAAATTATCCGGAATACATTGAATGATCAAAATATTATGGACGTGGGATTACCTACTGTGAAATAAATTTTCATTTCATGGGGTAAACTCTGTGACAATAAGAGTCATTAGTCCAGAGTCGCGAGTCTTTAGTCATCAGTCATTAGTTACCAGAATAAATCTGCGGTAATTTACGTTCATCTGTGGTTTCAAAAAGTTCTTGACATTAATTTTAGATTTAATAGAATAAGAATATATGAAGTTATCTAGAAAGATCGAAATCAGTTTATACCGCTTTAATTGGTATATTTGCTGTTTACATTAGTACACATAAACTTATGTTATATGACTTAATAAATTAATATGTAAACCTATTTCTGCATTAACGAGTTATATGAAATCGAAGTGAAAGGAGTAAAAGATTGTGAATCATAGTATATTGAATAAAATAATTGAATGGGCTGAAAATGAATCTGATATAAGATCTTTAATTCTTGAGGGTTCGCGAGTATCAAATTCACATATTGATGAACTTTCTGATTATGATTTAAACGTTTTTGTTGTTAATCACGATAAATATACTAAAGACAACAGTTGGATAAATAAATTTGATC
>Ga0315549_1002850_pt1 | contig 15991 bp, 8 predicted proteins | sample SalMarSW160200MG_FD_203101 | JGI IMG/M metagenome (GOLD analysis project Ga0315549, IMG submission 203101) | Salt marsh sediment microbial communities from the Plum Island Ecosystem LTER, Massachusetts, United States - Salt Marsh Sediment SW1601-200 ... | reverse complement strand
GGGCGTGGATGCTGATGCGCCGGAGTATAGCACCGCCGCTCTGGACGGGAGGTGCTCCTTGTCAACGAGAGGACCGCTGTCCGGATTCGCCTGGGTTCAGACGGGAGGAGCAACCGTGGCCATCAGCGGAGCCGACCAAGCCCTTGCGAGCTTCACAGCTCCCGGCGTGGACGCCGATACCGTTCTGACTTTCGAGCTCACGGCCGGAGATGGGACGGAGACAGATACCGATGAAGTTTCCATCACCATCAAGAATCAGGTCACCACCTCGGTTGCCGGTCCCGATGAATGGGTTTACGAGGGCACCGATGTGACCCTGGATGGAACCGGTTCGACCACGACCTCCGGGAACATCACCTATTCCTGGACCCAGACCCACGGGACAGAGGCAACCCTGACCGGAGCAAACACTGCCACATCTTCCTTCACCGCCCCTGCGGTATGGGATTACAACGACGACCTCATTTTCCAGCTTGAGGTGGACGATGGAGTCGGGCCCGTCAGCACCGATACGATAACCGTCACTGTGAAAAACCTCTATCAGTTCCGGGTCAAGGAAGGCCTGCTGGGGCACTGGACCTTTGACGAAACGGAGGGCACAACCGCTCACGACAGCTCCGGCAATGAGATTAATGGCGCCCTGCAAGGTGACCCGCAGTGGGTGGCCGGAAAGAGGGGCGGCGCGCTGGACTTCGATGGTGCCGGCGACTATGTGAGGATCCCGCGGATCGTGCAGGATGACTTCACCTTAACGGCCTTGATTAAAACGGACACACCCGGCATTATGGTGGGTGGCCAGGGTTATCAGGGCAGTGGACTGATGTGGTCGGATGTTGGTGGTATGGCGAATGACTTTATCCTGGCAGTTCTCGGGACGAAACTCTCCTTCTTTTGCGGAAACCCTGACCTGTCCGTAAACTCAGATCTGGATGTTGTGACGGGTGACTGGGTGCATGTCGTCGCGACGCGAAGCGCACAGCAGCAGAGAATTGGTATATACATTGACGGGAAGCATGAGAAAACCTTTGATCATGCCAATAGTGGCCCATTGGATGCTCAATCCATAATTGCCATCGGAGGGAATGTTAATGATTCACGTTACTATACGGGGCTTGTAGACGAGGTCCGCATTTATGACCGGGTCTTGAGCGAGGAGGAGATCAGGAAACTCTATGAGTATGAGTCGGTCGAGCTGACCGATGCCTATGCCCTGAGAACTCTCGCCACATCCTATCAGGCGGGTGCGAGCATTGACGTTTCCGTGTCGGCCAGAGCGAATCCCGCCAATCCCCCTGACACGTACACGGTGACGGAGAACATTCCTGAAGGCCTGTCGGTAGTCGCCGGGAGCGTCACCCATGACGGAAGTGTCGGGGAAAACACTATCACGTGGACTCTGAGCGGTGGGGGAGTGACAGACCTCGCCTATTGGCTGCAGGTCCCCGCGGAAACGAGCGCCGCGGTCAACTTCGGCGGAACCGTTTCCTTCGGGGCAACGACCGTGGACATCTACGGAGACAGCGCGCTATATGCGGCTCCCACGGCCCCGCTGTACGCGACTCTGGATACCACGCTTGGGATAACCCTAAGCTGGTGTCCGCCGCCGGAAGAAGGCGCTGATGCCTACCGGGTCTATCGCAGCGTGGACGGCGGCGACTGGGCACAGGTAGCCTTTACCAGGGAAACCTTCTACACGGAAGGCCTTGTCGAGGGGAGCACGTACAGCTACAAGGTCATGGCGGTCAGCAAGACTGGCGTGGAAGGCCCCTTCTGTGACGCGACGGACGCGATGACGGTAACCGTGCCGACACTCGTGGAGGCGGAGAACTACAACTACGGCGGAGGCCTCTACCCCGGATACCGAGAGTGCCCGGCCGCCAATCGGGCGCCGGACTCCGACACAGTCGGCACGACGGAGGAGTACGACTTCTACTTCGACAATACCACGGAGGGCGACGCGCGCAACACCTACCGACCCAACGATAGTTGTGCGATGCAGGAGGACCGGGTAACGGCGAACATCGGATGGATCACTGTCGGCGATTGGTGGCGGTACACCCTCGATGTTCCCGAGCCGGGGCCCGAGGATCCCCCGGACGGCTGGGCCCGGGTAGGGCTGCTGGTAGCCTCCAACGGCACATGTGAGCTTTACTGGGACGAGGGCCTTGTCGGAACCGTGAGTTTCGCCACAGGTGGTTCCGACGACTTCCGCTGGTACGCCCTCGAGGACCCCTTCCGGACAACGCCCGGCGAGCATACGCTAAGGGTGAAGTTTGCGTCCGGAGCGATGGACATTGACACCATCGGCCTCGGCTTCAACCAGAAAATAAGTCGCGAGGCCATCTTCGAGGACGACTTCGAGGACTATACCAACCTCTACGATTGGAACGATCTGGAGACTGTGGGCAATTGGGACGTGACCAATGGCTCCGGCGAGCCGGATGTCGGGTGGCGGTTGTGGAACACCACGGGCGATTACCTTGGCGATGAGACGGAGGACCGACATCCCGCCATCGCTGGCATGACCGGCAACTACGTCATCTCCGACAGCGACCTCGTCGGGACGGCAAACCTCGACGAGGAACTCGTCACCCCGGACATAGACTGCACCGAGTACATAAGGCTGAAACTCGACTTCGGCAAAAACTTCAGGGTCTATCCGGACGACGCCGACCACAGCCAGGTTGCGGAGGTGGACATCCGGGAGGTCGGCGGCGGCTGGGTCAACCTGCTGTCCTACAACGTGAACTCAATTGACCCCAACCTCGACCCGGCGGTTGACAGTACCCCGGAGAAGCTGGACCTGTCGGCTTACGACGGAAAGACATTCCAACTCAGGTGGCACTTCTACGACGCCACGTGGGATTGGTGGTGGGCCATTGACAACGTCATGGTCTCCGGCGAGCCGAAGCCGGTGCCTCCGCCACCGAAGGGAGTCATCCTGACGGTCGGTATCGCTGCGGGCAAGCTGAGTGTCACGTGGGGCGTGTTCGGTACCGAGACCTACTACATTGACTACACCGCCGATTTGACCGGCGCGTGGAGTGAGGTCGCCGGTCCGCTGACCGGCACGAGCTCGTCGGATGTTGGCATTTCCGGCTCCGCCGGATTCTATCGCGTCCGCGCCGAATGACCCGACCGCGAGCGCAGACGCAGGCGAAGCCATTTGAGGCGGCGATGCCGCGGACGGCAGTGCGATGCCTGGACGTGCTTGCAAAAAAGACCGGCCGGCGGGTTGAAGAAAGAAAGTGTTCCCGAGCGCTCATGGGCTCGGGTGAGAGTATCTTAATGGGTAACCTAACTAACCATTGTCATGGAGGCGCCAGAATGAAGACGACGAAGCGAGCAGCACGTATCACTTTTTGGGCTGTATTTCTGAGTTTGGGACTGGTTGTAGGTGTGGCAAACGCCGATATCAAAGAAGGTCTGCTGGTGCACTGGACGTTTGATGATGTTTCCGGGGCGGTCGCCGTGGACAAATCCGGCAACGGCCGTGATGGCGCCCTCGTTAACGACCCGCAGTGGGTGGCTGGCAAGGTAAAGGGTGCACTGGACTTCGCCGGTAACGGCGACCACGTGGTTGCCGAGAACGCGGCATCGTACATGGACGGCTTGAATGCCCTAACCATCGCCCTGTGGATAAATTCGGACGTAACTGGCACGGACAGCGGTTTCATCATCTTCCACGACCCCTCGGGGAACGATACGAGGGACATACGCTATGACGCGGCCGGCTCCGCGGGCGGCGGGACGAGCGTCATCAAGTACGGGATTCCGTGCACCGGCGGTGGTGAAGAGGATGAAAGCTCAAGCAACGTCCAGACTACCGACTGGCAGCACATCGCGCTGACTTGGACGAGCGGACTTGGGCTGAGCCTTTACATCAACGGAGTCTTGGACACACCGCAGTTCGACGACCCCGCCCAGACCGGCGCCACGACGGGCCTCTCGAAGGTAATTGTTGGCAAGGGTGGCAAGGATGAGGGGGCCAGCGCGAGCTGGGACGGCCTGATTGACGAAGTCCGCATTTATAACCGGGCGTTGAGCTCAGATGACATCGTCGAGCTTGTAGAATGGACGGGGGGAGTCAGCGCCGCCGCCGCCCCGAGCCCGGCCGAGGCGGGTCAAACCGTGACCCTCATCGGCTCGGGTCCCGAGGACACAACGAGCTATGCCTGGGAACAGGTCATCGTCGGCGAGGAGCCCCATGTCACCATCATTGACCCCACCAACGCCACAGCCACCGTCGAGAGCCCGGTGCGTGACATCGGCTACATGCTGACATTCCGCCTGACGGTGGAGTCCCCCACTGAGGGCACACTGACCGACGAGGTTCGGGTGAAATGCCTCGCCCCCAACGCGCCTCAGGTCACCCCCGGCAACCTGCGAATGGTGCGGACGAACAAGGGCTTCCGGCTCTCCTGGGATGAGGTTTTTGACGCGGAAGCTTACGCGGTAGAGATAGAATACCTCCCGGATGTCTGGGTGCCTATCGCCCCGAACCTCCATGCTCTTGAATACGAGGCCACGAATCAGACTCCGGGTGACGAAGTCAGCATCAGGGTTGCAGCGAAAAACAGTTACGGGTCAGGCGCCGCCTCCGAGCCGGTGTCCGTGACGATTATGCGGAATGTGGCGTTGCCCGCGCCCGCTGGAGATAGGCCCCCCCTCCCCCACGTTCAGGGCGTTACATACGTGATTTCCCATTACGGGATTGGCGGAATGAACGACGGCGCCTATGACGACACCAACGATAGCTGGGACGGGAATGCCAAGGACGAAGATTACTGGGGGTATCTATGGGGAGAAGACCTGTGGTTTGACGCGATCGTCTATTGCGCGGGCAACCTTTTCTCGGATGGCGGCTGGTTCACTGAGGTGACGGTTGAGTTCACTCAGGACGGGGGGGCAACCTGGGCCGAGGCGCCGGAAGTCAGAATAGAGCCGCCGTACGACCTCACCGATTTGAGGGCTGGTCGCGAGCCCTTCTCGCGTTTTGACATCTCCATTAAGCCTGTGAGAGGAAACGGGATGAGGCTCTTTGGCATTCCGGGCGGTACCGCCGACTTCACCTCCATCGCCGAGCTGGAGGTTTACGGAAATCAGGACCAGGGGCCGTTAGTTGTGTACGGCGTGGACGCAGAATTCGCCGAAGGAACCGAGGCCATACTTGATGGGAGCTACTCCTTCTCGACCAGAGGGGCGGTTTCCGGATTCCAGTGGGTGCAAACGGGGGGGCCGGGAGTGACCATCGCCGACGCCAATCAGGCCAAAACCACCTTCGCCGCACCGAGCGTGGACGAAGACACTTTCCTGACATTCCAGTTCACCGCCCAGGATGACCAGGAGAGCTATACGGACGATGTTTACATTACGATTAAGAATCTCAAGACCACTGCTGTAGCGGGACAGGATCAAACAGTCATCGAGGGTCAGGAGGTCGCCCTCAACGGGAGCGGGTCGGTTACGACATCCGAGACGCTGACATATCTGTGGGAGCAAATTGATGATGGCCTCCGCGGAACAATCCTCAACGCGGGCATCGCCAGCCCGACCTTCATCACTCCGTTCATTTACGAGCTGTCTCAGGATTGCATTCTCCAATTGACGGTTGATGACGGTCTGGGCAACGTGGACAGTGTCAGCACTGATACCGTCACAATTACCGCGAACGACAGGCATGGAGCGCTGATAGTCCGCGAAGCGGAGAACTACACGTCCACAGCGGACAACGGGGACATTCGCTCCTGGAACCGCGTGGAAGGAGATCCGACCTACATGACCACCGACATGGCGTCGGGCGAGAACGCCGAGTGGGACAGCGGCTGCGACTTGAGCTATGACATCACCATCCTCACGGCGGGCACTTACACCCCACTCCTGAGGAGATATATCACTGGTGGCGGTGATAACTCCTGCCAGGTAGGGGTTGACGGAACCGTGGCTATCAACGAGTTCGACAATGACGGCACCCCCGTCGACGTCTGGGTCTGGATAACCGAGCCCGGGCAGTTCATCACTTTCGACACCCCCGGCGATTACGTGCTGAATATCCGTCGGCGAGAGGGTGGCTACAGGATAGACAAGCTTATTCTCTACGCTGGGAATCCTACCGTTGTGCCAGCAGAAGGCTCAACCGAAGTCGGGCCGCCCGCGGGCAATTGGGTTGGGCCCATATTCTGCGACAGGACTCTTGGCACCCATTACACTCCGGGCTCGCCCCTCGACGTTAGCCTGACAATAGACGTCAACAGCGACACGCCGCCTGCGACGCTGGTAATCACAGAGAACATCCCGGCTGGCATCACCGTGTCCTCCGCGGAAGGAAACCCGGACCTGAGCACGCCCGGAACGATTATCTGGACCTTGACCGGCGCCGAGGTTGACAACCGTACTGTCAGCTACACCCTCGAGGTTCCGGCAGGCACTACCGCCACGCTGGCCTTTGAAGGCGATGTCAACGGAGATGGGATTTTAGGACAGAACGCGGTGTATGCTGTGCCCTCGGCGCCTCAGTATGTGTCTCTGGACATGATGCTCGGGGCGCAACTGAGCTGGAGTGCGCCGCCGGAGGAAGGCGCTGATGCCTATCGGGTCTATCGCAGCGTGGACGGCGGCGATTGGGCGGAGGTAGCCTTTACCAGACAGACCTCCTATTCGGAAGGCGTCGTCGAGGGGAGCACTTACAGCTACAAGGTCATGGCTGTCAGCAAGAACGGTGTGGAAGGCCCCTTCTGCGAGGCCACGGAAGCGATGACGGTAATGGTGCCGACAGTCGTGGAGGCGGAGAACTACAACTACGGCGGAGGAGAGTACCCCGGATACGAAAACTGCGACGCCGCCAATGAGGCGCCGGACTCCGACACAGTCGGCACACCGGCGGATTACGACTTCTTCTACGCCACCGACGTTCCGGTGGATGACACCCGCCGCTTCTACCGTCCGAACGACAACTGCGGGATGGAGGTTCGGGAAGCCACCCCGAGCATCGCATGGACCTCTGTCGGCGATTGGTGGCGGTACACATTTGATGTTCCTGAACCGGGGCCGGAGGATCCCCCCGACGGATGGGCTCGCGCAGGCCTCAAAGTAGCCTCGCCCGATAGCTCCACCGTTGAGCTCTACTGGGACGAGGGGCTTCTCGGAAGCGTAAGTTTCGCCACGGGCGATTGGGGAGCCTTCCGCTGGTACGTCCTCGAGGACCCCTTCCGGACGAGCCCCGGAGAGCATACGCTCAGGCTCAAAATGGTTTCCGGAGGCATGAACATTGACACCATCGGCCTCGGCTTCAACCTGACAATAACTCGCCAGGCCATCTTCGAGGACGACTTCGAGGACTATGCCAACCTCTACGACTGGAACGACCTGGAGACTGTCGGCAATTGGGACGTCGTCAATGGCTCCGGCGAGCCGGATGTCGGGTGGCGTCTGTGGAGCACCACGGGCAACTATCTGGGCGACGAGACCGATGACAGGAATCCCGCCATCACTGGCATGACCGGCAACTACGTGATTTCCGACAGCGACCTCGTCGGCACAGCCGACCTCGACGAGCAACTCGTCACCCCGGACATAGACTGCACCGAGTACATAAGGCTGAAGCTCGATTTCAGCAAGAACTTCAGGGTCTATCCGGACGACTTCGACCACAACCAGATTGCCGAGGTGGACATCCGGGAAGTCGGCGGCGACTGGGTCAACCTGCTGTCCTACAACGTGGACTCGGTTGACCCCAACCTCGATCCGGCGGTTGACAGCAGCCCTGAGAAGCTGGACCTGTCGGCTTACGACGGAAAGACCTTCCAGCTCAGGTGGCACTTCTACGAAGCCACGTGGGACTGGTGGTGGGCCATTGACAACGTCATGGTCTCCGGCGAGCCGAAGCCGACGGAGGTGGTAAAACCAGAAATCTTCACGTTCACTATCGCTGACGGGCAGCTCACATTCAGGTGTTACGCCCCGGATTACGTGAACTTCACTATGGAGTACACCGATGATCTGACCGCCGACAACTGGCAGGTGGTGCCGGGCGTGGACTGGCCGATCACGGACACCGTTGTGGTCATAACCGTCCCGTTCCCGGGGCCTGCGGTGTTCTTCCGCATCGGCGCCGACTGAGCCGGCAGCCAACGCAGAGACAAACGGCCCCGCCCTTTCGGCGGGGCCGTTTTTTGTCCCGCAAGCGCGCCCGGGATAGCCGATTGCGGATCCCTGAGCTGGTTTTGCCGACTCGAGGACGAGAAAGTTTCGGAATTGCTGAAAAAAGGACTTGACAGATGTAAAATAGTGTACTATGTTGTAATCCTTGCTCGAATGTTGGAAAATAGTGCAGTGGGCTTTTCAAGAGATCGGCGATGTACGAAGAAGACGAAGTCCTTACCATCAGGGAAGTTGCGAAGTATCTGAAGATGAACGAGCGAAGTATTTACAAGCTCGCTCATCAGGGGTTGATTCCTACCGTCAAGATCGCCAGCCAGTGGCGATTCCGAAAAGACCTGATTGACGCGTGGTTGGAAAGCCAGATGGCGGCCGCGGCGGCGAATTCCCTCTTCGACAGGAATTCGGAGGAGGTGTTCATCCACTCGCTTTTGAAGCCCGAAGGCATCAACACGAACCTCGCAGGAGAGAAAAAGGATGAAGTCCTGAAGGAGCTGGCGGACATGATGGTAAGAACGCATTCGATCAAAGAAGGGGATAGATTTCTGCGGGAGGTTGTCAACCGAGAAAAACTGTGCACGACGGCGATACAAAAAGGTGTGGCTGTGCCTCACCCTCGCCGGAACGGGAATCAGTTCGTGAAGTCTCCGGGGCTGGTTTACGGCTGTTCAAAGAAAGGGGTAGAGTTTGATTCATTAGACGGGGAGCCGACGCACCTGTTCTTCATGCTATGTGCGCCACAGGACTTTCTTCACCTGAAAATCATGGCTAAAATAAACAAATTATTGAGCGACGCCGATGTTCGGGAAGAGTTGAGAGCTACGATGTCGGCTCGCGAGGTTATCAACATCATGGAGAGAGAGGAGGGGGTGAGCAAGGAACCTCAGGAGCTCGTTTCTTTGTCGGAGAGCGGCTGATCGTAAGACACTATGTCGGAGGAGGTACATGAAGAGGCAGTTGTGCCGGTTAAGCAAACTTCAAGGCTTCGACAACCGGATGGACACCATGTACAAGTCGGGCTTGCCCGAGCGGATGGGTCCCCGAAAGCTGACTAAAAAACAAAGACTTCTGGCGAATCAGCGGGAGGGTCTGGTTGATGGGATTAGCACGCCAATCCTTCGGACTTATGAGCGAATGCGAGAGTCAAGGCTCAAGTCCAACGCGGTGGTGCCGGTGGTCAATGGGGTCTGCCAGGGCTGCTACATGGTTGTCACCAAATCGGTGATTATGGAGTTGAAGAGAAGCGACGAACTGATTTTTTGCGAACACTGCGGTCGGATTCTCTTTCTAAGCGACGGTGATGTTGATTGACCGCGAGTTCGCGCTGAACCGAGCTTTTCCCATCGCCGGTGTTGGCTTGATGATCGCAGCCGCGCAGCGAGCGGCCTGCCGCCTATTGTGCGCAAGGCGCACCCCCACCATCCCGTGCACGCGCAGAGCGCGCTTCCCGTCCATTTGTCCTGACTCGTGCCGCCCCTCCAGCTCATTCCCGAAGACGCCGACCAATAACCGGCAAAATGCCGCCAGTGTAACCAGCAGGACGGCTCAACCCGGTGAGTAACAAGGCGGCACGATAGTTTCGGAAAAATATCGTTGTGGTTTCCCCAGTTCTTGAATCGAGCGGGGGATTCGATTAACGTGTCGCACGCGCGGTGCATGGCAGGTCAGGCACAGCCGCCCAGACTACCCCTTTCAAGGATGCCGCTTTGTCACGCGAGGCGGTAGAGGACTTCGCCGGCGTTGGGGACGCAGAGGATGCCCTCGCGCTGACGGTCGAGCCATTCGCGGGGATGAATGGTTTTCGGGTCGCGGTAGCCGAGATTGATTCTTCGGCACCGCTCCTCCGGGATGCCGGTGGCGAGGACGACGTTGATCCTCGGTTTTTCCACGCCCTCTTCGTAGGCGCCGACCCCCTTGACGTGCGTCGAATGAGCCAGGACAGCTTTTGGGACGTGGGAGAACCTTTGCATCTGCTTGAGAAAGTAGTCGCGGGTGTGGTAGCCGATCTCCTCGAGATACTTGCCGTGCGTGTGGGAGACTTCCGTGATGTGCGGGGCGTAGATAATGAGCTCACCACCATCGGCGACGACCGGCTCCAGCTTGTACATGCATTTGCCGGCGACCCACAGGTCGTCGTACATCTCAGGGGCCATGGAGAGCACTTTGCGGAAAGTTTTCTGAACATAGACGATGTGAACTTTCGATGATAGGTCTGCCGCTGCCGAGAAGGCTTCCTCCGGGGCGCCGATGAACAATCCGTTCAATCCCTCCCGGGTTGCCACAAAGCTGAAACAGACCCGAGGGATAGGAATCATGGACGCGGCACGGTCAATGACCCTTCGGACAGGCGTATCTTTTTTCCCGTTCACGACAGGGTTGGTGATGACGGCGCCGAGCCAGTGCGTGAAGTTCACGACGTGCGGCCCGGAGATGCCGGGGAAGAAGTACTTGTTCCCGCCGGAGAAACCCACAACCTCGTGCGGAAAAGTCGGCCCGATGATTACAAGCTCATCGTAGTCGAAGATTCGCCTGTTGATTGTGACGGCGACTTCTTCTCGCATGAGGCCGTTGGAGAGAGAGGCGATCTCCTCCGCGGAGATTGTCTCGATTTGAGCGAGCGCGTCCGGGTCGTCCCAGGCGTGGTTGAAAATGGCAACGCCCGGGTAGCGGGCTTTTCGCTCCGAGGCCGCCATTCCGAGGAGCTTATCTATAGCCTCGTCGCTCATTGGCGGATGCGTCCCCTGTGCTATGATGAAGTCGAGCTTACTCGCGGAGCCCTGAAGCAGCTCGCAAAGAATCCGGAAGAATAGCGGCATCGGGGCGGTACGAGTCGAATCGGGGATGAGGGCAAGAAGGCGCTTCCCGGACACGTCGAGTTTCGACAGGGCTTCGGAGCAAAGGTCAAAGATTTCACTCTCCGCCAGTAGCCGGTCTTCGTAACCATTGCCTGCAAGCATCATCTCTCTCCCGGTCATAAGTCGCTGCGAGGGTCAGCACTCCGGCTGTCCGAGCGCTCGGCGGATTCTCTCACGCGAAACCCCAATCCTCTCAGCGCATTCGCGAGCTGCAACGCCGAGTCCGGCAGAACAACCTCCGTGTTGCGGAACTCCCTCCGCGCAGGATAATCCCTCCGGAGGCGGTCGAAGAAGTCGCCTCGCTCGCCGGCGTCAACTCGGGGTAGCTGCCGCAGTGCTGCATCGTCCCTTTTAATATCATAAACCTGCCGCACCGTGTCGGCAATAATGTCCTCGTCGCTTGTCGCGTCGGTCGCGAGCGAGGTTGCGGTCCCGCGACCAGGAATCTCGATTCGCTCGCAATAGGGTTTTGGCAAAGCCGACCTCACCTCCCATCGCGTCTCCACACCCAGAAACTCACAGGCGGCTCTGTAAAGCATCGCCGTTGCGTTGGCTTTCCCGTCGAGGGAGTAGCCGGCGATGTGAGAGGTGGCGAGGTCCACTCTCTCCAGAACTTCCAGGTCAATGTTCGGCTCGTTTTCCCAGACATCGAGAACTGCTCCGCCGATTCTGCGAGAATCGAGCGCGGAGGCAAGAGCGCGATTGTCCACAACCGCTCCCCTCGATGAATTAATCAGGATACATTGCGGGCTCAGCTCGCGCAAAAAAGCCTCATCAACGAGGTGGTAGGTCGCATCAATCCCCTCATAGGTCAGCGGGACGTGCAGCGTGAGGATGTCCGCACAGAACAGCTCGTTGATGGGACGGAACTTCTCATCCCCGGTCCGGCGGCGAAGCGGTGGGTCGTTCAAAAGCGCCCTCATCCCGAGTGCTCGCGCTTTTTTCACGAAGCGACTTCCACAATTTCCAACGCCAATGACGCCGACTGTTTTGCCTTTCAGCCGTAAATGTTTCCTCCTCGCAATCGCCAGCGTAGCCGCCGCGACGTACTCGGCGACGGAATTGGCGTTGGAGCCGGGGGCGCTTGTAAACGCAATGCCCCTCGACCGCAGATATTCCTGGTTAATGTGGTCCGTCCCGATTGTCGCCGTCCCAACGAAGCGCACGCGGCTGCCTTCCAGAAGCGTGGCGTCAACCCTTGTTATCGAACGGACGAGGAGGATTTCCGCGCCCCGCAGCGAAAGCGTGTCAATCCTTCGGCCGGGTAGGGTTGTTACGTCCCCGAGACCGCCGAACGCTTCTTCCACGTATGGAATATTCTCGTCTGCAACAATCTTCATCGGCATCGTTCCCTGCTGCGGCCCTGCATCAAAGCATGGCAATGCGTGGGGTCGGGGAATCTGCGGGCTGCGGCGAATAGCCTCCGGGAAAAATTTCGACGGCGGCCGGGGAGGAGCGAGTTCTATCCGGGAAATAGCCTGTCGTAAAGCCTGCCTCCAAAGATCACCGCACCGACGATGACTGAAACGATGGAACTCAACAGCACCGCACCCGCGCTGATGTCCAGAAGTTGGCGGGCGAGTTTGTTATGCTCCTGAGTACTCATCCTGACCATGAGTTCCGCGACCGTGTTGAACATTTCGGCGACGAGCACCAGACCGATGACGAGGAACAGTACAGCCCATTCGGCTTCGCTGATGTGCAGGAAAAGTCCAAGAATGACCGCTGCAATAGCCGCCGCAAAGTGAAACTTGAAGCTGTTCTCAACGCGGATGGCCTCAGCGATCCCCCGAAACGCGCACCCGAATTTCCCGATGATTCTCATCGTTTGTTTCCCGACGGGGTCGGCAAGTTGTTCATGGGACCGAACGCGGCGAGTAAGGCAACATGTCCGCAGAGGCTGACACGGCTCCCGCGAAACCTGCCCACCTCCGAGACGGCACGGTCATAAGAGTTCCAGAAAGGAACTTCAGATTTTCTTCTTCGCGGCAGGCGTCTTCCGTTTTCATGCGGGAGTTTTCTTCGGAGCGTACTTCCTGGCCAGTTCGATCAACTCGGATATCTCGAAAGGTTTTCGCAAGAAAGCGACGACGCCGGAGAATCCCTTCAGCTCCTCCGAGGTAAAATCGCGGAAACTGCTCATGGCGATAGTCGGCACTTTGATTTCTTCGTTCGCCATAAGTATCAGCAGTTCTGCCCCATTGATGCGGGGCATGTGCATGTCAAGGAGGAGGAGCTTACAGTCGGGGTGTTTGACGTAGCGATAGGCTTCGCCGCCATCGTTGGCAATCTGCACGCGATAACCTTCTTTCTCGAAAGCGACAGCAAGAGCGCCAGCCAGCAGCGCGTCATCATCTACGACCAGAATCATGACCTAACCTTTCAGTGAGTGAGAACTCGCGCAAAGTATCTTGGGCCGCGGCCCCGCCGTCCCGACAAGGCGAACCTATCCTCAGAACATCACTTGTGCGGGCGCCTTTATAAGCTCACTCCAGTCGTCTTCCACGCTTTGTCTGATGAAACTGTCAGGCGGAGCGAGATAACGCGGCCTAAATCTCTCAAAACGCGCGCCGGGTGTCAAGGCTTTTGTCTCAAGGGGGCGTGGCCGTATTTCCGTGCAAAACCAGTGTGAAAGCATCAACATCCCCCCGGACGCGGGAAGGCGGCGTTACCCCAAGCAACCTTACCCACTGAAATGTAGCCTGACCCCACCCATGCGCACTGTCACCTTGACCGCTTTGGGCTTCTTCCATTACCATAATGTCAGCGAGAATTCTCAGAAACGGAGAAATCCCAACGAGCGAAAGGAGTGTACCACCATGAACCGACGCCAATTCCTCAAGTCCACAGTCACCACCGGAGCAGGTCTGCTCATTCTCCCAAGCGGCGCACTCGCCGGGCGTAACGCCCCCAGCAACAAACTGAATGTCGCCCTAATCGGGGTGTGGGGCCGCAGTCGGGCGCACCAAGGCGCGATTTCGAGCGAGAACGTCGCCGCCCTGTGTGATATAGACGAGAAGTACCTGGCCGGCGCCGCGAGGAGGTTCCCGAACGCCAAGACCTACGTGGACTGGCGCAAGTGCCTCGGTCAAAAAGATTTGGATGCCGTAATCTGTTGTACCACGGATCACACGCACGCGTTCGTCGCCAACTGGGCGATGAATCGCGGTCTGCATGTCTTCTGCGAAAAGCCGCTGGGCAACAGCGTTGAGGAAGTACGTGTCGTCCGCGCGACCTATCTGAAGAACAAGGACAAGCTGGCCACGCAGGTTGGCACGCAGCGTCACGCTAACGTGAATTTCAACCGCGTGCGTGAGCTGGTCAAGGACGGCGCCATTGGGGAGTTGAAACAGGTGTGTGCCTGGGGTGATCGCCAGATTCGTAGGCCCGGATACCTGCCCGCGAAGGGCGAACCGCCCAAGCACCTCCACTACGACTTGTGGATCGGGCCGTCGCCGTTTCATCCTTACAATCAGGGATACTTCTCAGGTAGCCCCGGCTTGAATTGCCTGAATTGGAACATGTATTGGGACTTCGGCAGCGGCCAGGTTGGCGACATGGGCAGCCATACCATGGACCTTGCCTGGAACGCGATTGACGCCGGTCTGCCGACCTCCGCCGAGGCCAAGGGGGACAAATTCGACCCCGAGGTTACACCGGTCGAACTCGAGGCCCATTTTGAGCATCCTGCCAATGACTGGCGGCCCGCCATCCGCGTGAGCTGGTACCAGGGCGGCGCCATGCCGAAATCGCCCACGGGGTACGTGGATTTGAAAAGAATCGGACACGGCGCCATGTTCGAGGGCAGCAAGGGCATCCTCATTTCCGATTTCGGTTCTCGCATACTCCTTCCATCCGGCGACGCGGCCGATATGACCTATTACAAGCCGCGCCCCAAGGAGAAGCTCATCCCGCCTCTGGGTCACTTCCTGAAGCAATGGGTCAACGCCTGCAAGGGAAGTCTCAAGACATCTTGCAACTTCGATTACGGCGGCACGCTGGTCGAGATGATGCTTCTGGGTCTGGTAGCGTACCGCGTGGGGAAGAAACTCGACTACGACGGCGCCGCCGGTCGGGTCACAAACAGCGCCGAAGGCAACGACCTCCTCAAGCGAAAGTACCGCCCCGGCTGGACCCTCAACGGGTAAGGCCAAACCGCCCGGCCGTCAGGCGGGCAAAGGCCAACGTCACCACGGAGCACACGAGATCCGAGGACCCCGCGACGAAGAATATGCGCCGGGCACGCGCCCGCCAGGCGACTTAGGCGGGATCCCGCTTGACACCGTCCTGTAGTCTGCCATAATGACATCGGAACCGCTCAGGAGTTGCTGGGGCATAAGGGCGTGAAAAGCGCCGTGATTTGTACCCATGTGTTGAGTCAGGGGCCCGAAAGGCGTGTGGAGCCCGATGGACGAGGCCGCGAACAGGTCTTATGCTGACCAGCATAGGACTCGGCTCCGGAGCGAGAATACCCAAGGCATTGAAGGCTGACGCGTCAGTGAACCTCTCCTGGCAGGTTTTTCGGCGTGTTAGCAAACCGAGAGCACAGTCCACAGGCTCCGCAAGATGGCCCCATTCAGGGGGTCTGCGGGTTGTGGCAAGAAGTACATCTGAAGTCAGGTTCAGAAACCATCGCGGCCGGAAAGGAAAACCATGGCAAAAACGTTGTCGTTCCAGGAAGTTTTGGAAACCGTTGAGCAATTGTCTCTGGGAGACCGAGAGGAGTTAATGGATATTGTCCGACGGCGCATTATCGAGCAGCGGCGAGCGGAACTTGCTAAGGATATCCGGGAGGCTCAAGAGGAGTTCCAAGCGGGGAATGTAGGTCGCGCGACACCGGATGAACTGAGGCGAGACATATTGTCATGAGACGGCCCTTGCTTCGCACACGTGCGTTTGTACGCGCGGCGAAACGGAGAAGTCCGAAAAGACCCACGAGTGGCAGATGACATTCAAGCGGCCTTGGTGTCATTGGCACA
>Ga0315549_1002846_pt1 | contig 15995 bp, 10 predicted proteins | sample SalMarSW160200MG_FD_203101 | JGI IMG/M metagenome (GOLD analysis project Ga0315549, IMG submission 203101) | Salt marsh sediment microbial communities from the Plum Island Ecosystem LTER, Massachusetts, United States - Salt Marsh Sediment SW1601-200 ... | reverse complement strand
CAAAAAGTTGACAAGAGCTGAAAAAAACCACTTCAGCATCCAATTTGATGGAAAACATTGTCGAGACTGTGGACTCTGTTTACATTGCCCTCAAAACATTGACATAGCAGCTGTACTCAGGTTTCACACACTATCCGCAACTTACGGATTGAAGAATTGGGCAAAAAAACTGTACAACGGACTTGAAGTCAACGTCAACAAATGCACAGAATGCGGCGAATGCGAACCAAAATGTCCATACAACCTGCCGATCATATCTATGCTGAAAGATGCGCAGGCGTGTCTACAGCGCTAGTTTCATAAATCAGCGATTCGGGTTTAATTTTTGGGGGAGTTAGGAAAACGCGAAATGTCCATGTGAAATTGCCAATTTTCTGACTCTATCTATCGGAAAAGACAAAAGCAACACTAGATGCGCAGTCAACCTGATTGGCAAAGCTGTCTTTTGGAAAATTGACAATAAAAACGGAATAAATGTGCGGTCGTGGGCTAGAAAATCGTAGAAAGTTTCAGCCACTCTTTTCGCCTCGTTGTAAGCTTCCTCTCGTTTAGTTGGGTTAATAATTGCCGATGTATCCACCATGAAAGCCGTGTCAAAACTTTTATCTTTAAAAGGCAAGTGCAAAATCGATGCGAGAATAACCTGTTTTCCTGTTCTTTTGGCGCGTTTAAGCATTCCTTTACTGAAATCGACACCCAAATCTGCGTAAGCCAAAAATCTGCCATTGCCGCATCCTAAATCCACGGTTTTTCCCTTTTGATTCTTTATGAATTTTCGTAGCTTATTGTCATTCAAATTGAAGTACAATCCAAAAAGGAACGGAAAAGACTGGAAATAGATGGGGGAAAAATTGTTCCAACAGTCCGGTTTGTCGTATTCGGCAAGCCATCTGTATTCCGCTTTCATAATGGAACTATCTTCCTAAACGTTGACTTCTAGAATCGGCAATTATTAACTAACTCGTTTTAATAAACCATACGGTAATCATTAACTCATTGTAATAAACCGTATATAAATTCTAAAAACCCTTTTTCAAGGTTTCAAAAAATAAATTTCTGACGGATTTTCCTTCATTTCATCTGTGACGATAATCTTCAGAATGTTTAACAAAATTCTCGGCAAGTCTTGTGTCAAAAGCAAAGTAAACAATCCCAACTGCGGCTAGTATGTTATGTTCCATTAATCCTTCATGCTCCCCGTCGATTCCCTTTCCGATTCGCATCTTATAGGCAAATCTCGCGTCTTCAGGAATGTCTATAATTCTTGAAAAGCGGAAATCGTTACCGTGAATAACTGTTCCCTTTTGACTCAGCAAGTTATCGTTTACTGTTTCCATTACTGTGGAATCCAATGCCTGAAGCTTCCAATCCATTTCGGATTTTCCTGAAAGAACACCGACCATGGAGAATGTAGAACCATTAAAGTCTGTTATGGATTTGGTCAGATACATTGAACCTCCCTGTTCACTGTATATGGGCATTCCGTCGTAAGCTGCATCCCTAACCTCCTTCATTATTGTCTGGTTTTGTGTCAACTGTTCCGCAAGCATGTCAGGGAAGCCGCCTGTAAAATATAATCCGGCGAGGTCTGGTGGAAGATCTTTGTCGTGAATGGGACTAAAGAAAACGGTTTCTGCTCCATATGCCTCCAAAAGGTCAATGTTGTCTTGGTTGTAACAGCTGAATGCTTCATCGAATGCTACGCCAATTCTAACTTTTTTCTGCCTTTTCTGAGGAGGATAAACTTGGCTTTCTATGTCAGGCAGTTCCTCTGCTTGTTCAGCTATATCAAATACTTTGTCGATGTCAACATGTTCTCCAACGTATTCGACAAGTTCGGAGAGAGTTGTCTTTAACGTTTCTCTTTCAGGTACCGGGACAAGACCTCCACGTCTGACCGGCAATATGATCTCTGCATTATAGGGAATCACACCAACCACTGGCACTTTTGTAGCTGATTCAACAGCTCTTTTCACCCATTCCGCCTTTTGCCAACCTTTAAGATTGTTTAAAATTATGCCTTTGACATTCACTTGCTTGTCTAACAGTTTGAAAACATGTAAAATGGCGTGGGCAACCTCGGCTCTGTGCATCCACATGCTGCCTACATCAATAACTAGGATGATCGGTGCCCTTAGGATTCTGGCTATCTGGGCGGTGCCTTCGTAATCGGTGATGCCGTCTATTAGCCGTGGGATTCCCTGGAAGATGCCACCCGCCCCCTCGATGACTGTAACATCAACGTTTTCAGCTGATCTTTCAAAGCTCTCTAACACTGTCCTTGGGGACGTGAGCCACGCGTCGAGGTGTCTTGACGGTTTTTTTGTCGCCTCGGTGTGGTATGTGGCGTCTATGTGGTCTGGACCTGATTTAAATGCTTGAACGTTTAGCCCTTTTTTTGTAAAGGCTCCCATTATTCCTGTGGCAACCGTTGTTTTGCCGCCTTCGCCGTAGAGACCTGCAATAACGACTCGGGGTACATTCATCGCCTTTTCCTACATCAACTGTTTCAGGTTTACACTTTAATTTTTAATCAAATAAATTGATTGTTAAGAATCAGCTTTTCTTCGTATCCGCGGTATCCACCCTGGAACCCTGCGTTTGTATTCCAAAAACTCTTCTCCGAATTCTTCTTCCGCTTCTTTTTCCTCTGTTTTTGCAAGCTTATAATAGACGATTACGACGACAGGCCACAGGGCAAGCGTGATGATTGTGAGCCACTGAACATTCATGCCGAGAGTGATTAAAAAGAAGCCTACATATTGTGGATGGCGAATGTAGCGGTAAATGCCTGTGGTGACAAGCTTGCCTTTGGCTTGGTAGATTTGTTTCCAGCCAAAGATTACCAAGAGTATGCCTATGCCCATGATGATTTTGGATATGGGAAACACGTAATAATGGAAAACAATGTAAAACTGTTCTTGCCCCATCACCTTGGTTAAGAGGAATTCCAGAGAATAAATGTCGCTGTATCCGAAAACTCCCATCAAAACGTACATGGTTAAGGGGAAACCGAACATTTCAGCGAAAAATGCAACTATAAATGCCAAATAAATACTGCTGGGGAGGCGCGCCACTTTCCTTCTGAACTGTAGCAGTGCCAAGAAAAGACCGAAGAAAACAATGTTTATCAGCACTAGCAGCCACTGGTTCCAACCAAAGCCAGTTAGAGTAAGATAGTATAGCGCAACTGATACTGCTAGTATTGCCAATATAAGCAAGATAATGTCTTTGAGTTTCATCTTTACGTTCCCACCACCTTTGGACACGCTTATGTCTTCGTTAACTAATCCTTAAAGAGTTTTTGTCAACAAACCAAAAACTTAGGACATTGACAACGAGGACAATTTTTCTTGGAGTTTAGAAAATACTCCTGATTCGCCATAAGATATGATTCAAAGCAGTTCGAGCCATCACTCGACTATAGAAGTTCATTTTAAACAAGTGATGTAGCACATATTTTGGAGAATAAAACTGGTCATAGAAAGAACTTCTTAATTTTTTGATCTCCTCAGCAGACAAATTGGGATTCGCAAAAACAGGCGTTATTGTGTCATAGAGTCCCCAATCATTGGACATCTCCCACCCCATCTCCTCTACAACTCTGCGAAGCTCGGTGCCCGGATACGGCGTTGCCACACATATGTATACATCATCGGGCTCCGCTTTTCTGACGAGGTCAATGGTCTGTTTCAGCATCTCTTTTGTCTCTCCCGGATATCCAATGATCACTGAAACAGCGACGAACAAACCAGCATCTTTCGCCAATCTAATCGCTTTCTCGTTTTGTTCAACCGTTGTTCCCTTCTTCACAGCATCCAATATCTTTTGGCACCCTGACTCAACCCCGAAAAAGACCTGTTGACAGTTTGCCTCCCGCATTTTAAGCAAAATCTCTTCCGAAACCACGCTAACTCTGGTTTGGCAATCCCACGGAAGACCAATCTCTCTGCTCCTGATCTCTTCACAAATCTTAAGTGCCCTTTTTTTGTCAAGCGTAAAAGTGTCGTCGTAAAATGAAAAGGCATCAGCTCCATGCACATCACTTAACCACTCAAGCTCGTCCACGATGCTTTTGGGACTCCTTGCCCTGAAAGCTTTCCCAAACATTCGGGCTGTCGTACAAAAGGAACACTGGGATGGGCACCCTCTGCTAGTCATTATTGGGAGCATTCTTCTCCCAAAAAGCCGGTATTTTTCTAATGGGAAGTATTTATACGCGGGACGTGGCAGTTCGTCAAGGTTTTGAATGAAGGGTCTGGTGGGCGTACGAACGGGCTGTCCATTATTCCTGAAAGTTATTCCTTGAATTTTGTTGAGACTCTTCGGGTTGGACACGGTTTTTGCTAACTCTAGCAAGGTTCTTTCGCCCTCGCCCCTAACAACTACGTCCACCGCTGCTTCCTCGTTGAGAACTTGTTCATCCATAAACGTGGCGTGTGGACCTCCAAGAACAACCATGGCGTCAGGGCACGCTTCCTTTGCCGCGCTTGCAGATAGAAGAGCCGACTGTATCGTCGGGGTCATAGAGGTGATGCCAACCACATCAGGATTGATGGAAGCTAACTTTGTTTTTAATTGCTTAAGATTCATCTCTAGCGCCGGGCAGTCTATCACCGTTACGTCGTAACCGTTTTCTTCCAGAACAGCCGCTAGGTAGGCTAAGCCCATGGGTAGGTAAAGCTGATGCCGATAGACGCCTTTTAGGGGCGGTGGATTAACCAGCGATGTCTTAACTCTTCTATGCATCTTCTTTAGCCTCTAACCCATTTTTCCCAATAAGGCTCTTATTGCTTTCTTTGGGTTTCGAATTGCCTTCACTAGTTTATCGCGAGTAAAACTTTGATTTACCAAATTTGCTTGCGCGCATAATTCACGCAAATCATCTGCCGTGAACTCTTCAGTTTCAATGAGAGGTTCAAGCGCAGCTAAGGCTTCATCACTGAAACATTCCCTTAAATAACCGCCGCGTTTAGCCTGTTCATAGAGTTCTGTTCCATATAGAGGAGTAGCTATACTAAATTGGAAGCTATCTGCTCCTAGTTTTTTCAGTTTGTAAGCATACCTTATGGTTTCTTTAATGTCCTCTTTTGTTTCACCTATAAGCCCAAGCATGAAGAAAACCCCTATCTTCATTCCCACTTTTTTGGCTAAAACAACAGCTTTTTCAACATCCTCTAAGTCAAGGTTCTTTTTAATGATTTCATCCACAACACGTTGAACGCCAGACTCGGGAGCAACCCGTATTTCCTTGCAGCCAGACGCCCTCATCTTTCTCAACAGCTCTTCGTCAAGAGTATCCGCTCTAACGCCATTTGGAACATACCAGTCAATGTCCAACCCCCTTTCCATGATTAAATCACAAATATCTTCCACCCTTTTCTTGATCAGCGTCATGTTTTCATCAAAGAAGTCGATCTGCTTAATGGAATAAGTGTTAACTATTTGTTCCAGCTCATCAACCACGTTCTCAGGGCTTCTCCCACGCCAAGTTTTTCCCATGACAATATGATTAGAACAAAAAATACACCTGTGCGGGCAGCCTCTGCTGGTCATTATTATTGTGTAACGTTTGCTTATTTCTCCTCTTATGGGGTTTTCCTTGATGGCTTCAAAGTAGATGTTCATTGGAAGCAGATGTCTTGCCGGAAAAGGTAACGCATCTAAATCTTGGATCTCCGGTCTTGGAGGAGTAATAACCGTTTTCCCATTTTTGACAAAACCGATTCCCTCTATCTTCTTCATGTCCTCAGTTATGCCTTGCTCCAGTGCGCCAACTAACTCAAGCATAGTATATTCTGCTTCTCCTCTCACAACAAAATCAATGTTCGGATTAGAAAGACAATCCACAGGTCTTGCAGAGGGGTGCAGTCCATCTAAAACTGTGATGATGTCTCTGTCGACGCTTTTTGCTACAGATGCCACCTCAAATGCGGCTTTGGACCAACCAGAAAATGGGATGTTGATTTCAACGATGTCTGGTGACCACCGTTTTATCCTGTCGGCTATCTCTTGGTTTGCTAACCCCATCCGATAATTGGTTTCGTGTATTTGCTCAAGATTCTTCCAGCCCTCTGTAGGAGCGTCTATAATGCTTACCTTGTGCTGTTTTTCCAACACTGCTGCGACATACGCTATTCCTATCGGTGGATATACTACTGGTTTTCCCCACGCTTTTGGGTGGAGACGTGGCGGATTGATCAAGCAAACACGCATATTTGTTGCCCACTACCTTACACGCGAGTTTATGTTTATTCTACCATTTCTGGCTTTAACTAAATCTCAACAACACTAGTTACACAGATGGGAACCTAAAAACGTTTACAGAAACCGAAACCAGCGAACCAAACGTGACTAATTAACAAACTAGCGCACACTTCGATTTTTATGCTTCTGTAAACCACTCCACTATTTATTTTTTATTTGTGAGCGCAGTTCCATCCCAAAAAACAGGAACAAAACACAGAGAAACGAGAATGAACCACTAAAACTAGTCTAACTTCATTTATGTTAAACGTTTACTAAATTTAAGCACAATTAAATATTAATGTCCAAAAGCTTAAATATTTAGGCTTTAAGAGAGCTACCAAACATAAAAAGAGGTACGGAAAATGGTAAAACAAACTTCTGTAAAAGCTCCAATGACAAAAGATCTAATGATGAAATACACGTTTATTGCCCTCTGTGTTCTCGCAGCTATATCTTTTATTGCCCTTGGTTTCGTTCCAATTATACTATCTGCAATTTCGGTTCTAGTTGCTGTAGCTTGTGATTATCTGCTTTCACTGGTAATGCGAAAAAAGGGACAATTGAATACATGGTCTGCGGCTGTCTTCGGGCTAATTGTTGCTCTTTCATATACGCTGGCAACACCTTCTGCACCGCTTATGTCTTCATATGCTGGTATGCCTGAATTACTGCCAATGGATGCACCTATGGCGTATGTTTATGTTGCTATAATTGCCGCGCTCGGTATGGTCGTGTTCAAGAAACTTCAAGGTTTGCTAGGTAGAAAATATCTAAATCCAGCTGCAACCGCAAAATTAGTGGTTTTCCTTCCCTTCCTGAAGACGGTTCTAGAGCCGTCGGCTCACGAGATGACCTCTCTGGCTGGTCCTGTATTTTTCAACGGCACTTCTATGGCGCCTTCTTTCGCTTCTCTCGTGCAATCATGCTTGGCTAACGTAGGCATTGCCTCAAGTGTTTCTCCCGCAGACTTTTTCGAGACGATGATCTTGCTAAAATATCACACTTGGATAGGCGGCGTTTCAAGCATCGCTGTCATCGCTGTTGGGATAGGCTTATTCCTGATCTGCCGCGGTTACATAAAATGGCGAATAACATTGGCTTATCTGGTAACTACCATAGTAATGGCTCTGATTATGAGTGGCATTTATGGCGGAGACGCATTGCTAAGAGTCGGTTTTACACTATTTATCGGCAGTTCGATCTTTCTAGCGTTTTTTATGGCCACTGATCCAGCAACTACACCTGTAACACATGTTGGGCAAAACGTATTCGGTATAGGCTTAGGTGTATTGACAGTGCTAATCCAAACATACATGAACTTCCTAGGTGGCTCAATCCTTGCGTTGGTGATCATGAATCTAACAACTCCTATGCTGGATAAAGTCGGAGTTCCGAAACCTGGAAAAAAGAGACCTGAACGGAGGCGCCCCGAAGCTAAACAATTTACCGCCACCAAAACTTACGACTGCGTAAGATGTGGCGCATGTATGTATGCATGCCAGAATTCATTAAGCCCGATTCTGATTAAACAGGCATTTGAGAAACGAAACGCAAAAACATTGATGACACTGGCGGCAGACTACTGCACAGGTTGTAGGACCTGCAATTTTGTTTGCCCCGCAGGAATAAATCTTGAAAGCTACACAATCGGATACCCACTGCAGGAGGAAGAGGCGAAAAAAATAGAAGAGCAATTCTTGAGCGGAACCGCAGACGAGAACATTGGTGTCTACTCGGAGATGTTTTCAGCCAAAAGTGACATAGACGGACAGGATGGCGGAGTAACTACTGCGTTGCTGGTTTCGGGCATGGAAAATGGGCTGTTTGATGCTGCCATAGTGGTTAAACGAACAGATGGCTATTGGGCGGAAGCGGTTATAGCAGAAAACGCTGATGAAATAATTGAAGCTAAAGGAACAAAGTACCTACGGATTCCATTGATGTCAAAGTTAGGCGAACTGATAGCGAAAGGCAAGCGAAAAATTGCTATTGTTGGTATGGCTTGTGAGGTTCGAGCCGCAAGAAGGATACAACCGATTCTCCTTAGTGAATATCCAGACCTAGAACTAACCATAATCGGATTGTTCTGTTACGAATGCTTCGACTACTATAAGCTCAAAGAAGAAACAACAAGGCTATTGGATGTTGATTTGGACAGCGCGGAGAAAACTCAGATTCACAAAGGAAAATATATCGTTACAATCGATGGAAAGGAACATGCGACAAAGGTAAAAGAATTGAACAACGCTGTTGAAGGAAGATGCCTCGATTGCCCCGACTTCACTGCACAATACTCTGATATCTCTGTTGGTTCAGTGGGTAGCGATGAAGGATACTCAACTGTAATAGTGCGATCGGATATAGGCAAAAAACTAGTTGAAAGCCTCGATTTGGCTAAGGGTAAAGCGGACAAGGAAGCAGTTACGAAACTGTCTATTCTTAAGGAAAAACGTGCGAAGCTGAATAGATCGGGTGATTAGGCAAAAAATTAATCGCTTAAGCTAGAGAATGAGTACAAAACCCTGAATCCTTGAAAACTCTGTAAATATGCACAAAAATTGTGCATAACTATCACTTTTTTTATTTAATGAAAAACTAGAACAAGAAATAATTTTGACACATAAAGTAACCATATTTTGGAGAAATCCCTGCTCCTTTGTAATGTTATTTATGTAAGGCATTTGGGTGTAAATAGGGTGAAAAGCTTATTAAGCAATAGTTATGTAAATAAAAAGAAAGAGGTGAAAGAACTTTGTCATTATCAGACAAAATTTATACTTTACTCTTCAGTGAACTTTCGCTTGGTCTTGTCTTACCAATCATTTTCGGTGTGTTAATCCTCGTATTCCCGACAGTAGTGTATGACGCACTGGTACCGATCAACATATATTTCCCCGAATTCTTATGGGGTGGACCAGAAATTCCATTAGAGCATATTTTAACTCAAGGTATCGCTCAAGGTTTGCTTGCTTGTGGTATACCCATATTTCTTGGACTCGCTTGGAATAGGTGGGCTGGAGGCGCTGGAGGTTTTCTGCTTTCTATCTTCTGGGTCATGGCATCATTTGCACAATTTAACCAATATGGATATTTTTATCCAACTTTGGACTGGTTAGGACAAGTAGTTGCTGGAATGCTTGCAGGATACATTGCAGGAGCCTTGATGACAATGTACAAAATGCGCGGTAAAGATAGCTTGAAATATGCACTAATTGCCGCAGTAATGGCTGCCGTTGTCGCAACAATATTTGTTACTTCAACATATGTATGGTATGCCGAGATGTTCAAAATGAGCACTCTTCCTCCACACGGATATGGTACCCCTGAGGCGTATGGCTTAGAACTGTGGGATTCAATAACCTACAATTACTTCATTAATGGCGCAATCTATATTGTCTGGGCTATTATCGGTGCATTTATATCCAGGACCGCTAGATGGTTCCAATAAAAATCACCAAAACCAATAACCTTTCAACCTTCTTTTTTTGTTTTTATGATTATTTTTGTTCATTACAGCTGAAAGTTTCACGTTCCTGATTTCATCTTTTTGCCTAAACCGTATTCTGTGTACGTCTTTTTTTATTCAAAATTTGGCACCTGTTAATGCGATTATCCAAAACCTATTAAGTGTGCGACTTGCTGTATTTGTGAAAGTAACAACACTCAGGGAAGAATCATGGCGCCAAATGTAACCCTTGTGAACCCCCCTTCGCCTAGTGGAAGCACTGGACATTGGTCCATCGCCCTCTTAGGTTTGGGGTATTTGGCTGCTGTTCTAGAGAAAAATGGGTATGAAGTTAATGTAATCGACTGCCAAGCCCTAAACATATCATTTGAAGAAGTAAAAAACGAACTTCAAAAACGTAAACCTGACGTGGTTGGATTAACCTCTACCACCCTCACTTACAAATCTGCGCTTCGCATCATAAGAACTGCTAAAGAAGTCTGCCCACACTGCTTAACCGTTATCGGAGGCTCCCACGTTACATTCTGGGATGATAAAGCGTTGCAGGAGTGTCCACAACTGGATATTGTTGTGCGGAAGGAGGGCGAAAACACGCTTCTGGAGCTGATGCAAAACCTAGAAGCAGGCAAAAGTTTTGGTGACGTGTTAGGCATAACCTACAGAAAAGACGGAAAGATTGTGAAGAATGCAGACCGACCCTACATAGAAGACCTTGACAGCTTGCCTTTTCCAGCTCGTCATCTCTGGCCTCTTGATCAGATTCGAAAAATTGAAGATATATTCTACTTAACGACGAGCCGAGGCTGTACATTTTGGTGCGAGTTCTGCGCGGCGGTCAGGATGTTCGGTCGAAGATTTCGGATGAGAAGCCCCAAAAACGTGGTGGACGAGCTTGAATATCTTCACAACACCTACGGCGCAACCAATTTTACATTCTGCGATGATGCATTCACTGTCAATCAGGTCAGAACCGAAGAATTATGTGAGGAAATCCAGAGGCGAAAACTGAAGATAAAATGGAACTGCGGAACCCGTATAGACATGCTTACAAAAGAGTTGCTCATCAAAATGAAGGATGCAGGTTGCATCTCCGTATGGTCCGGAGTTGAATCAGGTGCACAACAGATCTTGGATGCCATGAAGAAAGGAATCCACGTTGAACAAACGATACGAGTCTTTGGTTGGTTAAGAGAGCTTGGGCTAAAGACAGCCCCGAACGTGATCCTTGGCTTCCCTGGTGAGACCAAGAAAACCGCTTGGAAGACCATAAAGTTCGTGGAAAAAATAAGTCCTGACTATATGGGTTTCTATAACATAGCTACGCCCTTCCCTGGAACGCCCATGTACGATCACATCAAACAAAAGGGTTGGTTAAGGGTAACTGACTTTGACAAGTATGATACGGCGACTCCTATCTTTGAAACGCCGATGTTAAGTATGAAAGATCTTAAGGAAATCCGTGAGCAGGCTTTCCATCATTTCTATCTTCGTCCTACCTATATTCTTCGCATGTTCGGTAAGGGAGGCATGCATGGTCTTTCAGCAACACAAACGGCTTTGGAGCATCTCTTTAAATCCATCAAACTTAAACTTCATCGTCTATGATCTCCAAAGATAGTTTTTCTTACCCAAGAAGGGTTGATAAGTAAAAAATGTGCGTTTGCATCCTTTTCCTATTTGAACCTTAATTAGAAGCTACATATGTCTTAATTCATATGGAAGATGTGAAATCGAAAAAATTGAGGGATAAAAGCCAATTTGTTTTTGGGTAAAGATCTTCAAGAAAGGATTCGTGAAGCAAACGTTGCTGTTCATCGGTTAGAGGCAAAATATTACGAGTTGATTCATCCAGAAGTATATAACAGATATGAGCAGAAGAGAATAAACTCTGCATTGAAGATGGTGGATAAGCTCGTAGCGGATAATCGTGTGCGTGCAAAAAAGGCTCTTGAATTTGGGGCGGGTACCGGAAATTTAACTGTTAAGCTTCTGCAGATGGGTTACGAAGTTACTGCGATAGATATCTCTGCGGAAATGTGTAAGATTTTGGAAAAGAAGTGTAGAAATTATTTAGAAGCTAAAAAATTGATTGTTATTAACTCGCCGATAGAAGATGTGAGTTTTGATAGAGATGAATTTGATTTAATCACTTGTTATTCTGTGCTGCATCATCTACCGGATTATGTGGATGCTATCCAAAGACTTTGTGGTTTTTTGAAAAAAGGGGGTGTGATGTATCTAGATCATGAAATATCTCCATTTTATTGGAAGCGTGAAGCAAGCAATGTGGCGCATCTGGTGAAACTTGTTTATTTTCATTCTAATCCATTGCTTAACACTCTATATTTTCAGATTGTAGGGGTAAATGTGCCTTCTCTTGATTATGGTTTATCTGACTATTGGCACAGGAAAGAACATCATTTAAACCATAAGAGAATAAAATGCATATTTGAGAGGAAAAACTTTGATTTTTTCAAACGAAGAGACTATTACCTCAAATTTAGAACATGGATTTTAAATCCAATTTTTTACCTATATAAGTATAGTTGCAAACCTGAAATGAGTTTTTGGGTGGCTAAAAAGTGATACCGATGTGTTCATCCATATATTTTGTGCGGATAAAAACATAAATAAACATCATATCTGCTCATGTAACAAACTATTTAAACACAGAACGACAAACAGAGCTAGACGAAAAATAAAAAAATAAAAATTTTGAGGAATAAAAACATGAACATTGATAAAAGCAAAACAAAAATCTCTACTATAGCTTTGATTCTAACGCTAACAATAGCAGCTATGTTAGTTGCTTTACCTATTACCACCGCACAAGATTCACTTGAGATTCCAACTTTCCTATATGTAACCGCTGAACCTAACCCCGTAGGTGTCAACCAAATCGTTTACCTTCACGCCGTTTTCAGTAAACCCACACCCACAAACCAAGGTACTGGTGGCGATTTACATGAAAATGTGACCATAGAAATGACAAAACCTGATGGAAGCAAGCAAGTTTTAGGAACATACAATGCTGGTATGACAGGAGGCGTAGCGACTTATTTCTATCCTCAGGACATCGGTACTTACACTTTCCAAGCGACTTACCCTGGACAAATATTAACAGGGAAAAATCCTGATACAGGCGCGAGAGGTCAGAACTTGGGTATGGTAGGCAGTCATCTGATGCGCGCTGTCAGCGAAGAAGTGACGCTGGAGGTACAGGAGGATCAAGTAGAATCTATATATAACAGTCCTCCGCTTCCAGACGAATATTGGACTCGTCCAATATACTCAACGAACTGGGCTTGGGGAGAGCTTGGCGCCAACTGGTTTGGACTAAGCGCACCTGCATTTATGACTACTGGTGGATACGATGCCACTGGAAACTTACAGCCATATGGTGAAGCGCCAAACACTGCTCACATAATGTGGTCAAAACCGACTCATTTCGGAGGTCAACCGGGATCACCCATTCAGAGCGATAAATCGACCCAGTATTCATCAACCTCAGTAGTTGTAAACTATTTTGAGCCAATAATCATCAGCGGAATACTCTATTACACTCAGTTTGCGGGTCTGAATTCTGACTTGGTAAGTTGGGAAGCCGTGGACATTCGCACAGGAGAAACACTGTGGAGCAGATCACCGGGCGACACTGGCACTGAAAAATTGTTAATGGGTCAAATAATACGTTCCCATAACATTCAAGAGTTCGGATCTATGGCATACCTCTGGAGCGCGCCTCTGGCTGGATTTATGAGTGCGCCATCATGGCTTGGACTATATGATGCATATACCGGAGAATTTCAAGCAGAGATTACCAACATCGGGGCTATCGGAGGATTTCTTGGCGGCACAATACCCTTTATGATGGATTGCGAAGCAGAGCAGCAAGGAACACTACTGGGTCATTATACTTCTGGTGGCAATCTCATTATGTGGAACTCAAGCAAACTATTCTTGGGAGGTTTTGGTGGGATGATTCACCCAAGTGGCACCTATGACTTTACAAATGGAATAGAGTGGTCAGTGCCACTCCCCACAGAACTCAACGGTATACCCATCAGCCTTAGCATTGCTGCAAGAACCCCCGAAGTAATCCTTCTCCGTCAAACACCCAGCCCGATAATGTGGCAGGAGGCAACTATGGGCTATCAGATTACAGCAGGCTACGACGCAAAAACAGGTGAGCTACTCTGGGGACCAATAAACCAAACAATACCCGCATTACAAGACATATCTCTCGTTGCTGCCCGCGACGGTTACTACGTGTTACACAACAAAGATACTGGTGAAGCATATGGCTACTCTCTAATTAACGGACAACAGTTATGGGGTCCAGTTAAACTGGAAGGAAACGCTTGGAGCCATTTAACACATGCTGGGGAAATCGCTTACGGCAAAGTCTATATTTGGGACCTAGGCGGCTATGTGAGTGCAATCGATCTTGAAACAGGAGATGTCGTGTGGAATTTCACTCGTGGAAGCGCTGGATACGATACTCCCTACGGTATATACCCTCTTTTCCACTATAATATGCATAGTCTTGCTGATGGAAAACTGTTCCTTTCAGAGGGCCATCTGTACACTCCGCCACTGCATCCAGCTCGGCGACTTGCCATAAACTGCACTGATGGAAGTCTAGTGTGGAGCATATTAAGTTTCAGCAGTCGAAGTCCTGCTGCTATTGCAGACGGCTACGTGGTGGAATGGAACAGCTTCGACAACCAGATATACAGCTTCGGCAAGGGACCAACCAAAATTACAGTAACCGCTTCACCAAAAGTTTCAACAACAAATAGCAGAGTACTGATAGAAGGAACGGTAATGGATATTTCTGCAGGCGCGGAACAAGATGGTGTGATTCAACGTTTCCCGAATGGGCTTCCCGCAGTAGCTGATGAAGACATGAGAGAGTGGATGGAATACGTTTACATGCAGCAAGTAATGCCAGAAGACGCAAAGGGTGTTCCTGTGAAACTGGCTTATCAGTTGCCAGACGGCAGCTGGAAAGACATAGACGAAACTACAAGTGATGATTACGGAAACTTTGGTTATATGTGGACTCCGCCAGACGAAGGCACCTACGTGATCAAAGCCTTCTTCTTAGGATCTGAATCCTACTACCGTTCATCTGCAACAACCTATCTGGGAGTTGATCCAGCACCAGAAGCATATCAAGGTCCAAGTGCAGAAGAGATTGCTGAGACGACTGTAAACAGACTTCCAGCGTATCCAACAGCTTCAGAAGTGGCGCAAGAGACTGTAAACCAGATGCCAGAAACACCAGCATACCTAACAATAGACCTAGTCATCCTAATAATCGCTGCAATCGGCGTAATCATAGGCTTAATAGCCTACATGACACTCAAAAAACAAAAATAAACAATCCCCCCTTTCTTTTTTCTTTCAGACATAATGTGATAATGCCAACGAAAGTTAAGAAGAAACATTATGTAGCATGTTGGAAAGAGATAATGACCTGCAGAACTTGCACATACTCAAGTACACGCATTTTCCTTACCCTTTTTCTAGGTAAGTTTATTTTTTCCGTTTCCACTACTAACCTAGTAACGATAGTTAAAAGCAGCAGTCTGGAAAGATTTCGATGAATCTGTTAACAAACCAGAAACTCTGGAACTCCGTCCTCAAGACGCCACCCGTAAAATGGATGCTGAAAACCACTCTAAAAAAATGCCCAAAATGTAACCGGGCACCCCTTGAAACCGCGCTAGACAACTACACTGGCAAAAACCACTTACACTGCTCCTCCTGTAGCCTTTACGTCATGGTCATAGGATTCTGGATTGACTTCATACAAACAGCGTTAGCCGTTGAAAAGAGCCGTGTTTCCAAACTTTTTGCAGATTCCTACGTTAGAAGAGCCATAAAAAGCATAGTGTACGGCTTTGCTGAGTTTGGTTTCAATTGTCCCATACAGGTTCATGCTCCTTTCCTTGTGGTGTGGAACTTCACATACAAATGCAACCTCAACTGTAAACACTGCTATTTAGACGCCGGAAACATTTCCAAGATGGAACTCTCCACCGAGGAAGCCATGAAGGTCGTGGATCAAATAGCAGATTTTGGCGTGACCTCCTTAGCCTTTTCAGGGGGTGAACCCTTGATGAGAAAAGACTTCTTTGAAGTTGCACGTCACGCAGTTGACGCAGGACTATATGTCTCCTTAGCCACAAACGGAACCCTGCTTAACGAAGAAAACGTGAGAAAACTCAAGGAAATTGGACTCCATTACGTGGAAGTGAGCGTTGACGGAGCA
>Ga0315549_1002845_pt1 | contig 16002 bp, 7 predicted proteins | sample SalMarSW160200MG_FD_203101 | JGI IMG/M metagenome (GOLD analysis project Ga0315549, IMG submission 203101) | Salt marsh sediment microbial communities from the Plum Island Ecosystem LTER, Massachusetts, United States - Salt Marsh Sediment SW1601-200 ... | reverse complement strand
CACTTGTAGACCTTGTAAAGAAAGGTAAATTGTCTATTAAAGTCCTAAATGAAAGTGTCAGAAGAATCCTGTGGGTTAAATTCTGGCTGGGACTCTTTGACAATCCTTATGTAGACCCGGAATATGCAGAAAAGATATGTGATTGCAGTGAACATCGCAAATTAGCATTAAAAGCTGCTCAAAAGTCTATCGTTCTGCTCAAGAATAATAAAAACATTCTGCCGCTGAGGAAAAATATTAAATCAATCGCTGTTATTGGTCCAAATGCCTATAAAGCACGTCTGGGGGGCTACAGCGGTAAAGAGATAAAGGTTGTGACCGCCTTGGAGGGCATTAAAAATAGAGCTTTAAAAAATATAAAAGTAAATTTTGCTAAAGGATGTGATGTTGCAGGCAAATCCAGAACAGGCTTTAAAACCGCAGCAGAAATTGCTCAAAAATCAGATGTTGCTGTTCTATTTATGGGCAATTCCGACAGGACAGAGGGGGAGAGCAAAGATAGATGTAATTTAGATTTGCCGGGGGTACAGGAAGAATTAATAGAAGAAATATGCAATACAGGGACACCGGTAATTGTCGTGTTAATAAGTGGAAGCGCCGTTACGATGAGCTGGTGGATTGACCGTGCCCAGGCAGTGATAGAGGCATGGTACCCCGGAGAAGAAGGCGGAAACGCCATCGCTGACATTATATTCGGAAATTACAATCCAGGCGGGCATCTGCCAATCACATTCCCAAAAATCACAGGACAACTGCCGTTGTATTACAATCACAAACCATCCGGCAGAGTGGACGATTACGCTGGATTAAGAGGAGAGCAAACACAATTTCCTTTTGGATATGGGCTGTCTTATACAAAGTTCAAGCTCGGCAAACCGCGTCTTAAAAAGTCGACAATTCGTAAAAACGAATCCACATCTGTCCTTGTGGATGTTACCAACACCGGCAAAGTCATCGGTGATGAAGTAATGCAGATGTATATTCGCGACAAAGTCAGCTCCGTATCCCGGCCCGTGAAAGAATTAAAGGGCTTTCAGCGAATCACCCTGAAACCGGGCCAGAAAAAAACGGTCTCGCTTGATATAAAGGCGGAGCATCTCGCCTTCTACAACATAGATATGAAATATGTTGTCGAGCCCGGTGAGTTCGAAATTATGGTAGGCAATTCATCCAGAGACGAAAACCTTCAGAAAATTCTTTTATATGTAAGGGGCTAACGCCTTACATATCGTGAGAAATCTATCATAGCAGGATTTGAGTGCAACTGGAGTTGACTTTGCCTATAGGAAATATATATTATGATGAAGTAATATTACACATCGTAACGTTTGGCAGCTGAGGATTATTTTTGAAGATTGATATTCAGGAAGTACCAAAGATAACAAATTTAAAGACTTACATTGTTGGCCTGACACTTTTCACAGGATTGTTGATTGGCTGCTCTACTCAAAAGCCCCGAGAGTCGACCCGTTACTGTGAATCTACAGCCACTTATACAGCCGACTGGCGTGAAGAGATTATCACCGTCCTTCAGCAAGGCGAGCTGTGCATTTATACAACTACAATACCAGCCAGCGACCGGCGAGTGTGCCTGATGCAGGACCCGATATATCGCACGACCGTGGCGCACCTCTCAATGGGCTATCCGCAATCGCCGGTGACCGGTTATTACCTGGGAGTCAGCCCTGCCGACTCGGCAGGCGCAACACCTGTTATTCAGAAAACTTCGCAAAACAAAATGGCTAAAGGTGCTTTTCTAAAAGAGGGCTCAGCAGTTTTAGATGCTGATGCCCAGACCCAGGGTGAAGCAGCTAACTACCGTATAGACCGCCGAGCATTGGTTACACGGCACAATGTCACTCTAAACAAGCCCGACCCACTGACACCGCTTAGTGTCGGCAACGGTGAGTTCACTTTCACCGCGGATATCACCGGCCTGCAGACATTTCCAAAGTATCATCAGCAGGGCATGTCGCTGGGTACGCAATCTCAATGGGGCTGGCATACTTCACCGAATCCCAAGGGTTACAAACTGGCCGATATTCTGGAAGACTATGTGGTGGATGGACGCAAAGTACCGTATGCTTCGGACAGAGAATTTTCCGACGGATACTCCCCTGCCGCAGCCTGGCTGCGTGCCAATCCGCATCGTTTGCACCTCGGACAAATCGGTTTGCGTATTCTCAAATCGGATAACTCACCCGCAGGTATTGATGACTTGGCCGGTGTATCACAGACCCTGGACCTTTGGGCAGGTCTTCTGAGCAGCCGGTTCGAAATCCAGGGCCAGCCGGTCAAAGTCCGGACCGTTTGCCATCCTCAGCGTGACATTTTAGCGGTCCGCATCGAATCTGCGCTGCTGCAGCAGCAAAGGTTACTGGTCTCGCTCGCTTTTCCTTATGGAAGTACGGATTGGGGCAGTGCTGCAAATTGGGAGCATTCGGATAGCCACGCCACCCTGCAGCAGGTTACGGACAACCAGGTTGATTTGACCCGTATACTCGATGAGGACCGTTACTGTGTTCGTGTCATCTGGTCAAAAGAAGGTGGCATCCGAAATAAATCACAGCATGAATATGAGATTTATCGATGTGATAGTCAGCCGCTGGAAATCGTCTTTGCCTTTTCTCCATCGGAGATTGCAGAGCCATTGCCCGATTTTCAAGAAGTCCGTACGGCAGCCGCCAATCACTGGCAACAGTTCTGGAACAGCGGAGCAGCAATTGATTTTTCACAATGCTCCGACCCTCGCGCAGCAGAGCTGGAACGAAGGGTCGTACTCTCGCAATACCTGACGGCCATTCAGTGTTCAGGTTCCCGTCCACCGCAGGAGACAGGGCTCGTTGATAACAGTTGGTTTGGTAAATTTCACCTGGAGATGCACTGGTGGCACGCGGTTCATTTTGCCCTGTGGGACCGGTTGCCGCTTTTGGAGAGAAGTCTGCTGTGGTATCAGTCGATTCTCCCAATGGCCAAAGCTACCGCCAAACTGCAGGGTTATGAAGGAGCTCGCTGGCCGAAGATGGTCTCACCGGATGGCCGGGATAGCCCGAGCCAAATCGGTGTGTTCCTTATATGGCAGCAGCCACATCCGATTTACTATGCCGAACTGTGCTATCGCGCTCATCGGGACCATCAGACCCTGGAGAAATATAAGGAGATTATCTTCGAGACTGCTGAGTTTATGGCTTCGTATCCCGTGTGGGATACCACTGGCAAGCGGTATGTACTGGGCCCGGCTTTAATCCCGGCCCAGGAAAGTTACGGAAAGCAACGGGCAAGCAATCTCAATCCGACATTTGAACTGGCCTACTGGTACTGGGGACTGGAGACTGCACAGAAGTGGCGCGAGCGACTCGGTCTGGAGCGTAATCCGAAGTGGGAGCGGGTTAAAAATCTGCTTTCGTGTCCGACCATTCGCAAAGGAGTTTATACGGCAATCGAGACACCACCCTACACAATACCACGTGACCACCCTTCTATGGCGGCTGCGTTCGGACTTGTTCCTCCAACTTCACTGATTGACCCGAATACTATGAAGCGGACGTTTAACCATATCATCCGGAGTTGGCAATGGCAGGACACCTGGGGCTGGGATTATCCGATGCTGGCAATGACAGCGGCTCGTCTGGGCGAGCCGGAAAAAGCGATAGACGCGCTGTTCATTGAATCGCAAAAGAACCGCTACCTGGCCAACGGACACAATTTCCAGTCGTCGCGGCTGCCACTATACCTGCCTGGAAACGGTGGATTACTAACGGCGGTTGCGATGATGGCCGCCGGCTGGGACGGTTGCCCCGACCGTCCAACGCCCGGTTTTCCGGACAATGGTAAATGGAAGGTGCGCTGGGAAGGACTTAAGCGCATGCCCTGAGCCAGGAAATGCTCTGGCTGTTTACAAGAAAGCAGTGTGAAGGTTGACTGTGTATAATAATTGGCGTACTATATATACCTAAGTTTGGACACCATAGCATATTTATGTGTCTTATTACGCATATGAACTGAGAATCATCCTTCAGGGATAACTAAAGAGGTACCAAAAAATGTCTAAGATAAAGATTTATGCTGCCTGCATCACACTTTTTGTGGGTTTGTCAGGAGGCTGCCGTACACAAGAAGGCCGGACTGCAATCATCAATGACAAGACTGCTAAAGTTACTTATACAGCCGACTGGGAATCGCTGAAGAAACATAATCCTGCGCCCGAATGGTTTCGGGATGCGAAATTCGGTATCTACTTCCATTGGGGTGTATATTGTGTGCCGGCCTTCGCCAACGAATGGTATCCTCGCAATATGTACAACAACAGCAATGAATACAGACATCACGTTCAGAAATATGGCGAGCCGACAAAATTCGGCTACCATAACTTTGTGCCGATGTTCAAAGCCGAGAAATTCAATGCTGACGAGTGGGCCGAGCTATTCGAAAAAGCCGGAGCCCGTTTTGCCGGACCCGTTGCCGAACATCACGACGGTTTTTCGATGTGGGACAGCGACATGACTCCGTGGAACGCTATGGATATGGGACCGAAACGTGACATCGCCGGGGAACTGGCCGAGGCCATACGCAAACGCGGGATGCGCTTCGTAACAACTTTCCATCATGCCCGTAATAATCTATATGAGATTGAGAAAAGCGGCAGGAAAAGATGGACCGGCCACTACGAATTCGTCAAAAAGAACTTTCCCTCCCTGCTCGATGACCCTAAACAGGCAATAATGTACGGCTATATGCCTCGTGAACAGTTTTTAGATATGTGGAAAGGCAAGCTGATGGAAGTCATCGACAAGTACCAGCCGGACATTATGTATTTCGACTCCTGGCTGAACGAGATTCCGGACGAATACAAGACCGCTTACCTCGCATATTACTTCAACAAGGCCGGCGAGTGGGGCAAAGAGGTCGTTGTTACCTTCAAGCAAAACGACCTTCCGCATACAATTGGTGTGGAAGATTACGAAAAAGGCCGAGCCAATCGGCTCACTAAATTCGTCTGGCTGACGGATGATACATTAAGCCGAGGCAGCTGGTGCTACACCGAGGACCTGCAAATCAAGAGCGCGCCGGAAGTGCTGCACACGCTGATTGACATCATCAGCAAGAACGGCCAGTTGATGCTCAATATCTCTCCAATGGCCGACGGCACCATACCGGATAATCAGAAACAGGTATTGCTGGCTATCGGAAAATGGTTGAAAGAGTACGGCGAGGCCATCTACGAAACGCGTCCGTTCGTCGATTTCGGCGAGGGACCCACCCGATTGAAACAAGGCGGGCATTTCGTCAAGATGAAAGGCGGCTATACTGCTCAGGATATCCGTTACACCCGTAAGGGCAAAATCGTCTATGCAATTGTTCTCGGCTGGCCGGGCGAAAATAAGGAGGTCGTTATGACAATGTTCGGCAAAGACGATAAGGCCGAGGCCATTATGGTTAAAAACGTGTTAATGCTCGGCACAGAAGAAAAAATCAAATGGAAGCGGCAAGATACTGGTCTTGTTGTTACTACACCTTCAGAGAAAATCAATGACATTGCAATCGTGTTTAAGCTCATTACATCCGGCTGATTGTATGGCAAAAAGCAGGTCTTAGCCAGCCGAAGGAACATGATAGATACAGGGCCTTGAGTTGAATCCGACAGACCACTGCATCGTCAGAAAAGCTCGTATTAAACAGGTTCCCCAGGTCACCGAATCATCACTATAATCTTTAATCTTTGAGGCAGAGATTAACGTTGTTTGCAGGGCTGGTTTTCTGTAGAAAAAACCTCAATAAGAACAAAAAGGATATTTAGAAACAAAAATGTTGCGTGTACTTTTCCTTTGCTATATTGTGTTTTTCGGTTTCAAAAAGCATTGGAAGGATGAGCCGTTTTTACTGAAATATCGCTTTTTACAGAGCTAAATTGTGCTGAATAATTCTTGCGAAAAAGATTGCAACAAAGCCGTTTTGCTATTAGCATTACACGGCAAATACGGCCTTTTATAAACAAGAGCAAATATAAATGAATGAGTTTTAGAACACGCCGGATGATTTTAATCGGCTGGTCTGAACAGCTATTTGCCGTTCAAAACGAACTTTAATTAAATACACAACTTAAGGAATGCATTATGGGTAACGGAACACAAAAAATATCTTTCAGAGAAAAAATCTCATACGGTTTTGGAGACCTTGCTTCAGTACTATACTGGCAGACCTTCATGCTGTATTTTGCCTATTTCTATACAGATGTGTTTGTTATTCCGGCTGCTGCCGCGGCTACTATGTTTCTCGTAAGCCGAATTTGGGATGGTATCAATGACCCTTTAATGGGAATGATTGCCGACCGCACAAATACCCGCTGGGGCAAATTCAGGCCCTATTTACTTTGGTTATGTGTACCTTTCGCAGTTGTCGGTGTGCTTACTTTTACTGTTCCGAACTTTGGGTTAACAGGAAGACTTATTTGGGCCTATATTACGTTTATCGCTATCATGATGCTATATACAGCCATCAACATTCCCTATACAGCATTGTTCGGTGTTATGTCAGCGGATTCAAAGGAACGCACTACCCTCTGTTCTGTAAAGTTTATCTTTGCCTTTGCCGCAGGTATTATCGTTTCCGCCACTTTGCTGCCTATGGTGAAAGCATTTGGCGGGGGCAATGATGCTCGCGGCTGGCAACTATCTTTTGTAGTCTACGGGATTGCGGCTATCATTTTCTTCCTGATTACTTTTAAGGGCACACGGGAACGGGTCCAGCCGCCCAAAACTCAAAAATCATCCATTAAAAAGGACTTATACGAATTAATAACCAACGGACCCTGGCTCATTCTTCTCGCCACGACCATCACTTTCATCCTTTTCGTTGCTGTTCGCGGAAGCGTGACAGTACATTACTTTAAATATGTTATCGGGTCGCAGGAACTCTCTTTGCCATTTATGGAAACCAAAACATATAGTTTTGAAACATTGGTGTCGGCGTTCAATACAATTGGGCAAATGTCAGCGCTTGTTGGCGTACTGGCGGTACTCTGGTTAGCGAAAATATTTGGCAAGAAAAGGGTTTTTATAACCCTTTTCATTATTGCGATTGCAAGCACGGCTGCCATTTATTTCCTGAGTGCCGAACAAATCGCCTTGATTTTTGTCCTCCAAATTACCGGCTCGATGACTGGTGGACCGCTCAGCGTTCTGCTCTGGGCAATGTATGCGGATACCGCTGACTACGCTGAGTGGAAGCGTGGACGCAGAACAACGGGTTTGGTATTTTCCGCTTCGACTATGTCGCAGAAATTCGGATGGGCTTTCGGTGCTTATATTGCACTTATGCTCATGTCTCAAGTTGGATTTGAAGCAAATCAGGCCCAATCCCAGGAGAGTCTGAAAGGTTTAATCCTGCTCTTTAGCCTGATTCCTGCCGGGCTTGGTGTTTTGTCAATTATATTATTACTTATATATCCATTAAACGATAAACGCATTGAAAAAATTGGAGCCGAATTAGAAGAAAGACGCAAAGAGGCCGGAGAGGAAATCGAAACAGTTTAGTTACCAATATACGTTTTAGTTAGAACGTAAAAGGAAATACAGTGAAAAGGACAATCATTGGCGAGCCATTGCCTCAGATGCCCTGGCAGGATAAACCTAAAGACTGTCACAACGTAATGTGGCGGTACGATAAGAATCCGGTTATTGGAAGAAATGCTTTAAAAAACGGCGGCAGAATTTTCAATAGCGCTGTCATACCTTATAAGGGCGAATTCATCGGCGTTTTCAGGTCCGACCATAAAAATGGATATCCGAGCCTGCATCTGGGCAAAAGCAAAGATGCGATTCATTGGGAGATTGAGGAAGAGATTATCAAGTTTACCAATGAAGATAGTACTCCGGCAAAACCTATCCTTTACGGCTATGACCCGCGATTAGTGGAGATTGAGGGGACTTATTATATTACATGGTGTAATTACTTCAACGGACCCACAATCGGAGTTGCAAAAACAAAGGATTTCGAAACCTTTATCCAGCTTGAAAATGCCTTTCTACCGTTTAATCGTAATGGTGTTTTATTTCCAAGAAAAATCGACGGTAATTTTGTGATGCTTAACCGCCCGAGTGACAACGGCCATACACCATTCGGAGATATCTTCCTGAGCCAGAGTCCCGATATGACCTACTGGGGAAAACACAGAGTTGTCATGAAAACCCCCCATTACTGGTGGAAGAACACAAAGCTCGGTGCGGGACCGATACCGATTGAAACTACTGAAGGATGGTTATTAATCTACCATGGTGTCTGCACCACCTGCAGCGGATATGTTTACAGTATTGGTGCAGCACTGTTGGATATCGATGACCCATCCAGGGTAATAGTGGACTGCGAGAATTACCTCTTGACCCCGGAAGAGCCTTATGAAACGACGGGATTTGTCCCAAATGTTGCATTTCCCTGTGCCACACTGCAGGATGCCGAAACCGGAAAAATAGCAATTTTTTACGGTGCGGCAGACACGTATTGCGCACTCGCTTTCACTCAGGTGGACGAACTCATCGACTATATCAAGAAGCACCCGAATAAACCGTTATAAAAAAAATGCAATACCATAACAAATACGACCATAGTTTACACTCCGGTTATTGACAAAAATTTGAAAAGAGTGTAAACAGCACACCCGTATCTTATATGTGTTTTTTTGGAGATTATAAAATGCAATTTGGACATTTTGATGATGAAAACAAAGAGTATGTTATCGACAGACCAGATACACCAAAATCATGGAGTAATTATCTTGGTTCCACGGAATACGGCGCCATAATAACTAATAATGCCGGAGGATACAGCTTTTTTAATTCTGCGGCCCAGGGCCGATTTATGCGTCTTCGCTTTAATGCGATTCCTATGGACCAGCCCGGCCGATATATTTATATCCATGACCGTGACAGCAAAGACTTTTGGTCTGCCTCCTGGCAGCCGATAGGCAAGCCGCTTGAGAAGTTTAAATCCCAGTGCCGGCACGGTACAGCTTATACTATCATATCCTCAGAATATTCAGCGATTGAAACAGAAACAACATATTTTGTACCGTTAGACCGCTATTTTGAGTGCTGGCTGCTTAAAGTAACAAATAAGGATTCTAAAAAACGCCGACTCAGGCTATTTACATTTGTCGAATACGCCAATAACTGGTTCATGTGGCAGGACTTCGTGAATCTTCAATATACCCAGCACATTCTTTGTATGAACGTAGTAGATAATATTATCGACCATGGAATCAATGTATTGCTCCCGGACGGTTCCGGCAACTTCGATGACCACGATGGCAATCGACATACATTCCTTGGTGTCGTCGGTGCAGAAATTTCAGGATACGACACAGACCGCGATATTTTCATCGGGCCATATCGCTCTTATCACAATCCATTGGTTGTGGAAACTGGTAAGTGCACCAATTCCCTTGCAGTAGCAGACAATGGGTGTGGCACGCTGCAGATTGATATTGACCTGAAGCCCGGGGAATCGAAGGAACTGACGGTACTTATGGGAATTGGTAAGGCAGCAGAAGAAGGCAAACAGACAATTAACGAGTTTAAAAATCTTAATAAAGTTCATGAAGAATTCAACAAGGTAAAGAAGTACTGGCATAATCGGTTGGAAGGTATGACAGCTAAAACGCCGGATTCCGAATTTGACAGTATGATGAATATGTGGAGTCCTTTCAACTGTTTGATAACCTATGCGTGGTCCAGAGCCGCAAGCTTGGTTTATAGCGGAGAAAGGAACGGTCTCGGTTATCGCGATACGGTACAGGACCTGCTTGGTGTTTTGCATACAATTCCTGAAGAAGCAGGCAAACGCTTAGAACTTATGATAACAGGCCAGGTTTCTACGGGCGGTGCAATGCCCGTAGTAAAATCCTGGGCCCATAATCCGGGAAGTGAAGAAGCACCCGAAGAGCAAGAGTATCGTTCGGATGATTGCCTTTGGTTGTTTAACACCATACCTGCTTATGTGAAAGAAACAGGCGATATCTCGTTTTTTGACAAAGTCCTTCCTTATGCAGATGACGGACAAGATTCAGTTCTCGGCCATATGAAACAGGCGATACTATTCAACTTGAATCGCTCCGGTAAACATGGGCTTCCCTGTGGTTTATCTGCGGATTGGAATGACTGTTTACAACTTGGTCATAATGGAGAGACCGTTTTTGTCGCATTTCAACTTCGTTATGCTTTGAAAACGTACATTGAAATTTGTGAAATGCTTGGCAAGCCTGATGAAGTCCAATGGGCTAAAGGACACCTGGAAACTCTTGATGAGAACCTTCAAAAACATGCATGGGATGGCGACTGGTTCATCCGGGCCTATCGATACGATGGCATGAAATTCGGTTCCAAAGAAAATGAAGAGGGGTCGCTCTGGCTCAATTCACAGACATGGTCAGTTATCAGCGGTCATTCAACCAAGGAACAGGCTGATAAAGTAATTAAAGTGGTAAGAGAACGGCTGGCAACTGATTATGGCATTATGATATGTGACCCGCCCTTCGAGAAAGCTGACATCAAAGTCGTCAAGGCACCTCTTTTCAACAAAGGTATGAAGGAGAACGGCGCTATATTCTGCCATACCCAGGGATGGGCTATAATTGCTGAAACTATGCTGGGCAATGGTGACCAGGCTTACAAATATTTCCGGGCTTTTATGCCGGCTGCCTACAATACAAAGGCGGAAATCAGACAGATAGAACCCTACGTTTACTGCCAGTTCACGCACAGTAAATACAGCCCGCGCTACGGCGCATCACGGTTACCGTGGTTAAGCGGTTCGGCCACCTGGGCTTATTATTCCGCAACGCAGTACATTCTCGGTATTCAGCCGGATTACAAAGGATTGAAGATTGACCCCTGTATCCCCTCTTCATGGAAGGAATTTAGTGTCAGCAGAGTTTTCAGAAAGAAAATTTTGAACATCAAAGTTCAAAATGATTCGGGAGTACAAAAAGGAGTAAGGAAAATAGTCATCAATGGCCAGGAGATTAAGGATAATTTTATCCCATTGGATAAGATGAAAGAAAACAACGAGGTCATCGTTTTAATGGGTTAAAAGTATTAGGTTTCAGGAGGAGATTATTATTTAGTCTCTTTTCAGGCTTCATCCGAGCCATCTCAGATTTCATATTCTTTGTTTATAATTTGTTTTGCGTTGTACAAATTGGCTTTATTGAGATTTATGTTCTATATTGAAATTTTCTTTGAAAGGGTAAAATGAGGCGTCATTTTATTAATTAAAAAAGTACAGGTGAAAATATGAAGACATGTTTGATAATTGTAGCAATCGTTTTATCAGCTTTTATAAGTGCCACATCCGGTGCGGAGGCGGCTCCCGCAGAGACAGGTGGCAAACTTTCCAGAACCAGTTCAGATATCCGATTGAATTCGCTGGGTTATCTACCCTCGGCGAACAAGCTGGCCACAATCACCTCAAAGTGCTCCGATTTCAGTGTAAAAAGAATCGGGGATTGTAATACCGTCTATTCCGGCAAGGCATCGGGGCCATTCCATCAGCAGGATGTCGGCCAGACCGTCTGGATTGCGGACTTTTCCAAAGTGAATAAGCCGGGAAAGTACTATCTGGATGTGCCTGGGGTCGGCCGGTCTTATGACTTTGAGATAGGTGAAAAGGTATATAACTTCGCGTTATATACAGCTATGCGGGCGTTCTATCTGTGGCGATGCGGTACAGCGGTCGAAGGCGAGTTCAATGGTAATCATTATTCTCACGCCGCCTGCCATATGGACGATGCCTGGCAGGATTATATCGGCGAACCGAACAGCAGAAGAGATGGCACGGGCGGCTGGCACGATGCCGGTGATTACAATAAGTACGTAGTCAATGCAGGTGTTACGGTGGGAGCGCTGTTTTTGGCGTGGGACCATTTCCAGGACAATCTCAAAGACCTCTCACTCGATATTCCCGACACGGCGCCGGGTTATCCGGATTTTCTGAAAGAAATGAAATGGGAGATTGACTGGCTTTTCAAGATGCAGTATCCGGACGGCTCCGGACGGGTCTCACACAAACTGAGCGCTTTGAAATTTTGCGGCTTTATTATGCCGGAAAATGAGAGGGTCAAGCGATACTATACGGAATGGAGCTCAGCGGCCACAGCTGATTTTGTCGCAATGATGACTATGGCAGCGAGATATTTCAAACCCTATGATCCCAAATATGCGCAGAAGTGCCTTGACGCAGCGAAGGTAAGTTACGATTTTCTAAGAGAAAACCGTGAGAACAAGTTCAGTGCGCGTGAGCCCTTTAGAACGGGTGGTTATCCTACGACGGATAACGATGACCGGTTGTGGGCGGCGGCTGAGATGTGGGAGACCACCGGTGAAGAGCAATACCGTCAGGATTTTGAATGGAGAGCCCGTTCTTATGACGACAAGATAAGCTATTACTGGGATTGGGGCGATGTCAAAAACCTCGGTATGTTCACGTATCTGCTGAGTAAAAGAGATGGCAAAAGAGATTCAATCACGGACGATATACGGCGGGACCTGCTTACGACGGCGGATTCGCTCGTCGCCAAAGCGAAGAAGGATGTATACGGCAGGTGTCTGGGCGGCGAGTACAGGTGGGGCTGCAACGGAACGGTTGCCAGAGAGGTTATCACCTTAATGGTGGCCAACAAGGTATCGCCGAATCCTGACTATATTAACACCGCCCTTGATGCCATAGGTCACTTGTTTGGAAGGAATTATTACGGCCGGTCCTATGTTACTGGCCTTGGGCATAAACCGCCCATGAATCCTCATTCAAGACGTTCAGGCGCAGACAAGATAAATGAGCCGTGGCCGGGCTATATCGTCGGAGGCGGACATTCTGCAACGGATTGGGAGGATGTCAGACAAAGTGCCAGGACCAATGAAATCGCAATCAACTGGCAGGCTGCCTTAGTCTATGCCCTTTCGGGATTTAATAACGCCGAAAGCCAGTAAGACCACATAATAAACAGGTTGATTTTAGTGTTGACATAGAGGCCCGTTTGCACATATAAAAACCTGTCAATTTTCAAAGAGTTTGTGCGACTATGATTAAGGATAGTCGTTCTGAAAGATTTTATAGACACCAATAAAAAGAGTTAATATGCAGCTACACGGCGTTGATATCGGAATTATCATTTCATATATGGTTGTTATCGTCATCGCCGGACTTATCCTTTCTCGGCGTGCCGGGCAAAACATCGATTCTTACTTTCTCGGCGGCAAGCGTATCCCCTGGTATATACTGGGAGTTTCAAATGCTTCCGGGATGTTCGATATAACCGGCACAATGTGGCTGGTAACACTATTCTTCGTATATGGCGTAAAGAGTGCCTGGATTCCGTGGGTCTGGCCAATATTTAATCAGGTCTTTTTGATGATATACCTCTCCGTATGGCTTCGCCGTTCAGGGGTAATGACCGGTGCAGAGTGGATACGCAAGCGTTTTGGCCACGACATCGGAGCGGAACTCTCACACATCAGCGTTATTATCTTCGCCATGTTTATAGTGATAAGCATGCTGGCCTACGCCTTTCAGGGTATCGGCAAGTTCTCGCAGATATTTCTGCCGTGGGACCTTTCGCCGCATACATACGCAATCATCTTCATGTCGATAACGACGATTTATGTGATGTTCGGCGGAATGTACAGCGTAGTCCTGACCGATGTTATTCAATTCGTTCTGATGACGGCTGCCTCGATATTCATTGCGGTAATAGCAATTCAGCGAGTAAGTCCGGATGCATTGGCCGCAGTAGTGCCCGACGGCTGGTACAACCTGTTCTTCGGCTGGAAAGCAAATCTGGACTGGTCGGGGCTTATTGCCACTGTAAACGACAAGATTGCAACCGACGGTTTCAGTCTGTTTACAATCTTCTTTATGATAACGCTTCTCAAAGGCGCTCTGGTCAGTATGGCAGGACCGGCGCCGAACTACGATATGCAGAGAATTCTCGCTGCACGCAGCCCTAAAGAAGCTGCTCTTATGAGCTGGTTTGTATCGGTTGTCTTAAACCTGCCGCGATACCTGATGATTGCAGGAGTAGGAGTTTTGGGCCTTGTGTTTTTCAGCAACAATCTCAACGAAATGGCTACAGCAGGAAAATCTATCGACTTTGAGCAGGTTCTTCCATACGTAATAAGCAACTTTCTTCCGATTGGGCTTGTCGGTGTGATTCTCGCAGGTCTATTCGCGGCGTTTATGAGCACCTTCGATTCCACCGTTAACTGTGGGGCGTCATATCTGGTCAACGACGTTTACAAACGATACATTCATCGCAACGCTTCGCCCAAAATATATGTATTCGCCGGTTATATCAGTTCTATTCTCATTGTGGCCGTCGGGATATTCTTTGGGTTCAGGACCGGCTCGATTCACACGGTAACCCAGTGGGTTGTAACAGGTCTCTACGGGGGCTACATGGCTCCAAACGTCCTGAAGTGGCATTGGTGGCGATTCAATGGATTTGGATACTTTGCCGGTATGATTTCAGGTATAGTTACCGCTACTATTTTTGCAATTATCTTTCATAGTCAACCGACAATATGGACTCTCGAGAAGAATCTCGCGGTCTTTCCGGTCATTCTGGCAGTGAGCACGTTCTTCTCCATTGTCGTGAGTCTGCTGACCAGGCCGGAGGACGAGACGGTTTTGAAGGATTTCTATCGCAGTGTTCGGCCCTGGGGATTCTGGGGGCCGATTCAGCAGAAGGTGCTCGCCGAGGACGCAGGATTCACACCCAACAAAGAATTTGCACGTGATATGATAAACGTGACGGTTGGTATCGTCTGGCAGACAACTTTTATACTGATTGCAATATTTCTGGTCCTTCGTATGTTCAGGCCGCTCGCCATTTGCGTTGCGGTGCTTGCGGCGACTTCGCTCTTTTTGAAAATCAACTGGTACAATAAATTAACTGAAGCGTAACACGGCCATCCCGGCCGTGCACGGGCAGGATGCCCGTGCTACAAAGGAGAACGAAATGTCTAATCGAAATTATAAAGATGAGGTTGCCACATTTGTTATGCCTCACTGGCGGGATGAAAATGTTGTGACCAAAAGGTATTTGGATGAAACACTGGCCAATATCTTTAATCAGACTGATGCAAATTGGCAGCTTATAATTATTGACGATTTGTCTCCGTGTAAGGAAGCGATTGATTATCTGGATGAGGTAAAGGCAAAGCATCCGGATAAAATATATATTATCAAAAAGAACACAAACAATGGGCCCGGTCATTGCCGAAATTTAGGTATCAAATGGGCATATCAACATAATTCACCTATAGTTATCTTTAATGATTCGGATGACATCTCCGATAAGCGAAGACTGGAAGTGGCAAGAAAAATCTTTGTAAAAGACCCCCAAGCAAGTGTAGTTTATTCCACTTTCAAGGTTATTGATGAGAACAGCGATATAGTGCCTATGGAAAATCTGACGCAGTCCATCGTTGAAATTTTAGAAGGTCACCAGGGCAACCCCCCTCAGGGAATAAATGCCTGGATAGAGATAGGTACGGAAAAGGGATATACAAATCTTACCTCGGCGACAGTGGTGGATACAGAGCTGGCCTACAAATATCCTTTCCCTCAAGAAAAGGTTTCTGAGGACTCAAATACGTGGATGAGATATTCAGCAGGCGGCGGAAAGTTCGTCTATTCCGGGGAAATTCCAACCCTCTACAGAATCCCACAGCACACAGCCGGTTCTTCTTCCCGCTCGAGAGAGGGCGGAAAACATGGTTTTTATGTAACAAAAGCTCGGGTTGATACGGATGGTTTTACCCGTGCATTAGAGATTGCCCTTACTAACGGGAAAATAAAAGTCCAGCAGAAAGACGAACTTCTTATAAAATTCTATCTAAAACTTGGAGAAACCCTGTATAGAGAAGGCGAATATGACCTTGCTCAGGAGCAGGTTGAACGGGCAAAGCTTATAGATAAAGAAATATCAGAAAAGGTAATCCAGGAGAAGGGGTT
>Ga0315549_1002843_pt1 | contig 16014 bp, 14 predicted proteins | sample SalMarSW160200MG_FD_203101 | JGI IMG/M metagenome (GOLD analysis project Ga0315549, IMG submission 203101) | Salt marsh sediment microbial communities from the Plum Island Ecosystem LTER, Massachusetts, United States - Salt Marsh Sediment SW1601-200 ... | reverse complement strand
TGGATCAGCCAGTCTCCAGGACGGTGGTTGACTCGCGGCAGGCCAAGCCTGGCGCGCTGTTCGTCGCGCTCAGGGGCGAGCATGCGGACGGCCACGATTACGTCGCCGATGCCTTTTCACGGGGCGCAGTGGCAGCGATCGTCGAGCGGGATGTGATGATCTCTGGGCTGATGTTGGACCTGACTGACCCGGCTCGGACGCTGCCCAGTGCCTGGTCGCTGCCATTGGTGCTCAAGACGGCCAATAGCCTTAAGGCGCTCTGGCAAGTGGCGGCTTTCTGGCGGCGACGGCACGGGTTGAGGGTCATCGGTATTACAGGCAGTGTGGGGAAGACGACGACGAAAGAACTGGTGGCGGCGGTGCTGGCGCGCCGTTACGTCACGCTCAAGAGCGAGGCCAGTTACAACAACGAGATTGGTCTGCCGTTGACGTTGATGCATCTGACGGACGAGCACGAGCGGGTGGTGCTCGAGATGGGGATGTACGACCTGGGCGAGATCGCAGATCTGGCCCGCATTGCGCAGCCGCATATCGGCGTCGTGACAATCATCGGGCCGATGCACCTGGAGCGGGCCAAAACGATGGAGCGCATCGTACAGGCCAAGGCAGAATTGGTCGAGGCATTGCCACCTGCCCCCGAGGGGGTGGCGATCCTCAACTACGACGATGCGCGTGTGCGGGGGATGGCGCAGGCTACGAGAGCCCGCGTGTTCTACTACGGCCTTTCGCCCGATGCGGACCTGTGGGCCGACCACATTGAGGGGCTGGGGCTGGAGGGAATCCGCTTCCAACTCCATCGTGGCGACGAGACATTGCACGTGAAGATTCCGCTGCTGGGACGGCACTCCGTCCACACGGCGCTGCGGGCGGCAGCGGTGGGGCTGGTCGAGGGACTGACCTGGCAGGAGATCATTGAGGGGTTGCGGGGGCCGTCGGCGCAACTGCGGCTGGTGGCGGTGCCGGGGCCGGAGGGCTCCATTATCCTGGACGACACATACAACGCCAGCCCGGCCTCGACTCTTGCTGCGCTCAACCTGCTGGATGAACTGGACGGGCGCAAGATCGCCGTCCTGGGCGACATGCTGGAACTAGGCGACTACGAGCGGGAGGGACACGAGAAAGTGGCGCTGCGGGCGTTGGAGGTGGCCGATGTGCTCATCACGCTCGGACCGCGAGGGCGCATCATCGGCGAGACGGCGCTGCGCTGGGGTATGCCCACTGAACGGGTGCACATTGTCGAGGAAAATGCCGAAGCGGTCGCCTTGCTGGAGCAGATGGTGACGGGCGACGATGTGATCCTGGTCAAAGGCTCGCGGGCGATGCAGATGGAAGAGATCGTCAATGCACTGGGGAGGGCGTGATGAATTTTGCGCTCATCCTGGCGAGTATCTCGTTCCTCCTGGCTGTAGGGTGGGGCCCGCTTCTCATTCGCATCTTGCGCCACTACCACATCGGCAAGCGCATTCGCATCAACGGTCCTCGTGGTCACCGGACAAAACTGGGAACTCCGACGATGGGCGGGCTGATGATCGTCGTGCCGGTGCTGCTCATCACGGTGGCGTTGAACATCTACAACCTGCTGGGACGGACGGTGATTGGGCGCTCGATCCTGGTGCCGCTGGGGGTGATGTTGGTCTACGCGGTCATCGGCGCGGTAGACGACATCGCCGGGGTACGCGGGATGCGGCGTGGCGAGGGGTACTCGGCGGGGCGGAAATTCCTGTGGGAAGTGCCCCTGACGCTGGCAATCGCGGCGGGTATGTTGGTGATGCGGATACAGTTCGCGGGGCAAATGGGCGTGCCAGGGGTGCGGCGGATGGTTGATCTGGGCTGGGCGTGGGTGCCCGTTGCGGCGTTCGTGATTTTAGGCTCGGCCAACGCGGTCAATTTGACCGATGGGCTGGACGGGTTGGCGGGCATCATCGTCGCCACCGCTTTCGCGGCCTACGGTATAATCGCCTTGCTGCAGGAGCAGGATTACTTGCTGCCCTTTTGCTTCACCGTGGTAGGGGCGTGTTTCGCTTTCCTGTGGTACAACGCCCACCCGGCGCAGATGTTTATGGGCGACACGGGCAGTCTGGCGCTGGGAGCGACGCTGGGGACGGTGGCGCTGATGACCGGTCAGTGGTTGCTGCTGCCGGTAGTGGCGCTGGTCCCGGTGGCTGAGACACTTTCGGTTATTTTGCAGGTACTCTATTTTAAGTACACCAGGCGCAGGTTCGGCCAGGGGCGACGGTTATTTAAGATGAGCCCACTGCATCATCACTTCGAGTTGCTGGGCTGGTCGGAGACGCAGGTGGTGCAGCGCTTCTGGCTGGTGGGCTTGCTGGCGGCGATGGCAGGGGTGGCACTTGCATTGTGGTAAGGTGCGACGCACGTGACGTGTTGACGGAACACGTAGCACGAAATACGTAGCATATGTTGCGTGTTGCATATCCTGTGATGCATGATTTCTGGAGGTGAACAATGAAGACTGGATTGCTGTGGTTTGACGACGATCCACGCAAAAAGTTGGAGGAGAAGGTGCTGCGGGCGGCAGTGCACTACGAGCGCAAGTATGGGCTGCCGCCCAACCTGTGCTTCGTCCATCCCAGCGCCTTCAACGGCAACGGGAAGCGCCCGGTCAAGAAGGCTGGTGGCGTGGAAATCCGCCCCGGCCGCTCAATCCTGCCGGATCATTTCTGGCTGGGTGTGGCGGAAGACAAATCTCAGGTCTCGAATCTCAAATCACAACGGTGAGTGACAGTACTCAGGCACGAGAGTCGGATCTGATCGGGAAACGGGTCGTGATCCTCGGCCTGGCGCGGCAGGGGATGGCGTTGGCACGCTTCCTGGCGCAGGCCGGGGCCGAGGTGACCGTCTCTGACTTGCAGGGCGAGACAGCGCTGGCCGACCAGTTGGCGGAGTTGGCAGGCCTGCCCATCCGCTATGTTCTGGGAGAGCACCCGTTCGATCTGCTGGACGAGGCCGACCTGCTATGCCTTAGTGGAGGGGTGCCGGTGGACGTGCCCATCGTCGTGGAGGCACAGCGGCGCTCTATCCCGCTGAGCAACGATGCGCAACTCTTCCTAGAGCGCTGCCCGGCCCCAGTCATCGGCATCACTGGCTCGGCCGGCAAGACGACGACGACGGCGCTGGTGGGGGAGATGTGCCACGCTGCGGGGTTGCGCACCTGGGTGGGGGGCAACATCGGCAATCCGCTCATTGCCGACCTGGATCAGATCCGGCCCGACGATTGGGTGGTGATGGAACTCTCCAGTTTCCAGTTAGAGGTGATGACGGTGAGCCCGCACGTCGCGGCAGTGCTCAATGTCACGCCCAACCATCTGGACCGGCACAAGACGATGGAGGCATACATCGCCGCTAAGCGAAACGCGGTGGCTCATCAGAAGTCGGAGGACTTCGCGCTCCTGGGCTACGACGACGCCAATGCCCGCGCACTGGCACTGGAGACGGCGGCGCACCTGCTCTGGTTCAGCGGTGGGGCCGAGGTGGACGAGGGGGCGTTCAAGACGAACGGCGAATTGACGCTGCGGTTGGGCAATTTGCTCCCCCTCGCCTCGGAGGGGGTGGGGGGGGTAGATCGCGTGATCTGCCGGGCCTCGGAGGTGCGGTTGCGGGGACGCCACAACCTGCTGAACGTGCTGGCGGCGTGTGCGTTGGCCGGGGTGGCCGGCGTGCCGGTGGAGGCGATGTGGCAGGTCGCCACTACCTTCACGGGGGTCGAGCACCGGCTGGAGCTGGTACGCGAACTGAACGGCGTGCGCTGGTACGACGATTCCATCGCCACGGCCCCGGAGCGGTCGCTGGCGGCGTTGCGCTCGTTCGAGGAACCTATCGTATTGCTGGCCGGTGGGCGTGATAAGAAACTGCCCTGGGATGAGTTCGCCGACGAGACGGTGCGGCGGGTGAGGCATTTGGTGACGTTTGGAGAAGCGGGACCGATGGTTGCTGAGATCGTGGAGGCGAGGTGGGTAAAGGGGCAGGAAGCAGGAAGCAGGAGGCAGGAAGCGAGGTTGGAGGGGATCACGCGGGTGAGGGGGCTGGAGGAGGCGGTGGAGGCGGCCGTCCGGCTGGCCCAACCTGGTGTGGTGGTGCTGCTTTCGCCCGGGGGCACCAGTTTCGACGCCTTCCGCGATTTTGCCGAGCGGGGGGACAGGTTCAAGGAACTGGTGCGGGGATTGTAGATTGTAAATTGCAGATTGCAGGAGGGTAGGGGAGCAGGAGGCGAGAAGCAAGAAGCAGGAAGCGGGAATGAAAAGGGAGAGGAAAGGATGGCAGCAGGAACGAGAGCACGGCAGAGGGCGCAGCCCAGGCGTGCGCACGGTGGCCCCGACTACGTACTGGTACTGGCGGTAGCCGGTTTGGTCATCATCGGGTTGATGATGGTCTACAGCGCGACCTTCGACTGGTCGTACCAGGAGCATGGGAGTTCCTTTCACATCGCGTCACGGCAGTTCCTCTGGGTTGGCCTGGGCCTGGTCGCGCTGGTGGTGGCTGCTGCTATCCCTTACGATTGGTGGCAGCAGATGGCGGTGCCGGTCATGGGGGGGGCGCTGCTGCTGCTCGTCCTGGTGCTCTTTGTGGGGGATGAGACCTTCGGTGCGACGCGTGCTTTTTTCAAGGGCTCGATTCAGCCTAGTGAACTGGCGAAGCTGGCGACCGTGATCTATGTCGCGGCCTGGTTGGCCTCCAAAGGTGAGCAAATCCGCAACGTGACCTACGGGTTGATCCCGTTCGCTGTGCTGATCGGTGTGGTATCCGGCCTGGTCGTGGTGCAGCCGGACGTGAGTACGGCAGTATTGATCGTGCTGACCGCGCTGGCGATGTTCTTCTTCGCCGGCGCCGACATCCTCCAACTGGCTGTGGGCGGCGCGGTCGGTTGCATCACCTTTCTCGTGTTGATCAACCACCTGCTTCACGCTAGACAGCGCCTTGACGAGTATCTGCTGGTTTGGCGCGACCCAACGTGTGTTGGGTATCACATGCGGCAGGTGCTGATTGCACTGGGCAGCGGCGGTCTATTCGGCGTGGGGCTGGGGCAGGGGCAGCAGAAGTTGGGCTATCTGCCGGCCCGGCACACCGACAGCATTTTCGCAGTGCTGGGTGAGGAGTTGGGCTTCGTGGGCTGCCTGGTGGTGATAGGGCTGTTCGTGCTCCTGGCCTATCGCGGCTTCAAAATCGCGCTGGAGGCCTCGGATGCCTTCGCCGCTCTCCTGGCGTGCGGCGTCACCTGTTGGCTGGCTTTCCAGGCGTTGATCAACATTGCGGTGATAACGGGGCTGATTCCCTTCACAGGGATTGCACTGCCGTTCATCAGTTCTGGTGGGTCTGCGATGGTGGTTTCGCTGGTCGGCGTGGGGCTGTTGCTCAGCATTTCGCGGGGTAGAAGGGTTGGAAAGCGGACCGAGAAGCGGACAGGGAAAGGGAGCGACCAGCATGCGAATCTGGATCGCAGGTGGGGGAACCGGGGGACACGTCTATCCCAGCCTGGCCGTCGTACAGGCACTGGCCGCCGATAGTCCGGTAGAGATCCTCTACGTCGGTGGAGAGGGAGGCGTCGAGGAGCGGCTGGTCACGCGGGCCGGGCTGCGCTTCGCGGGGGTGCCAGCGGGTGGGGTGCACGGCCTGGCCCCCTGGCGGGCGGCGCGGAACTTGATCAAGTTAGTGCAGGGATGGAGGGCCGCGTACCGGTTGGGACGTCGGGAGCGACCAGCGGCGCTGTTCGCGACCGGGGGATACGCCAGTGTGCCGGTGGCGCTGGCGGCCTGCACGCTGCGGGTGCCTATCCTGGTTTACCTGCCCGACGTTGAGCCGGGCCTGGCGGTGCGCCTTATCGCCCGCCTGGCGACGCGCGTGGCGGTGACGGTGGAGGATTCGCGGGCCTATTTCCCGGCCCGCAAGGTGGTGGTGACCGGCTACCCGGTGCGGGCTGGCTTGGGCGGACTTGACCGGGCCGAGGCGCGGGCAGTGCTGAGGTTGGCGCTCGACGAACCGGTGTTGCTGGTGCTGGGGGGGAGCCGGGGGGCGCGCAGCATCAACCAGGCGCTGAGTGGGGTGCTGGAGCAGATGTTGGAACTGGTGCAGGTGGTGCATGTGAGCGGGGAACTGGATTGGCCGTGGGTGGCGGAGCGACGCGAAACGCTGCTGGCGGGGCTGAAGGCTCGCTACCACGCCTTCCCTTACCTGCACGAGGAGATAGGGCCTGCGCTGGCGGCGGCCGACCTGGTGGTCTGTCGGGCGGGGGCCTCGACGCTGGGGGAGTTGCCCTTCTTTGGGCTCCCCGCAGTGCTGGTGCCGTATCCGCACGCCTGGCGCTACCAGCGAGTCAACGCCGAGTGGCTGGCCGGGCGGGGGGCGGCGATCGTGCTGGAGGATGGGCGGCTGGCCGAGGAGTTGTTGCTAGCAGTGCGTCGTCTGCTCAGCGACCGGGCGGTGTTGGAGAAGATGACGGAGCGGATGCAGACGCTGGCACGCTCTGATGCAGCGGCACGGCTGGCAAACGATCTGTTGGTACTGGCACGTCAGGGCCTCGAGAGGAGGCTATAGGTGATACCCATATATACGGTCTTCGGCAGTTTGTTGATTCTGTTCGCGCTGATCGGCGGTTTGCGTGGCTGGGCGAAAGAACTAATCGCGGCTTTTAGTGTGATCCTGGCGCTGTTTGTGGACCACGTGTTGATCCGCTATGTGCCCGGCCTGGGACAGTTCATTCGGGGCATGGATCCCGGCGGCCAGTTCTACGTGCGCAGCGCAATTATTATAGGTATCACCATCGCTGGCTATGCCAGCCCGGCCATTGTGTCGCGCCTGGGGGCTAAGGTGGTGCGGGAGCGGTTGCAAGACCTCTTGCTGGGTTTCGTCATCGGCGCGCTCAACGGCTTTCTGGTCATCGGTAGCCTGTGGTACCTCCTGGATGGGGCCCACTATGGCCTGCTGCCGCCGCAGGTGAGGATGGCACCAGCGTTGGACGAGCAGGGGCAACCTATCATTGACGAGAGGACAGGCCAGCCGGTGGTAGTGGTGGAATACGAGCCTGGGGCGGTGGGCCTTGGCGGCATTATGCCACCCCATCCGGACTCAACGTCGGCCAAGATCATCCCCTACCTCCCGCCAGCATTGGTTGAACGGTCGGAGGCGGTACTCTACATGGCGGTTGCATTCTCGTTCGTGTTCGTCATCATCGTCTTCATCTGACGGCGGGGGCATGAAGACTCGGGCACAGCATATCCATTTCGTCGGTATTGGCGGGGCGGGGCTCTCGGCCATCGCCCGGGTGCTGATGGAGCAGGGAGTGGAGGTCTCCGGCTCCGATCTGGTGCTTTCGCCAGTTGCGGAGGCGCTGGCGCGAGATGGAGCCCACGTCTTCGCCGGACATCGGGCGGAAAACGTGACCGGCGCGGATGTGGTGATCGTCTCATCGGCTGTGCCGCCAGAGAACGTCGAGGTGCAGACGGCACGGGCGGCGGGTATCCGGGTGTTGAAGCGCCCGGAGTTCCTCGGTCAGATGATGGATGGGCATCTGGGAGTGGCGGTGGCCGGCACGCACGGCAAGACGACGACGACGGCAATGATCGCCTCCATCCTGCTGGAGGCCGGGCGCGACCCGACTTTTGTCGTCGGTGGGGTGATCGCAGGGTTGGAGACAAATGCCCGCGCTGGAAAGGGACCGCTCTTCGTCATCGAGGCGGACGAGTACGATCGCACCTTCCTCAGCCTGACACCCCGGGTGGCGGTGGTGAGCATCATTGAGCACGATCACCCGGACTGCTATCCGACCTTTGCCGATTTCCGGGCCGCATTCGAGGAGTTCGCAGCGCTGGTGCCACGTGATGGGCTGCTGGTGGTTGGCTGGGATGACCCGGTGGCGCGGGAACTCGGCGAGCGACGGCGGGCTGCGGGAACGCCAGTGACGTTCTTCGGGCTGGGGGAGGGGGCGGAGTGGCGGGCTGAGGAAGTGCGGCCCAACTTCGCCGGGGGTGTGGATTTTCTGGCTGTGCACGGGGGCGAGGTGCTGGGGTTGATGCGGCTGCGGGTGCCTGGTGCCCATAACGGTTCCAACGCGATGGCGGCCCTGGCGGTGGCGAACTTTCTCGACGTCCCCTTTCGTGTAGCGAGGATTGCGCTGACCGGGTTTCGCGGGGTGGGGCGGCGCTTCGAGGTCAAGGGCGAGGCCGGTGGTGTGGTCGTGGTGGATGACTACGCGCATCATCCGACGGAGATTCGGGCCACGCTTGCGGCGGCGCAGCAGCGTTTCCCCCGCCGGCCCCTGTGGGCAGTGTGGCAGCCCCATACCTACAGCCGCACTAAGACGCTAATGGCGGACTTCGTGCAGGCCTTCAGCGCAGCCGATCACGTCATCGTGTTGCCCGTCTACGCCGCCCGCGAGACGGACACGCTGGGCGTCAGCAGCGCCAACGTAGTGGCGGCGATGCAGCACCCCGATGCCCGCTGTGCGGGATCGCTGGATGAGGCGGTGGTGTGGCTGGGTACCGGGGTGCAGCCTGGCGACGTGGTGCTGACGCTGGGCGCGGGAGATGGGAACCGGGTTGGTGAGTGGTTGCTCGAGGTACTGGGCAATGAACAATGAATCAATGAACAATGAACAATGGGGGAGGGGGCGGGAGGCAGGAGGTAGGGAAAGATGAAGGTGAAAGGGACAGAGGAAAATGAGGGGGGTGGGCGGCTGGGAGGACGGCTGAAGGGCGTGCGGAAGCGGAAGCGTGCCCGGCGCGGATTCGAGTGTAAGGTGGTGGCGATGAAACTGCGCCTGGTGAGGAGCCAAGGAGGAAAGTGACCGTTAGCCCTGGCCTGATGGATACTCTGGCTATGGCGCTGGGACGGCGCGTCCGGCGCGATGAGCCCCTGGCGCACTACACCGCCATGCGCGTCGGCGGCCCGGCCGACCTGCTAATCGTTTGTGAGAGCGTGGACGAGGTGGTCAGGGCGGTAGGACTGGCGCGGCGGCACGGCGTACCCTGGCGGTTAATGGGCGGCGGCTGCAACGTCCTGGTTGCAGACAGCGGGGTACGCGGGCTGGTAATCGTCAATCGGGCGGCGCGTATTGGGTTCGATGGTGAGATGGTGTGGGCCGAGGCAGGCGCGCTGCTGGCCGTGCTGGCCCGTGAGGCGGTCGAGCATGGGCTGGCGGGACTGGAATGGGCGGCAGGGCTGCCGGGAACGGTGGGCGGGGCGGTGGTGGGCAACGCGGGCGCTTTCGAGGGCGACATCGCCAGCGTGCTGCGTAGCGCGACGATGCTGGAGCCGGATGGCGCGGTCGTGGAAAGGCCGGCAGAGTGGTTCGAGTTCAAGTACCGGGGGAGTCGGATCAAGGGAGCAGGGGATCAAGGGAGCAGGGAGCAGGAAGCAGGAGGCGAAGGATACGTGATTCTCGCAGCGACGTTTGGATTACAGCAAGGCGATCCGGAATCGCTGGCGGCGCGGGCGGGCGAGATTCTGGAGTGGCGCAGGACGCGCCATCCTAGCGGGGCGACGATGGGCTCGACCTTCAAGAATCCGCCGGGCAGCCACGCGGGGTATCTCATTGAGCGGGCCGGGCTGCAGGGGTACCGCATCGGCGGGGCACAAATTTCGGAACTGCACGGCAATTTCTTTATGAACACCGGCGATGCAGCCGCAGCGGACGTGCTGGCACTTATCGAGCATGCGCGGGCGGAGGTGAAGCGGCAGTTCGGGCTGGAACTGGAGTTGGAGATCGAGTTGGTAGGTTGGTGAATTCGTAGATTCGTAGTGACTGCTCAGGTATCGTCATTCTGAGCGACCGAAGGGAGCGAAGAATCTCGGATTGGCAATGATTCGACACTCGAAAAACGAGATTCCTCGTCGCTACGCTCCTCGGAATGACGCATCACGGGCAGGCTGAGTAGTAACGATTCGTAAATTCGTAGATTTGGAAAAAGGAGGGCGATGGCACGCAAGATCCGCGTCGGGGTGATCTTCGGCGGTCGGTCGGGGGAGCACGAGGTTAGCCTGGCCTCCGCTCGCTCTGTGATGAGCGCGGTGGATAAAGAGAAGTACGAGATCGTGCCCATCGGCATCACCAAGGAAGGCCGCTGGATCGCCTCGGGTGATCCGCTGAGGGCGCTGGAGGCGGGCGACGCAGGCGTAAGCCAGCCTGCTGCGCTGCTGGGTGATCCCTCCCGGCGTGGCCTGATGCGGCTCGAAGACACGGAGCAGGCGGTCAAGGCGACGCGGCTGGCGGAACTCGACGTCGTCTTCCCTGTCCTGCACGGCCCGTATGGCGAGGACGGCACGGTCCAGGGGCTGCTGGAACTTGCTGACATTCCCTACGTAGGTGCAGGCGTGACAGGCTCGGCCTTGGGCCTGGACAAGGTCATCTTCAAGGACGTGATGCGGGCCCACGGCCTGCCGATAACCGACTATCTGCTGGTCAAGCGGAAGGAGTGGGAAGTGGACCCGGAGGAGGTGATGGATCGGGTCGAGGCGGCGCTGGGCTGTCCGGTCTTCACCAAGCCGGCCAACCTGGGCTCCAGCGTCGGCATCAGCAAGTGCCACGACCGGGAAGGATTGGCCCGGGGTCTGACCGAGGCGGCCAGGTACGACCGCAAGTTGCTGGTGGAGGCGGCGGTGCCCCAGGCGCGGGAGATTGAGGTCAGCGTGTTGGGTAACGATGACCCCATTGCCTCGCTGCCGGGCGAGATCATCCCCAGCCGGGAGTTCTACAGTTACGAGGCCAAGTACATTGACGATGGCGATAAGGCGTCGAGATTGCTGATCCCTGCCCCTCTCCCACCGGAGATGACAGAGAGGGTCCGTGACCTGGCGGTGCGGGCTTACGTGGCGATTGACTGCACCGGGATGGCGCGGGCCGATTTCCTGCTCTCCGGTGAGACGGGAGAGTTGTACGTCAGCGAACTGAACACCATCCCGGGTTTCACCGCGATCAGTATGTATCCCAAGTTGTGGGAAGCCAGTGGTATCCCCTATCCAGAGTTGATTGACCGGCTGATTGAGTTAGCGCTGGAGCGGTACCGGGATAAAGAGCGTTCGGAGACTTCGTACCAGCCATCCATCAATGACCAATGAACAATGACCAATGACTAATGACCAATGACAGAATCCCAAAGGCGGCGGCGGAAGAAGAAACGGTTTGAGGCGGCGGGTACGATAGTTCTGGGCCGGACGCGGGTCAGACGACCGTCGAAAATTCGCAATTTGCAATTTGCAATTTGCAATTCGCAATTTGCAATTCGCAATTTGTTGTTACTGTCGCTGGTTATGGTGGCGGCTGGGGCGCTGTGGCTGGCGCTTGACGACCGGTTTTACATCTACGACGCTAACGTGGTGGGCGCGGTCCGGGTATCACCCGATGAGGTATTGCGGGCCAGCGGTTTGCCGGGGCTCCACATTCTGTGGGCACGTCCCGCCGAGATCGAGGCCCGTATCCTGGCCGCGCTGCCTACGCTTGAGAGCGCGCGGGCCGTCTGTCGTCTGCAACCGCCAGCGTTAAGCGCCGGACTACCGGCGGCATCGTGTATCATCACTGTGATGGAGCGGCAGCCGAGGGTGATGTGGGACGAGAATGGACAGTTGTGGTGGATTGACGCGGATGGCGTCATATTTCCTGTCTCTCCCTCTTTCCCCCCCGTTGAGGGGGATGAAGGGGGGGCAGAGAGTTGGCTGGTGCGAGGGCCACTGCCACGGGATGAAGATGGCCGGCTGGACGAGCGCATGCGCGTCGCGCTGGCCGAGTTGTGGGCGACTGGGGCGGACGTATCGCCTTCGCTATCCTATGTACCGGGGCGGGGGTTGGTGCTCACCGATGAGCGGGGTTGGCGCGTGATCGTAGGGCAGGGGCCGGGAATGGACAGGCGGCTGCAGGTGCTGGAGTGGCTGGCGGCCGACCTGGAAGGGCGCGGTTTGACGCCCCGCTTTGTGGACGTGCGCTTCTCTGATGCGCCCTATTATTCGTTGACGAACGACTGGTAGCAAGGCTTCTAGGAGCAGGAAGAGGCAGGCTGTGGAACGCACAATCGTGGGCATTGACGTGGGCAGCAGCAAGGTGTGCACCCTGGTGAGCGAGGTGGACGATGAAGGGGACGCCCGCGTGATTGGCGTGGGCCTGGTGCCCTCGCGGGGCGTCCGCAAAGGGGTGGTGGTCAACGTGGCGGATGCCACGGCTGCCATTGCAGCCTCGATCGAGAGAGCCGAGCGTACGTCAGGGTACGAGATCGAGCGGGCTTACGTGGGCCTCAGTGGTACACACGTCTCTTCGCTCAATAGCCGTGGGGTGGTGGGCATCTCCCGCCGTGAGCATGGCATCATAGTAGAAGACGTGGACCGGGTACTGGACGCTGCGCGTGCCATTGCAGTGCCCCACAACCAGGAGGTCGTGCACGTGATCCCCCGTGGTTACGTGGTGGACGGGCAGGGCGGTGTGCGCGACCCGGTAGGCATGCACGGTTTCCGGTTGGAAGTAGAGGCCCACGTCGTCACCGGTTCCAGCAGCGCGATCCAGAATCTGGTTAAGTGTGTGGAGGGGGCCGGGGTGGAGGTGGATGAGCTGGTCCTGGCGAGTATAGCCGCTGGCGACGCTGTACTGACGGACACCGAGCGCGAGATGGGGGTTGTGCTGGCCGACATCGGTGCTGGTACCACCGACATCGCGATCTTCATTGATGGCACGGTGTGGCACACGGTCACGCTGGGCGTGGGCGGCGAGTACATCACTGGGGATATCTCCATTGGTCTGCGGCTGCCACCGGCCACTGCTGAGCAAGTCAAGGTGCAGCACGGCCACGCCTGCGCTTCTCAAGTGCCACCCGAGGAGCGGTTCACTGTGTCGCCCTTCGGCGGAGAGGTGTCCCAGGTGGTGCTGCGCTGGAAACTGGCGGAGATCATAGAAGCGCGAACGGAAGAGCTTCTCTCAATGATACAGCAGGAGATTAAGCGCTCTGGATACGACGGGCTGCTGCCAGCCGGAGTTGTGCTGTGCGGCGGCACGGCGCAAATGTCTGGCATCCAGGAACTGGGGCGAGACATCCTCGGGCTACCGGTGCGAGTGGGAGCACCCCGGGAACTGCACGGTTTCGTGGACGCGGTTTCCAACCCCGCCCATGCAGTAGGCGCTGGCCTGATGGAGTGGGGGATGATGGTGGATACACGACCCCAGTTGCGCAAGACCGGCCCAGGCGTCGGGAGGCGCTTTCTCAATTGGCTCAGGGCCTTCCTGCCCGGCTGATCACGCAACACGCAATATGCAACACGCGACACGTATCACGAACGAACAGGAGGAACAGAATGCACAAGTCACCACAGATGGAGAGTTTCGCACAAATCCGGGTCGTCGGCGTGGGAGGTGGCGGCAGTAACGCCGTCAATCGCATGATCGCCGAAGGGTTGAGCGGTGTTGATTTCACTGCGGTCAACACCGATGCCCAGGCGCTCATGCTCTCCAACGCGCCCAAGCGAGTGCGCATCGGCGATAAACTGACGCGCGGGCTGGGTGTGGGCGGTGACCCGGAGATGGGCCGCAAGGCGGCGGAGGAGTCGGCCGACGAGTTGTACGAAGTTCTGCAGGGCTCCGACATGGTGTTCATCACCGCTGGCATGGGCGGCGGCACTGGCACCGGAGCCGCGCCGATCATCGCCCGCGTTGCCAGGGAGATCGAGGCGTTGACCATCGGCGTCGTCACCCGTCCTTTCAATTGGGAGGGTGCGGTGCGGGCGGAGACGGCACGGGTGGGGATCGAGCAACTCAAGGAGGCAGTGGACACGCTGATCGTGATCCCCAACGACCGGCTGTTGGAGATTACTGACAAGCGGGTCAGCCTGCAGAGTGCGTTTTCTCTGGCCGACGACGTGTTGCGCCAGGGCATCCAGGGCATCTCGGAATTGATCACCGTGCCGGGTCTGATCAACCTGGACTTCGCCGACGTGCGGACGATCATGTCCGAGGGTGGTGCGGCGCTGATGGCCGTTGGAACTGCTGGCGGCGATAATCGGGCCGTCGAGGCAGCGCAGCAGGCTATCTCCAGCCGGCTCCTGGATATCACGATTGACGGCGCTCGTGGCATCCTCTTCAACATCACCGGAGGGCCGGATCTGAGCCTGTTTGAGGTCAACGAGGCGGCTTCGATCGTCAAGCAGACCGCGCACCCTGACGTGAATCTCATCTTTGGGGCCGTCATTGACGAGGATATGGGCGACGAGATCCGTATCACTGTCATCGCCACCGGCTTCGATAGCACAGAACCGCGCCCACGCGCGGCACGCACGGTGTTCAGCGAAGCGGTGGAATTCCCGCTGCCCGCTTTCGACAAGGACGACCTGGAGATTCCAGCCTTCCTGCGCCGCCGTCGTTAGGTCCGGACGCAGATTAGCGCTGATCTTCGCTGATTTCTTTTTGTCTGCGAAGATCAGTGTGCATCTGCGTACCATTTGACCTGTCGGTTTGAGGCGCAGCGTCGCTAGACGCTTACGCTGGCGACAGGTCGTCCCAGGACGGCGGAAGCCGCCGCTTGTTGCGGTCGTTCAGGCACAACCTCGTTTGCCAGCCTTGATTTGATCTTGTGCGGGCAGGAGAGCCTGCCCGCACATCTATCCGTTATCGCCATCCCCCAATCTTAAACCTCGTCGTTCTGCGAGATTTTTAAGATAGCGTGGCGTGAGCCCGCTTGTGTACTGCGCAGGTGTGTGGTATAATTTGTACACGTGTGATCCCCCAGATGTGGGGTTTTTATTTTCCTCAACCCCCATATCTGGCGTATGTTGTAAGCCCCACCTGGTTCGGGAGGACAAGGCGATGAAGTGTCCCTACTGCGGTGATGCTCGCACGCGGGTGATTGATACGACTCGCAGTGCACGAGGTGTGCGTCGTCGCCGTGTGTGCAAAGCCTGCGGGCGGCGTTTCAGCACAATGGAGCGGGCCATATTGACTACTCCGCTGGTGGTCAAGCGGGACGACCGGCGGGAGGAGTTCAACCACGAGAAGTTGCTCTCAGGCTTGCGTACCGCCTGTGCCAGGCGGCCTGTCTCGGCTGGCGATTTAGAGCGGTTGGTGGACCGGGTTGAAGCCCACATCCGCCAGATGGGCAAAACAGAGATTCCCAGCCGCGTGATCGGCGACTTGACCATCGAGGAACTCAAGGCATTGGATCCAGTCTCTTACATTCGCTACGCTATCGTCTACCTGGGGCTGGAGGACCTGGAGGCCGTGCGGGCTGAGATTGATCGTTTGTTGAGAGAGCGGGAATAGGGTAGGCGTGATTTTCAGTGATGGAGGAGGCGATGCCAAACGCGGTTCGAGCACCGGGAGTTTTGTTATCCAAGCAGCAGGCGAGGGGGGTCAGGTTGACCGAAAACGCGCTCGCCGTCCTGAAGCGTCGCTACTTGCGCAAGGGGCCTGACGGCCGGCCCGTAGAGACGGTCGAGCAGATGTTCCACCGTGTGGCTTCCCACGTCGCTAGTGTTGAAGAAGAGTGGGGCGGTGACGTAGCAGTGGCGGAGACGGTCTTCTATGATCTAGTGACCAGACTTTGCTTTCTGCCTAACTCGCCGACCTTCACCGGTGCGGGTACCCCGCTGGGGCAACTTGCGGCGTGCTTCGTCCTTCCCATTGGGGACGACATGGGACGGCAGGAGGACGGCATCTTCCAGACGCTGCGCGACGCGGCGCTCATCCAGCAGACGGGCGGTGGAACGGGTTTCTCTTTCTCCCGCTTGCGTCCCAAAGGCGCTGTGGTATGCAGTAGTGGAGGCCAGGCCACGGGGCCGGTGGGCTTCATGCGGGTCTTCGACGTCGCCTCCGGGATCGTCAGCCAGGGAGGGGCGCGCCGTGGGGCGAATATGGCCGTGCTGCGGGTAGATCACCCTGACATCCGTGAGTTCATCCGCTGCAAGAGCAGCGAGAACACTATCACAAACTTCAACATCTCCGTCGGCGTGACCGGCGCCTTCATGCGAGCGGTGGAGGAGGACGGCACGATTGACTTGGTCAATCCCCAGTCCCCCCCCTGTTTCCCCCCCAATGGA
>Ga0315549_1002841_pt1 | contig 16021 bp, 7 predicted proteins | sample SalMarSW160200MG_FD_203101 | JGI IMG/M metagenome (GOLD analysis project Ga0315549, IMG submission 203101) | Salt marsh sediment microbial communities from the Plum Island Ecosystem LTER, Massachusetts, United States - Salt Marsh Sediment SW1601-200 ... | reverse complement strand
ATAGTCCGTGTCAAAGTTACAGTTCACTCGCAACCAGAGATGCTCGGGGGGATTTGCCGGGCCCATTGTGGGGGGATTGGCCGGGCTGGCGGGAGCGTCTCGGCGTCCACTGCGACCACCGCCACTACCCGTGTTGTCAAGCATCTGCACCGTTATTCCCTCAGCGGATTTCACCACACCAATCCATGCATAGGGCGAGTTCAAGAGCGCTAGACCTGCCGTGTCTCCTTCTACCATACCCGACGTATCCAGTTCGACCATGAAGGTCGATTCGGGTCCGGGCGGTCGCTGACAGATGCTATTGCGAGCTGAATAGAAGTCGTTGGCGGGCAGGGAATGCAGACGAAGCACCCCGGGTTTCTCAGTGAGGGACCATTTTGTATCATCAGGCACGTGATTCCACTGCCATTCGGGATTGAGTTTACCACTATCGAAGTTGTCGTCATGAACGAACGCTGGTTTGGGATCCTGAGTATAGCCGGTGTTGGGCTTGACCCAGGTATTGGGTGCCTTGCGTAGATTGCCGGGCAAGCCCACGTAGGGCAGGCCGTTGTCCCAGGTGACGGGGACGAGATTGACCAACCGGCCGATACTGCCGCGGTCATTCATGATGATGGCCCACCATTCGCCGTTGGGCGTATCCACGATGCCGCCCTGATGCAACGTGTAATTCTTATCATTGGGTCCGATGCTCGTGCCGGGTCGCAGAGGTGCCTGGCTGGGAGTGCCGAAGTTTTCGGCATCTACCATGAGGTCGATCCGCCAGGGTCCGTCGATGGAATCGGCAGTGGCGACCATCTGGTCGGTATTGGATCCGGGGATGGCCGATACGTCCACGTACTTGCCGTTGATCTTGTAGAGGTGGTGGCCTTCACCCAATCTTGAGCCCTCTGGGACGACTAATTCGTGGCGGCCGCCGGGGACGAAGCCCTTGAGGTCCGGGGTGAGTTCTTCGATTGGATAAGGGTTCCTGTTGCCGGAAATGATATAGACCTTCCCGTCATCATCAAAGAGAACGGACATGTCGTGCCTGCCGGGGATCTGGTTGTGCTCCCAGGGGCCGCTGGCGGACTTAGAGCGGAAGACTTGGAGGCCGACGCCGTTGACATTGGAGAAGACATAGAACATGCCGTCGTGGTAGCGGATGCAGGGCGCCCAAATGCCCCGGCCGTAGATGTTTCTGCCTTCCAGGCGGAATGCGGGACCGAGGTCGAGGCGATCCGTGCAATAGCTGGCGAGTTCCCAGTTCACCAGGTCCTTGGAATGCATAATCATCAGGGCGGGATTCATGTGCATGGTGGTGCCGGCGAGGTAATAGTCCTCGCCGACTCGGATGATGTCGGGATCCTCGAACTCCTCATAGAACAGGGGATTGGAATAGGTACCGTTGCCGTTGTCGGCGGTCCAATGCTTTGCCGCAGCAGTGGAGGTGCCGGAAGAAGTCGGCATCGCGGCTGTAGTAATGCTGACGGCCAGCGAGGTCAAACTCACAAGCCCAAGAAGAAATGTAAAGCGTCTCATAATAGTGCTCCTTATGAATGATTATGTTTCAGCACAACAAGTTTACTATATATCCATGCCGATGACCACTACTAACGGCGGATGATTCCCGACATGTGTACTTTGCATGTGGTCCATCAGCGCCTCAAACAATGAATCCTCCATTAAGACTCGCTTATTACGGGCCAGGTTTCGGCGGTAATCCAGAATCTGATAGCGCATGATTTTGGACGCCCCAAGCCGCAAAGTTCGTGCCTGGCTGGAACTGATCGAACTTCTGCCACATCACGATCATCCCATCCTGGAACAGATCGTCCGCGTCGTGCACGCGAGGCACCAAAGTGAGTATATAGGCATATATTTCCTGCTGATGTCTTACAAACAGCTTCAGGAATTCCAAAGTGCGCTTATCCTGATTCATATCAAATCCATGCTATTTTAGTTACTTTCTCTTTTAGTTTACCGGCAGAAACAGTGAAATGAGATATGAAAAATGCAAAAAAAGTGAAAAAGACTATACTCACAGCATGCATAAGCAGTATAATATACATGTGACATGAATTTTCTATGCCGGAGCCTTTAATTATATTGATTTACTAAAAGTCTCGGCCGGTTGGAAAAAGTCTTTGGAAGGAGGTATGTTTGAATCATAGCTTTTAAGCGTGTTGAAGCGGTTTCCGATAGCTTCCCTTGGGATTTTTCCTGTTTTAGAGGCTGAATTGCACCGAAGAACGTGTAATTTTTCAAAAAAACTCATATTTTTTTCCGATTTTATAGGCTTTTATGGGAATATTTATATAAAATGAATTTCTCACGTGAGGCAAATCAATGAATGAGCAAAGCCAGAACACTGGTGATGATGAATTTATACGTTTGTATTTAGCCCATGAATGCCGTATTCGTGAGTATATACTCTGTCTGGTTAAACCTTATGCCTACGTGGATGATATACTTCAAAATGTCGTTGTATTGATGAGGAAGCAATATAGCTCCCTGGAAAGTCATGATCATTTTTTGCGATGGGCGCTATCTATCGTTCGATTTGAAGTGCTTAAACATTTCGAAAAAAAGAGGAATCGTTTGCAGATGTTTTCATCCGAATTAATCTCTGCGGTAGAAGAAAAGGTGGCGGATATAAGGCTAAAGGATCCCCAACAGGGTGCATATCGCAGCTTTTCCATTGCCAACGGTGCAAATGGAGAAAACTGGCCGGGAACTCATGTACCGGCAAGAAGATATTCAGAAATAAGAAATCCTGCTTCGAAATACCTGTTTATCGAGGATCTCGACCCCAGAGGTTCCAATGTAGGCTCCTGGCAAATGAATTTTGGCCCGCCAAGATTCATAGATCCTGTTGCAATGTGGCATAAAGAGCAGACCACTTTGGGATTTGCAGATGGTCACTCCAATATACACAGGTGGGTAGATCCGACATTCATCGAATGGTGTGAAGGTGGGATGTATAATCCTACGGCTTTTAGTTTTGACCTGACTCCTCCCGACGACGAACAGACAGACATAACTTTTTTAGCCGGGGGTTTTCCATGCAGATCTCATTATTGATTAGTCACTTGAAAAATATTTTCAATATAACTTTCTTTTGAGGAGGCTTATTATGTTTAAGAAAATGATTTATCTGATATTGTGTGTCGTAGTTCTTGGAGTGACCGGCTCAGCTTCAGCCGACTTGATCGCCTACTGGCCCTTTGATGAAGGATCAGGAACCACGTTGAATGATGTCGTCGGTAGCAATAACGGCACCTTGCAGGGAGATCCCACGTGGATTCTCGGCCCGAGCGGTGGTGCCCTTGAATTTGACGGCAATGAAGACCTTGTGACTATCCCGAATAGCCCGGAACTGCAACTGCGTAGTACCGGACAATATACGGTGGCGGTCTGGGTGAATGTCGTGAACACCTCCGGCGGACTCATTTTATTCAGTGGCCGGGGCTGCGTTGCATGGGCGAACTGGTATCTGGGTGTGACGGAAGGTGAGCCCGATGCCGGTAATCTCGGTGGTCCCCCAAAGCTGGAGGACAACCTGGTCTTCGGTGTCCGCTCGGGAAATGGGGCCGCTGTTGCCAGCTATGTCGCAGCTCCATTCGTACCCGAAACCTGGATGCATGTGGCTGCCACGTATGACGGTACCACATTGAGACTATACATAGATGGTCAGGAAGCAGATAGCGTCGAGGGAGCTCCTCTGCCGTATAACCAAACCAATATGCCCTTAAATATAGCAGGTGACAACGGTTGTAGCGCTATCGGACGCAACTGGTTTACGGGCAAGGTTGACGATTTTCGGATTTATGACGAGGCGTTATCACAGGCCGAGATACAAGTTATAATGACGCCCACCAGTGCCTGGCAACCGGATCCGGCTGATGGTGGCTCTGTGGGTTCTGACCCTGTCCTTAGCTGGAATCCCGGAAGCAGCGCTGTAACCCATAATGTCTATCTGGGAGCAACGATGGATGACGTAAGTGCAGCAACCGCCGATAATCATCCGAATGTACGGGTCAGCCTGGGTCAGAGTGAAAGCACGTACGTCCCAGCCGATCCCCTGGAATACGGACAAACCTATTATTGGCGAGTGGATGAGGTCGATGGGGATACTATCTGGCCGGGTGAGGTCTGGAGTTTCATGGTTCAGCCCTTGAAGGCTTATATACCTGCGCCGATAAACGAAGCCAAATACCTTGACCTTGATATCGTTCTTGCCTGGAACGCTGGTTTAGGAGCACAGACGCATGATGTGTACTTAGGTACAGACCCGAATAATCTAATACTGAAATCAACGGCTCAAACAACAACCACATACGAGCCGGAGACATTGAATTATGACACGACTTATTACTGGCGTGTCGATGAGTATGATGGTGCGAACACGCATGTGGGTGATATCTGGAGCTTCTCAACCATACCGGATATACCTATCAGCGATCCCAACCTCGTCGGTTGGTGGATGCTCGATGCGGGCTCGGGTACCCGGGCCGTGGACTGGTCCGGCTATAATAGACATGGCACTATCTACGGCGATCCAATCTGGGTGTACGGTTTTGACGGCGGTGCGCTCGAGTTCGACGGCGTAAATAACTATGTAGATTTGCCGATTGACTCACTCATCACCTCTCTGGCCAGTTGCACAATCTCAACGTGGGTCAATTTCCCCAACGCGGGTGGTCCTTGGCAGCGCATATTCGCCTTTTTCAACCCCGACGGATTCACTGATTACATGGCCCTGACACCACGCTCTGACATGGAAGGCCCCCTGACTTTTGCTATTGTAACGGATTTCGTGAACCCGTACCCGGGTACTGAGACGGATATATTAGAAGCACCTTCAACACTTACAATCGGATGGCATCATGTAGCCGTTGTGATAAATGGTGCAAGTCTATATATGCAGCTTTACCTTGACGGTACGGTTGTTGCGGAGGGTGCAACGGGGACCCTGCCGACAGACCTCAGCAACGTAACAAGCAACACGCTTGGCCGTCAGATATATGGCCTTGAAGCATACTTTACCGGATTATTGGATGATTTTCGCATCTATGACAAGGCACTAATACAGGACGAGATTAAGACAGTGATGCGAATTGACCCGCTGCGTGCCTGGAATCCGGTACCATCCAATGGAGAAGTAACAGATTTAAAAAATGCGTTACCTCTTAGCTGGACGCCCGGAGATGAGGCTGTACAGCATGATGTGTATTTCGGCACCGATGAAGCTGCTGTAGATGCCGCCGATGCGTCCGATACCACAGGCATATATCGAAACCGGCAGGATGCTGACAGTTACATGCCACCCGAAGGTGTAGAACCTGATCAGGTTTATTACTGGCGTATCGACCAGATCAATACCGATGCGACAGTAAGAAAGGGTAGAGTCTGGACCTTTACAGTACTCCCATATCTTATTGTGGATAATTTCGAGTCCTACAATGACATCAATCCGGACCTGCCGGGCAGCAAGAGGATTTATTTGATATGGGAAGATGGATATGCCAATCCTAATGTCAATGGTTCGACTATGGGTTACGCTGAGCCTGATTTTGCCAACGGTGAACACTTCGTTGATACCGAAATCGTCCACGGCGGCAAGCAATCGGCACCTTTATTCTTCGATAACAGTACGGCAAGTTACTCGGAAGTAACGGTCAGCGCGGTTGATTTGTCGATTGGACGGGATTGGACTATCGGCAACGCTGAAACACTATCGATGTGGATTTATGGTGATTCGGCGAATTCAACTACCGAGCAGATGTATGTTAAGATCAATAATGTCAAGGTAACAATCAATCCAGATTTAACACAGGAAACCTGGCAGGAAGTAACAATTGATCTGGCTGCGTTGAATACGAATTTGAGCAATGTTACTGTTTTTAGTATTGGTTTAGAAAGGACCGTCTCTACCGGCGGTTCGGGCATGGTCTTTATTGATGATATTCGTCTAATCTTGCCTTCACAACAGTAAATGAAGAGATGATCATTGGTTTTACATCGTCAGGTAGAGAGAAGAGGATTATCTCTGTAGTAAGATTCGGGGCTTATATCGACAAATTCGATATAAGCCCTTTTTTGCATATTAATCTCCGGAAAAATATATTATCCCAAAATATATAATATAGAACAGTTGATATGGTATAGATTGTTTGGGTAAAACCTGTGGATTTTGATTGCATTGTAGTGGTTTTTAGTTAAATCTGTCGACGTGTTAGGTGAAGACGGTTATGCTCGGATAATACTTGCACATGCGCATTTTTTAAGCCGGCAGGCGACCGTCGTGCAGATTATACCTGTACACTTCACCGCCGGTGAGATTAAAAAATCTTGCCGGTTTTCTTTTTTTCATTTCACTTTTGACACTTTTGAGCGGTATTATACAAATGGATGGTGCTCTTGCCGAATCAGAGGCGGTGACCAGGAAATTAGGATTTTCGTGGGTTGCAGGTCGGTTTGAAGAGCATATTATTCTGACAAAAAGTAGCATTTTCAGCCAGGTACCAGCAGTCTGTTGAGAAAGGCAGAATCATCATGAGACGAGACCTTGCGGCACGGGTAATGGTTCTGGCTCTATGGAGCCGGGCTTGTTGGGCGCAGCAGTCGGCAGCGCCTGCAGAGCCAAACGACTTCAAGCCGGCATCAAGAGTATATATTACGAATCACCGGGCACCACCCACGAATGGTTGACGTGACGTCGGCACCTGCGTGAATTCGCACCACTTTTATTCAAGGATTAAAGGAGAGAAACTATGAGACCCAATTTGATGACACTTATCCTTCTGCTCATTCTGTCAGGCTCGCTGTGCCTGGCACAGGAGAGCCAGCCTGCGGAAGCGAATGACTGGAAACCCTCGACCCTGAACCAGCCCGGCCAGCAGTACCCGCAGGTCAACTCACAGCGCCTCGCGCGATTCCGCATCGTGGCGCCCCAAGCCCAAAGCGTCAGTGTGAGCTTGGGCGGACGCGGGGGCACCGCCCTCACGAAAGCCGCGGATGGCTCCTGGATGGGCACCACGGCAGGACCGCTGGATGAAGGCTTCCACTACTACCATCTCACGATTGATGGGGGGACATTTAACGACCCCGGCACCTTGAACTTCTACGGTTCTACTCGTTGGGAAAGCGGCATCGAGATCCCCGCTCATGACCAGGATTTCTACGCCCTCAAGGGCGTTCCCCACGGTCGAGTGCAGCAGGTTCTCTTCCCCTCGAAGAGCACCAACACCTCACGCCGCGCTTTTGTGTACACGCCGCCCGACTACGACAAGGACCTGACCAAGCGATATCCGGTACTGTACCTGCAGCACGGCTGGGGCGAGGATGAAACCGCCTGGAGCAATCAGGGCCACGCCAATCTGATCATGGACAACCTGATCGCCGAAGGCAAGATCAAATCCTTCCTCATCGTGATGACCTACGGCATGACGAACGAAATCCGGATCGGAGGCCTCAGAAATTTCGATATCGGTCCCTTCCAGACGGTTCTCGTTGACGAGTTGATTCCTTACATCGATGCCAGCTTCCGCACGCTCTCCGATCAACCCCATCGCGCCATGGCCGGTCTGTCCATGGGTGGAATGGAGACCAAGACGATTACCCTGAAGAATCTCGATAAGTTTTCCCACATCGGCCTCTTCAGCGGCGGAACTATCTCCCCGGAAGATGTCAACGATACACCCGGTTTCAAGGAAAAGGTTAAGCTGGCATTCGTTAGCTACGGCAGCCGCGAACTCGGTGGCAGACGCGGCGGTCGTCGCGGCTTTGGTGGCGACCCCAAGGCGAACGCCGACGCGTTGAAACAAGCCGGTATCAACAATGTCTTCTATGTCTCCCCGGATACGGCTCACGAGTTCCTGACCTGGCGCCGTAGCCTGCACGAATTCGCTCCACTACTTTTTAATGACTAAAGGAGAAATATCATGAAACGTAACCTGACCACACTAGTGTTGCTGCTTGCTTCCTCGTGTTCGCTGTCTCTGGCGCAGACGAGTCAGCCTGCGGACGCGAACGATTGGAAACCCTCGTCCCTCAATCAGCCTGGAAAGCAGTATCCCCAAGTCACCTCTGACGGCCGGGTCCGCACCAGCATCTCTGCGCCTCAGGCCCAGAAGGTCGAGCTCGACATAGGAGCTGTAAAATACCCCCTGACCAAGGGCGAGGACGGCGTCTGGACCGGCGGCGAATCGCGGCCCCAAGACGAAGGTTTCCACTATTACCAGATCTGGATCGACGGGGCTGCAGTTCCGGATCCCGGCAGCTTGTACTTCTACGGCGCTAGCCGTTGGGGCAGCGGCGTAGAATGCCCCGCCAAGGATCAGGACTTCTACGCCCTCAAGAACGTACCCCACGGCCAGTTGCGGGAGGATTTCTATTTCTCCAAGAGCACCAATACCACTCGCCGTTGCTTCGTGTACACGCCGCCGGACTATGACAAGGACACGACCAAACGCTATCCGGTGCTGTACCTCCAGCACGGCATGGGCGAAGATGAAACCGGCTGGGGCAATCAGGGCCACGCCAATCTGATCATGGATAACCTGATCGCCGCGGGCAAGGCCAGGCCCTTTATTATTGTCATGGACAATGGCAGCGTCGGCGGTCCTCGCGGCAGACGGGGCGCAGGCGCTCGCGGCCCGGCTGCACCAGGCGACGCAGCACCTGCCGGACGCGGAGCGGGCGCTGCTGCCGCAGGCGAGCGAGGGAGACGTATGGGCGGCCGCGGTGGTTTTGGCGGCTTTGACTTCGCCTCAGCTTTCGGGCGGGTCGTGACCGAGGAACTGATCCCCTATATCGATGCGAACTTCCGCACGCTGGCCGATCAGCCGCATCGGGCCATGGCCGGCCTCTCCATGGGTGGCATGCAAACCCGCCAGATCACCATGGCTAACCTTGATAAGTTCTCGCACATCGGCATCTTCAGCGGCGGCAGCATCTCCCCGGATGACGTCAACGATACGCCCGGTTTCAAGGAGAAGGTCAAGCTGGTGTTTGTCAGCTATGGCAGCCGCGAACTCGAAAACCGCAGAGGCGGCGGTCGTGGCGGCTTCGGCGGCGACCCCAAGGCGAACGCTGAAGCGTTGAAACAAGCCGGCATAAACTGTGCCTTCTACGTCTCTCCGAATACCGCTCACGAGTGGCAGAGCTGGCGGCGTGGTCTGCACGAGTTCGCTCCACTGCTTTTCAAAGACTAAAGGAGATCCCTAATGAAAACATGTAAGGACAATACTCTTATGAGACGTGAAATGATCCTTGTTCTATTAACAGCCGTCTTAACTGGTGGGGCCTGCTGGGCTCAAACAGATGATTCTGGGACCGCCGTGAGGCAGAAGATGGTCCCCGCTCCGCTGCGGTCCGCTAACGCGCCCGCCGTTCCGGCGCATCCTTCACCGTACAACCTCACAGGCGTTCAGTATCCGCGGATTGAAGAGGACTCGCGCGTCACCTTCCGCTTCAACGCCCCCGACGCACAGAAGGTGCAGGTCATGCTTGTCACTTCGGGATCGAATTCGCTCCAGCCTCTTCCGTATGACATGGTCAAAGACGACGACGGCGTATGGACCTACACTACCGAGGAACCGCAAAGCCCCGGATATCACAATTACTGGATGAGGGTCGATGGCGCGGTCGTGCTGGATCCCGGCACCAATGCGTTTATCGGCTACGGTCACATGTGCAATGCCTTTGAAATCCCAGAGCCGGGCGTGGATTTTTATGACTTGAAAGATGTGCCGCACGGCAACGTGCTGATCAAGAATTACTTTGCCAAGACGACCAATTCCTGGCGGCGCATCTTCGTCTATACGCCGCCGGATTATGACAAGAACACCACGGCCCGTTATCCTGTGCTGTATCTGCAACACGGCGGCGGCGAGGATGAACGGGTGTGGATCGAAATGGGCCGGACCAACGTGATCCTCGATAACCTGCTCGCGGAAGGCAAGGTCGAGCCTATGGTTGTTGTCATGGAAACCAGCTACATGCCTAGTGCGGGTGGCAGCCGCAGAGGCAGATTTGGTGGATTCGGGGGTCCTGGCGGCGGCCCCTTCGGGCAGCTTATGGTCAATGACCTGATCCCTTGGGTTGACAGCAACTTCCGCACGCTGGCCGACAAGGACCACCGGGCCATGGCCGGCCTTTCGATGGGCGGCATGCAGACCGCATCCGTCACTATGGCCAACCTCGACAAGTTTTCGTACATCGGTTTGTTCAGCGGCGGTGCCGCTACAGGTTTTGGCCGCAGAGGCGGCCGCGGCAACGCGGCGCCAGGCACCACACCGGCGGCCGCATCTGCACCGCTCAACCTCAAGACGATCTATAGCGGCGCCATGGTCGACCCTGCGGAATTCAACAAGAAGGTCAAGGTCCTCTTCATGAGTTTCGGCTCGGAACCTCCGCTCGAGAATCCCGAAGGCTTGAAGAGACACAATGAGCAGCTTATCGCCGCCGGGATCACCAACAGCTACGTGTATATCTCCCCCGGCACCTCGCACGAATGGCAGACTTGGAGAAGGAGTCTGTACACTTTTGCTTCTCTTCTGTTCAAGGACGACTCCTCTACCTCGCCCACTCCGGCTGCGGCCCAGCCCGCCCCTGCACGGGGCGCTCGAAGAGGCGGTGGACGAGGTGGATTCGGCGGACCGATCGAGCTGGGTCCGGACGATAAGCCCGCCTTCGCAGATCCACCCGCCGGGTTCAGAAACAGGCGTGAGAATGTCCCGCACGGCGAGTTGACGATGGTTGAGTATGACTCCAAGACGGTCGGAACGCGTCGAAAAATGCTCGTTTACACGCCGCCCGGCTATTCGGCCGATCGTAAGTACCCGGTGCTTTATTTGCTGCACGGTATCGGCGGCGACGAGACGGAATGGCGGAATCTGTGCCACCCGGAGAACATCATCGACAACCTGCTGGCCGACGGCAAGATCCAGCCGATGATTGTAGTTATGCCCAACGGCCGGGCCCAGGTCAACGACCGAGCCGAAGGCAATGTTTATGCCAGCGCACCGGCTTTCGCCAATTTCGAGAACGATTTGCTCAAGGACGTAATACCGGCCATCGAGGCCAAGTATTCCGTGTACACGAACCGCGAGAACAGAGCCTTGGCCGGATTGTCTATGGGTGGCGGCCAATCCCTGAACTTCGGCCTCGCTCACCTCGACGTATTCGCCTGGGTCGGCGGGTTCTCTTCGGCCCCGAACACTAAAACTCCAGCCGAACTCGTGCCCGATCCGGCGGCCGCCAGGGAGAAATTGAAGCTGCTGTGGCTCGCCTGCGGCAATAAAGATGGCCTGATCCGCGTCAGCCAGGGCGTCCATAATTACCTCAAAGAGAAGAATGTACCGCACGTCTGGCACGTTGATTCCAACGCCCACGACGGTACCGAATGGGCCAATAATCTCTATCTCTTTGTCCAACACATCTTCAAGTAATCGCAAAGAAACGCGAAAATGGCATGTAAATGCCACGAATCATTTATAGATAAACTCGCCTCTGTCAAGATGTTAGGTGAAAACAGTTGCGCTCGGATAATACTTGCAAATGTGCGTTTTTTAAGCCAGCAGGCGACCGTCGCGCAGGTTATACCCTCGCATTTAACCGCCGATTAAATGAAAAAATCTTGCCAGTATCCCATTTTTTATTTCACTTTTTACACTTCTTAACGGTATAATAAGAATACACTAACTATTCTGGCAAAGATACGGGATACTATAGAATATGCAGTATTAGGTTTTATAGGCATTTGGATACCGTTAGCCATAGTGTCTATCTGAGAAGGCTGGAGGTCGTGTTTATAAGCCACTATATATTGAAATATGTCAATATTTCTTTTATTAATCTTTTTGAAGGAGATTGATTATGTGGGTGAAAAAGGCAATTCTAATTGTATTATTCCTGTGTTTGACAGGATTCGTTCAGGCACAGGAAATTCCTACGGCTACCACTGTGATCGAGTCCTACGATTTGCCAGGTTACTTCATGGTGTGTACGACTTCTTCCGGAGCCGTTCAAGTGGTTCAAGGTGGGGATCTAACCCCGGAGGGTCAATGGAACATCGTTACGGGACTCACCGGCGATGGGGCCATCTCATTTATGCCGGTGGCATTGCCGGATCACTACATGCGGCACAGAGGTTTCGTATTCTATTGCGACCCGGCAGCAACTGACAACTTGTACCTGAACGACGCCAGCGTCATACCGGTACCGGGTCTGGCAGACCCGACAGACCCGACGCTCGTGTCTTTTGAGTCGGTCAACTATGGCGGCTATTATGTTACCCACACTGACGCGTTGGGGGTCAACCTAATAAGCAACCCAACGGATCTGGGAGCAGCAACGTGGAAGTTCCCGTCGATGCACCCGGAGCTTGCCACCGAACCGGTCCCGGAAGATGAGGAAACCGACGTGTTTCGCGAGCCATCCCTGAGTTGGACGCCCGGGAAATTTGCTGATACTCATAATGTTTATTTAGGTACGGATTTAAATGATGTCAATAATGCCGACGCATCCAGTCCGCTTCTGGTTGGTCCATCTCTGACCACTAATAGTTTTAATCCCGGTCGGCTTGAATTCGGGCAAACCTACTTCTGGCGTGTTGATGAGGCTAACGCCCCGCCGGATAATACGGTCTTCAAAGGCGACGTCTGGAGCTTTACAGTCGAGCCTTTCACCTATCCCATCCCGGCGGCGAACATAATTCCGACAGCTTCCGGCCAGTCAGAAGGTCAGGGGCCGGAAAAAACCATCGACGGCTCGGGACTGGACGAAAATGACCTGCACTCAATCGATGCGGCTGATATGTGGCTCAGCTCTGCCGGTGATCCAGGTTCGGCCTGGATACAGTATGAGTTCGATAAGCCCTATAAGCTGCTTGAGATGCTGATATGGAACTATAATGGCGATTCAATTCTTTCACTATACGGGATTAAAGAGGTGACGATAGAATACTCTGCAGACGGCGCCACCTGGATGCAGGCAGATGTTTCCGAATTGGCCCAGGCGCCCGGTACTGCAGATTATGCAGCCAATACGATAGTTCCTTTGGATGGATCGGAGGTTAAATATGTCAAAGTCACCGCCAATAACAACTGGATCGGCGGCACCGGCTTCTTTAACAAGTACGGTCTGAGCGAAGTGAGATTCATGTACATACCCGTCAGTTCAAGAAAACCCGGCCCGGTATCCGAAGCAACGGAAGTAGCTATAGATGCTGTTCTGAGTTGGAGGCCCGGCAGAGAAGCGGCCGAGCACAATGTGTATCTGGACACCGACCAGCAGGCGGTTACCGACAGGAACGCTGCTGTAGTTACGGTGTCTCAGGCAAGCTATGGTCCGTTGTCTCTTGATTTGGATATCACCTACTACTGGTCTGTGGATGAGGTAAATAACAGCGAAATTATGTCATTATGGCAAGGTGATACGTGGAGTTTCTCAACGGCTGCGTATCTTGTTGTGGATGATTTCGAGTCCTACAATGACATCGACACAGGCGAAGAAGGCAGCAATCTGGTCTATGAAACGTGGATAGATGGATATGATGATCCTTCAGCCAACGGCTCAACAATGGGTTATTCTGAGGCATTCCAGCCGACGATGGAAACCGACATTGTTCATGGAGGCGATCAGTCGGCGCCGCTAATATACGACAATAGTACTGCAAGTAAGTCTGAAGTGACTGTGAGCACGAGCAATCTGTCGGTCGGCAGTGATTGGACCGTTGGCGCTCCTGAGACACTGGTTTTATGGTTCCACGGCGATCCGAACAATACCGATACGGAGCAAATGTATGTCAAGATTAATAATACTAAGGTTTTATATGATGGCGATGCCGTTAACATTGCGAGACGAAGATGGACACAATGGAATATTGATCTTGCCGCTTCTGGCGTCAATCGCGGCAATGTGACCTCACTGACTATCGGTCTCGAAAGGACCGGCGCTACCGGTGGTTCGGGAACGGTGTTAATCGACGATATTCGCCTGTATCGCTTGGCGCCGCCTGTCCCGACGCCGACGGATCCGGGTAGTGACGGCATTGTGGCATACTACGCGATGGAGAATAACGTGCAGGATGGGTCCGGCAACGGTCTAAATGGAACTGCGATCGGCTCTCCAACGTATGTCTCGGGACCAACCGGCTATGGCACGGCGATACAACTCAATGGAACTGATCAAATCGTTGATTTAGGCAACAAAGCTGAGTTTAATCCTGCCGGCAGTCTGAGTATTTCGCTATGGGCGAATATCGGTGCCTGGTCAACAGCCTGGGAGCACACCATGGTTGGTAATCGCGGCGAGGGCAGCGTAGGCTGGCAGGTGCGAAGACACAGCAGTAGCAGTTTATGTTTTACGACACGGGGTGTCGGTAGCGATGATACTGCCAGTAGTATTGTTCCGCCGCTTAATGAATGGATTCACATTGCCTGCGTATATGACAATGTGAACAATACAAAACGTATTTACATCAATGGCGTCGAAGATACGGTAGTTGATACTGATCCCGGCACTATTAGTGCGACGACGCATAATACGTATATCGGAGCCAGAGCCAATGCCGGCAATACTGCCCAGGAGGCCCGTTTCACAGGGATGATCGATGAAATCCGGATCTATAACAGGGCTTTGTCTGATGGTGAGGTTCTTTTCCTTGCCGATTAGATGTTATATGGTTAAGTTACAACGATTATAAGGATACGACAGCGAAAGGAAACAAAAGAGATTTTAGGTTTTTCGGGGTCTATACAGATTAATTTTGTATAGACCCCCCTTGCTATATAGCAAGAATGGCGGAATATTATCTTGCCTGAGATCGACATTTTCCTTAAAATAAGCTGAAAAAGCAGGATATTTTTTCCTTGACGCTAAGCCGGTCAATTTGGTATAAATACTATATTGGAAAGTTGTGCATGCACATGCGTTTAATTGCCACTTCTTTGTTTCTTCACGTGCGCAATTTACTCCTGATATCTTAAATCTTTAAAAACGAAATTTGCAGAGAAAATAGGGCGAACTACCGGGCTCGATGCTCCGGAGTTTTTGATTTTTACCTTTCAATAACTAATCATGGTTTTTGAAGGAAGGAGGCAAGAGTCAATTCTAAAAACATTATCCTGGGCAGATGTATGTTGAAATTGAAACAAGGTAAAAATCTTTATCGTCTGTTTCTATATTATAAAAATGTTTTTTAAGGAGGTTTATGATGTGTAAATATTTAATTTATTTAACATGTTTCTTTTTGTTGCTGGGCTTATTTGGTTCTAATACAGTTTCAGCAGTTGAAGAAATTTGGGGAGAAGCAGAATCGGCGGATTCGCTTACTGCTCCGCTTGAGGTCGGAGATGATCCTAATGCTTCTGGCGGTCAATATATTGCTAATCCAGCAGTCGCCGGGCCCAGTAATACCGACCCTCCATCGACTGGTATAGCGACATATAGTGTAACAATTGAGGAGGGTGGAGTTTACAGAATGTATCTTCGTCTCCGCTGCCAAGTAGCTGGAGATGATGACGACTCATGCTATGTACGTATGCAGGGAGCTACACTAAATATACCAGTTGGTACCGACGACTGGATCAATGGTAACAATATTGACTATCTAGTGGATAATTCTCAAGAATGGTTTTGGAAGCAAGTTGGTCACTACGGAGCCTGGCCGGGTAACGATCCAATTGAAATGACTATAGATCCTGGAACCTATACTCTTGAGATCGCTTATAGGGAAGATGGTCTATTGATCGATGGATTTTTGATCACAAATGAGATAGATGTTGATCCGAATACTTTGCCCGTCGAGGTTCCTGCGGTGGGACCTGAGCCCGGTGCAATTGTCAATCGCTACAGTTTTACTGATGGTGACACAGTTGCAATCGACTCTGTTGGCGGCAAAGACGGGACTCTGGAAGGCACTGCAACTATTTCCGGAAATAAATTAGTGTTGGATGGCGCTGGTGCTGCGTGGCTGCCTTCGGATGTCCTCGCTGCAGACCTTGAGAGCGTAACAATCGAAGTCTGGTACACA
>Ga0315549_1002840_pt1 | contig 16027 bp, 16 predicted proteins | sample SalMarSW160200MG_FD_203101 | JGI IMG/M metagenome (GOLD analysis project Ga0315549, IMG submission 203101) | Salt marsh sediment microbial communities from the Plum Island Ecosystem LTER, Massachusetts, United States - Salt Marsh Sediment SW1601-200 ... | reverse complement strand
ATGATCGAGTTCCCTATAAAAAATAGAATAAGAAAGGGAACTATAACAAGAATTACAAGTTTTGCGGTACTTTGCCGGCTGTGAAATAAAGATTTGCCCCGGAGTAAAAATGTACGATTTTTTTGGGATTTATTTTCTTCGGAAACGTCTGAAAAATTCTTTCCGCGCAGGATCTTTCTTGTTACCAGGATCTCTATAATCAGAAGTATTGTTATAATTATGATCCTGGCTGCAGATAAATAAATATCATACAAATCATATTCTCTTCCCGCATATATCCCTGCGGTCAGTCCCAGAGCCCAGAAAAGATAAAATTCCCTTTCCGGGAATGATAATATTTTCTTTTTTACATCATTCAAATAGAAACGAATTTCTCGATTTCTTCATATTTCTTTTCTCCTATTCCAGAAACATTTTTTAATTCTTCTTTTTTCTTGAAAGATCCGTTCCTGGACCTATATTCAATGATATTATTTGCAATTACAGGACCAATTCCCGGAAGTGATTCCAGCTCTTTTGAATTGGCAGTATTGATATTTACAGGTCCGGCAGTAGAAGAACCATAATCATTTGAATCATTCGTAAAAAATAAAGAATCACTGTCACCGATTTCTTCACGGGATGGAATATATATTCTCTGCCCATCACTTATGACCTGAGCCAGATTAATAATCTCAAGACAGGCGTTTTCGGCCTGCCCCCCTGCGATCTCCAGAAGGTCGATTATTCTTACTCCGTTTTCTATCTCATAAACACCCGGATTTTTGACTTCACCGCATATATAGGCTTTTATGGTACTAATAATTTGCGGCAGATTGTTAGAATCATTATTGTTATCCATGTCTTGCGAACTGTTTGCCCCGGAAGAATTCTCGTTATTTTCATATAACTCTTTTGCTCCATCAGTTTCTACTGCTTTTCCTTCTGATGCGGGACTTCCAACATTATTTTCAGGATAATAACTTCTAAGAATATTTTCCTTTCTTTTTATTTCGACCTGCTGGTTTATATAAACTATTGCAAAGAAACCCACCAGGCAAAAAATCAATCCGAATATCGCAAAATAAAAGTGTTTTTCCCTTTTGTATCTGATTTTATCCATAAAAAATCTTGCTCTGCTTATCTTTTCTTTGATGTCAAGTAAATTCATATTTTAAATTTTATTAATATATGCTTTTGTTTATATACATAATAGCATATATTATTAATTATTAAAGTACAAAAATGAGCGTTTCAAAATTAGATGAATAAAATAACCTCAAGCAAAGCATTCCCTGGAAAAGATAAAAATATTAAATAAGCACGGGTTTCAAATAAAGAGGCAAAGCAGTGGTAGATATAATGAAAAATCCTGATAAAATAATTAATGGTTATAAAAAGAGAAAAATAGCGTAGTAGGAGAATGAGATGGATAAGAAAATATTTTTACTTATAGAAAATGAATACAGGGATGAAGAAGTAATTTATCCTTATTACAGATTTAGGGAAGCAGGTTATGAAGTAAAAGTCATAGGTCCGGAAAAAGAAAAGCAATACAGAGGAAAATATGGAACTTTTTTAAAATCTGATCTTGCAGCTTCCGAAGCCAATCCAGATAATGCAGCCGCGCTTATCATTCCCGGGGGATACGCACCTGATAAAATGAGGATTATAAAAGATATGGTTGATCTTGTTAAAAAGATGAATCTCCGGCAAAAAGTCATCGGCGCAATCTGTCATGGCGGATGGATGCTTTCTGAAGCCGATATTATAAAGGGCAAGAAAGTTACCGGTTACATATCAATAGCTACTGATTTAAAAAACGCCGGAGGTGATTATCTGGATAAGGAAGTTGTTGTGGATGGCAACATTGTGACATCAAGAAAACCCGATGATCTTCCTGCATTCTGCAAAACAATATTAAAGCTTATAAAAAGTTCATAAAAAAAAACAATCTTCATATAGATCTATTTAAAAAAGACTTGCTTGAAAGGATTAAATATAAAAGCGGATGGTTTTTAAATCTTAGTCTTTAACCACAATATTTACGAGTTTATTTGGTACGATTATTTCTTTTAAAATCTTTTTTCCTTCTATGTAATTTTTAACTTTCTCAGAAGAGAAGGCATGTTTTTTAATTTCCTTTGCGGGAGTGTCCGGAGGTAATTCTATCCTGTCCCTTAATTTTCCGTTAACCTGCAGCACAATTGTAACCATTTCTTCCGCGGCAATTTCCCCGTCATAATCGGGCCACGTAACTCTGTGGATACTTCCGGTATTTCCCGCCCTGTTCCATAGCTCTTCGGTAATAAAAGGCGTAATCGGAGAAAGAAGAATAAGTAATTTCCGGGTCAATTCTTTTATCAGAGAAATATTTTTTTGATTATCCGGGATTTCCTCCTGGTATTTGTAAATCAAATTAACCAGCTCCATAACAGCACTGATGGCGGTATTGAAATTGAATCTTTCCAGCATATCATTTGTTACCTTTTTTATAGTCTGGTGTAATTTCCTATATAATTCCATTTCAAGTTTACCCAGTCTCATATTCCTGAATTTATCCCTGATATCTTTATCGGGATGTTCGACACTGTTTCCCTTATTGTTAGCAGGACCCATATTGCCTGCCAGTTTAATATTTTTGGTTACGAGCCTCCATACCCTGTTCAAAAATCTATTAGCTCCTTCTACTCCGCTACCGCTCCATTCTACAGGACTATCGGCAGGTCCCATAAAAAGTATATACAATCTCAACGTATCCGCTCCGTATTTATTATAAATTTCGGATGGATTTACTATATTCCCTTTGGACTTTGACATCTTTTGACCGCCCAGATACACAATGCCGTGAGGAAAATATTTTGTAAAAGGTTCCTTGAATTTTACGAGTCCGCTGTCATAAAGGACTTTTATAAAAAACCTGGCATATATAAGATGTATGCTGGCATGTTCTATTCCCCCGACATACTGATCAACAGGCATCCAGAAATCCACTTCTTTGCTGTCAAAAGCGGCTTTATCTTCATGCGGACTGCAGTATCTTAAAAAATACCAGGAGGAGCATACAAATGTATCCATGGTATCTGTTTCTCTTCTGGCTTTGCCTCCGCATTTCGGACAGGTAGTGTTTACAAACTCGTCACAGTAAAAAAGAGGCGACAGGCCCTTCGGTTTAAAATCCACATCATAAGGGAGCAGTATGGGTAAATCTTTTTCCGGAACCGGAACGATGCCGCACTGATCACAATAAATAATAGGTATTGGCGCACCCCAGTATCTCTGTCTTGAAATCAACCAATCCCTTAATTTATAATTCACATGAAATCTCCCTATGTCTTTTTCTTCAAGATAAGAAGTAATATCCTTTCTTCCTTTTTCGGAAGTCATGCCACTGAACTTCCCTGAATTTATCATTATTCCTTCTCCGCTGTAGGCGGTACTCAAATCGGGATGATTTTTTCCATCAGGAGATATCACCTCTATTATGGGAATGTCATATTTCACTGCAAATTCATAGTCCCTCTCGTCATGAGCGGGAACCGCCATTATTGCTCCGGTTCCATATTCCAGCAGAACGTAATTAGCGATCCAGACAGGAATTTCCCGGCCATCCAGAGGATTTATTACATATCTTCCTGTAAAGCAGCCTACTTTCTCGATTTCAGCGGAACCCCGTTCGATATCGCTCTGTCGAGAAATTATATTTTTGACTTTTTCAATTTCCTTTTTGCGGTCTTCTTTTTCTACAATTTTATCGACCAGCGAGTGCTCCGGGGCAAGAATAAAAAAAGTGACTCCAAATAATGTGTCGGGCCTGGTAGTAAATACAGGAATGGAAATATTTTCACTGCCGGAAAGTTTAAAATTAACCATTGCCCCTTCGCTTCTCCCGATCCAGTTACGCTGGATAGAAAGAACTCTTTCCGGCCATCCTTCCTTGAGTAATTTCATATCATCAAGAAGCCTCTGTGCATAAGCCGAGATTTTAAAAAACCACTGAGAAAGTGTCCTTTTCCCCACTATGCTATCGCATCTCTCACACCTGCCTGAAATGACCTGCTCATTTGCCAGAACCGTCTGGCATGAGTCGCACCAGTTGACCGGGGCCTCCTTTTTCTCTGCCATGCCCATTTTATAAAACAGCAGAAAGAACCATTGTGTCCATTTATAATAACCCGGATCGGATGTTATAATCTCATCATTAAAATCATAACTGGTCCCCATTCGCTTAAGGGCTTTTCTCATCCTATCAATATTAGCCATAGTACTTTCCCTCGGATGCATACCATTTTTTATGGCGGCATTTTCCGCTGGTAGTCCAAAAGCATCAAAACCTATTGGGTGAAGAACATTGTATCCTTTCCTCGAAAGAACCTTTGCTATGACATCTCCGATAATATAATTTCTTGCATGACCCATGTGAGGTTCTCCGGAAGGATAAGGGAACATTTCAAGCACATAATATTTTGGCTCCCTTTTGTCTGACTTAAGAGAATAGACTTTTTCTATTTCCCATTTTTTGGACAATTTTTCTTCTATTACTTCCGGTTCATAAGATTTATTTACCGATATTTTTTCCAATATCTAACCTCTTTAATAACAAGTTTTATTAACGCTTAGGTCCATTTTATTTCTTTGGAATCTTTCCACAGCTTTTCAAGCTGATAATACTCCCTTAGCTGCTCGGTAAAAATGTGGATCACAAAATCATCATAATCGATCAAGATCCAGTTTCCTTCGGAAAATCCGCTGACATTAATGGGATACCGGTTATTTTTTTTTAGATTAAGACGGATTTCTTCTTCTATTCTTCTTGTCAGCCTGGTATTTTTTGCGCTGACTATTAAGAAGTAATCGGTGATGGCTAATCTTGATCTCATATCCAGAATTTTTATATAGTCCGCTTTTTTTTCATCCGCTATTCTGGCTGCTGTCTTTACTGCTTCAATTGCATCTTCGGACTTATGCTTTATCCTGGTGGTCTTTTCTGTTTTTTTTATCACTGACTTGTATAATCACTCCCCAGGGTTATACTGATATCCACATTATCTACATTGTTATCCGAATATCCTATGACTCCAACATCCAACTTTTCCCGTATCCTTTGTGCTATCTCATTTATTCCTTCCCTGGTTGTCTCAAAAATTGTTATCTCGGTTTCAGTATAATTAAAATTATCGGCATTCCTCGGTTCCAGCAATACTACGGTTACTTCTTCGGAATTAAAATATTCCTCGAGTATATCTGTAACTAGTGCAGCCAAACCGGTGGTCTCCTCACCATTTAGAACAATTATCTTTACCAGTTGCCCTTCTGTTTCACCTTCTGCTGTACCTGTTGTTATCGCCAGATAATCCGTCCCCAGAATCAATACAATATCGGAATCGATCACTTCTTCTTCCCTTACATTGATTACTCCCGTTCCCAGTACCTGTTTGACTTCGTCTGCCGCAGCCAGTGTATTTTCATCCCGGGTATAAACCAGGATTTGAGTACTATCATAAGTATTATCCGAATTTTTAACTTCTACTATTTCATATTTGTTCCTGTCATCTTCAAATTTAAGACCTTTTAAGGTTTCGGAAGTCTTTGCCGCAAGACCAATGGCTTCCGGAGATTTAAAAGCTCCGTTTAATACGGTTATCCTTATCGTATCCGTAAAACTGGAAACTTCTTCTCCCTCTGCAACCGTTCCGCCTTTGCTGAAGATCTGAGCCAGTTCGGAAACATCTGGTATATATACGATTCCCATTCCCGGAAGATCATTTTTAGATGATATAGCAAGCGCATAGGACAATCTTTTATCCGCTTCTATGCCGGAAAAAGTCGAAAATATTTTCAATCTTTCTTCCATATTCAGGTCCGTATCCATATAATCGTTTATAAGACTCAAATTAGCTGACAACTCCTCTGCACTCTCACCGGCAATTTCATCTATGATTGCATTAATTAAAATCTTCTGTTTTACAACTTCTTCTACCTGGACATCCTGATCTTTTCCGCTGAAATATTTGAGAAAATTCACCGCTTTGGTTCCGTCAATCAGGTTTTCCCCCTGTACAAGATTAAAAGTCGAATCATCATCATAGTTTTTTATCGTAATTGCCCCGTCAAGATTTATACTTATACCTCCGAGTTTTTCCACCACGTTATAGACATCAAGAAGGATATAATAATCTACTTCTCTATTCAAACCCAGGTTATTCTCCAGTGTTTCACTTAACCGTTCCATTCCTCCTATTCCTGCAGACTCACTTATCAAACCCGCCCCTGTTCCCGGTATATCCATCAGTGTGTTTACAGGGATATATAGTGAAATTAATTTCTCCTCACTACTGTAATAGCTTGAAAAGATAATAGAACTGACTTCAGGTTCATCCAGATTTTCACCGGCACAGGCAATGACTAAATTTATATCCTGCCCCAGCTCAAGAGAACCTGGTATGGTTATCCTGTCTTCTTCCGGTATTTCAACTTCAGAGGGAAGTTTACTTTTAATCCACGGAACTAACCAAAAAATTACCCCGACTGCAACTAAAATAAGAATAAGAAGCACAGCCGTAATTCTGAAAATTACTTTTCTTCTTTTCTTTCTCTGTTTTATTCTCTTACTTCTGAATCCCTCATCTTCTATGCCTTCATCTTCGTAACCCTCAAATTCAAAGTCCTCATCCTTGAAGAAGTCGTCTCCTGAGTCGTGTCTTTTTTTATCATCATCTATATTATGGAAATCTTTATTACCGGAATATTCATCCTCTAATTCATTTTCATCTTCGTTGATAGACATTTTAAATACCTCCGCAAATATTGTTCCAGATCTTTACCGTATCTGGATGTAAGAATTTATCTTCTTTTATATTATATATTATATTATTTTTATAGACCTCTAATAAGCATAAATTTATATTTTTCATAGCAAGTTTCCTGAGATCTTCCACACCTTCGTAATTTCTGTCTTTTTCAATTTTATCTGCGATAAATAAGATCTTATCAAAAAGATCCATGCTGCAAGATCCGATGGTATGCAGTCTAATCGCTTTAAGTATCTTCAGGTCAGAAATATTAAAATCTCTTCGGACCAGATATTCACCCACAAAACCATGTAAAAGTGGTGGACAATTTAATTCAAATTCGCTGACTTTTAGCTTTTCCTCTCTTGCAATTTTCATAAGTTCTTCATAATCGAATATTTTACCGTAATCATGAAGGATACAGGCGATACACAGTTTAAAAAATTCCTTATCGGATAAATATATTTTTGCAATACTGCTGGCAAATTCCAGAGTATTGATAGTATGCCGGTATAATGAAGCGGGCATAATATTTTTAATTTTTCCAGTAAGATCATCAAGATATTTTTTCTGATTTCCGGTTAGGGAAAAATCACTTTTTATAAAGTTCATTTTTTAATATATATTTACTAACCCCCTCAGGAAGCAGATAATCTATCGGCCTCTCATTTCTTATTCTATCTCTTATGTCGGTTGAAGATATTGAAAGAGCAGGTATTTCCATTATATATATCTTTTTTTCTGCTGCTTTGATACTGCCGAAAAGCCTCTTTCTTAAATCATCTATTCTGGACAGGTCATACCCGGGTCTGGTTGCAGCGATAAACTTACATAACGATACAATTTCACCGGTATCCTTCCAGGTCAATATCTCTAAAATAGCATCGGCACCGGTTATAAAATAAAGTAGTGAGTCTCTGCCAAATATTTCTTTTAACTGCCTGACAGTATCTATTGTATATGATTTGCCTTTTCTGTCTATTTCCATTCTTGAAACAAAAAAACTGCTGTTCGAAGAAGTGGCAATAACAGCCATTATATACCTGTCCTCGGCACTTACTATTTCATTTTCAATTTTATGCGGTGGATCTCCCGTAGGTATAAAAATAACTATATCCAGATTAAACTGGCTCAAAGCTTCCTGGGCCGTGACCAGATGGCCAATATGGATTGGATTGAATGTGCCCCCCATAATACCGATTTTTTTATATTGTTTCTTATTTCTTCCCATTTATTCCCTTATCTGACCCTGACCCATCACTATAAATTTATTGGTCGTTAATTGTCGCAGTCCCATGGGACCTCTCCAGTGAAGTTTCTGGGTGCTTATTCCGATTTCTGCGCCAAGTCCAAACTCCTCACCATCCGTAAATCTGGTAGAAGCATTTACAAAAATCGATGCAGAATCTATTTTATTCGTAAAATAAATAGAACTTCCGTAGTCCGATGTTATTATGGCCTCGGTATGATGGGAACCGTATTTATTAATATGATTTACTGCCTCTTCAATGCTGTCGACTACCCTGACCGCCATTTTATAATCCAGATATTCTTCATACCAGTCTTTTTCAGAAGCCAGCTCTATGGAAGGATATATTTTTTTGGATTCAGGACATCCGAGAAGCTTCACATTTTTTTCCTCGAGTTTTTTAAGCACTAAAGGCAATATTTCTTCGGCAACACCTCTATGTACCAATAATTTTTCAGCAGCATTGCATACACTTGGACGCTGCGTCTTTGCATTTACCACTATATCAGTAATGATGTTTGTGCTCATCCCATGCAGTATATTGTCAATATATATATGACAATTTCCAATCCCGGTCTCGATTACTGGTATTCTGGAATTTTCCACAATACTGTCAATCAGGCTTTTTCCGCCTCTTGGAATAAGGACATCTATATATTGCCTTAGCTGCATTAATCTCGTTGCATCTTCTCTGCCAGCTGACGGAACAATCTGTATGATACTTTGAGGAAAACCATTATCCTCCAGACCCCTGCTCATTACCTCTACCAATTTTTTATTGGTATTGAGTGCATGAGAACTTCCTCTTAAAATAATACAATTTCCTGCTTTTATACATAGAACCGACGCATCTATGGTGACGTCAGGTCTGGCTTCATATATTATTCCGATAACTCCCAGAGGTACCCTTATATTTTTTAAGATCAGTCCATTCGGAAGGTTATAACCAAAAATTACTTCTCCTACCGGATCCTCGAATTTGATGATCTTATCTATACTTTCAGCTTTTTTTTCTATTCTTTCCCTGTTCAGTTTCAGTCTATCCAGTAGACTTTCGGACATACCTTCCTCTCTGGATGCCTTCATGTCCCTTTCATTTTCTTTTATAATCTCTTCCGCACTGCCAGTAAGATGCTTTGATATGTCGGATAATATTTTATTTTTGATTCTGGTTCCGGCATTAGAGATAAACTTTGTATTTTCTTTTGCTTTCTTCGCTATTTCCAGTACTATATCCATCAATCCCTCCGGTTTTAGTTATTATAACATAAAAAACCCGGTGAAAATCATTCATTAAAAACTACCAGACAATCTCTGTGAATCACTTCTGTGCACCAAGAATCGTCAAATTCTGACAGAATCTTCTTTTTATTTTTACCTTTTATTTTTTGCATGTCTTCGCTCGAAAAGTTACATATTCCCCTGGCAATTAACTTGCCTTCAAGTGAAAATACTTGCAATGTATCGCCTTTATCGAATTTACCCTCTACCCCTACCACTCCGACTGCCAGTATGCTTCTACCTTTATCCAGTACGGCTTCTTCTGCTCCCCGGTCGATTACTATTGCTCCTCTTGTTTTTTTCCCAAATGCTATCCATTTTTTTATGCTTTTTACTTTTTTTGCAGTCTGAGGCGCAAAGAAAGTCCCTGCGTTATCTCCGGTAACAATCCTATTTAAAATATTTTTTCTTCTGCTGTTTGCTATTATTGTCTTTATACCGGAAAACGAACAGATTTTGGCCGCTTTTATTTTAGATTTCATTCCACCTATACCGTACGTAGATCCGATTCCCCCGGCAGCATGTTCTATATCTTCATTTATTCTGTCAATATATGGAATCAGCCTCGCACCACTGTAAATCCCTGGATCCTTATCATATACTCCATCTATATCAGTCAGGATTATTAAAGTGTCCGCTTCCGCCAGAATAGCGACCAGAGCAGCCAGCTGATCATTATCACCAAATTTTATTTCATCCACAGCCACACTGTCATTTTCGTTAATAATCGGTACGATGTTTAAACCAATTAAGTTTTTTATTGTATTTTTTATATTTAGATATTGTTTCCTCCTTGTTGTATCCTCATGCGTCAGAAGTATCTGACCGGTCTTTAACTTATTCTTAAGAAATAAATCGCTATAGGTACCCATAAGTTCCACCTGTCCCACAGACGCAGCCGCCTGCAGCATAGTTATATCTTCAGGTTTCTTTTTGATCTTTAAGCTCTCCAGGCCTGCGGCAATTGCCCCACTGGTTACTATGATCACTTCAATTCCTTTTGCAACCAGAGAACTTGCTTCATCCACGAATTTCTTTATACTGGTTCTATCCAATCCGCCTTCTTTTATGGTCAGACTGCTCGAACCTATTTTTATGACTATTCTTTTAATATTTTCTAAATACTTTTTTCTATCTTCCATTTATTACCCCGTAAATAAAACTTATTCTATCATTGAAAAAACAAGTCTGCCGATAATTATAGTGCTGCCTTCCCTGATACCCATTTTCTTAAGCGTATCGGCAATCCCGATTTTATTTAGTCTCTCTTTTAAATAATCAAGTGCTTCTTCGTTTTCGAGGTCGGTCATGGCCACCATTCTTTCCAATCTTTTATTCTTCACTGTATATTCCTTATTGTTTTTTTCTATTTCGATCTTTTCAATTTCGGAACTTTTTCTACCAGGACCATAAACCCTGGTCATCTCGCGCTTTTTAAGCTCTATCTCTCTATCTTTCCTGACTTCTTTTCTGTATGCCTCTACCTTTTCGTATAAATTCCAGATCAATCCGTTAAGACCCTTGCCTGTAATTGCGGAAATCAAAAAAACATCCTTACCGCTCTTTCCCTTCAGGACTTTTTTAATTTTACTCAGTACGGTATCATCCGCTATCAAGTCGATCTTATTGAGTAAAACTATATAATCTTTTTTGTATACATTTATATTATATAGCCTTAACTCCTCTCTTAAAATATCTAAAGTCTCGATAATGTCTTCACTTTTATCTATTATCCTCTGCCCATCCAGGACTATTGCCAGCACCGCAGCTCTGGTTATATGCTTGAGGAATTTATCCCCCAGTCCTATTCCTTTATGTGCACCTTTTATAAGTCCCGGGACATCAGTTACTACGAAATTATCATCATCAACCGTTACCACACCCAGGTTTGGGGTCAGAGTTGTAAAAGGGTAATCTGCAATTTTTGGCCTCGCGGATGATATTCTGCTGATGATTGTAGACTTACCGGAATTAGGAAATCCGACCAGTGCCACGTCTGCGACCAGTCTGAGTTCCAGACCTATCCAGAAATCTTCCGTCTTTTCCCCCAATTCCGCAAATGCAGGAAACCTTCTTTTTCCGGATACGAAACTGGAATTTCCTCTGCCGCCTATTCCGCCTTCCGCAACGACAATTTTATCTCCCGCAGTATCAAGATCGGTAATTATATCTCCCTTTTCATCTTTAATAACCGTACCTACCGGCACTTCTATTATTAAATCCATTCCGGCTTTGCCGTTTCTGTTATTGGAAGCCCCGTTTTTGCCATTTTCGGCTTTAAAATGTATTCTCCTTTTAAATCCGTATAAAGTACTCAGATCCTCTGTGGCTTTTATTTGTACGTCCCCGCCTTTTCCTCCGCTTCCTCCGCTGGGAATTTTCCTTGCACCACTATTTAAATTGAAAAAGGTGACCATACCATTCCCGCCATCTCCTGCTTTTATATTAATTTTTGCTTCATCCAAAAACATAGTATTTTCTAAAATAAGGTTAAATAAAAAATAGTTAAAACGATTTTAATTTACAATTTGAAAACTGCTTTGTATATTTTTCTCTTCATCATCAGACCCAATCCTTTTTTAAAATCCGAGAGCGGCAATACATCGGAAAGCAGAGGGGATATTTTTAATTTTTTACCGGTTACAATATCAAAAGCACGTCTTAACGACTCGGGTGTAGCCGAATAAGAACTCATTATGGTAAGCTCCCTTTTATATATATTTTCTAAATCGACTTCGAATCTGCTTTCTTTCCCTGATGCTCCGAAAATACTGGCCGTTCCGCCATCTCTAATATATGAAAGGGCATCACTTAGCGTATTTTTGTTTGTCACCGTAAGTATGGCAACATCTATAAATTCGGCTGCAATTTTCTTAATCTCGCCGGTCACTTTTTTGTTTGACGGATTTAAAATATGTTCCGCCCCCAGTGTTCTTGCAAGAGATAGCCTCTCATCATCCAGGTCAATTGCCACAACCTTTCCTCCCGATGATTTAATCAACTGTACAAACAACATTCCTATGACTCCGGTCCCGACTACAGAAAATACATCGTTTTTACGAAATGCGATTCTATCCATAGCCCTTATGCAGCAGGCAAGAGGCTCTATGAATAATGCTTCAACAGGGTTCAGGTCCGAAGGAACCTTAAAGGTTGTATACTTTATATGTTCTCCCGAAAGTCTTATATACTGACAAAATGAACCCGGATATATATTTGTTTCTTTAAAATGCCTGCACATCGAATGATTGCCGTGCAGACAATAATGACACCTATAACATGGTATATGATGGGCCGTTACAACTATATCACCTTTTTTAAACTCTGTTACATTCTTCCCGGTTTCTACTACTCTTCCTACAACCTCATGACCGAAAACCGCCGGCTTTTTCACTTCAGGATCCATTATCTTTACGATGTCGGAACCGCACAGACCCGTATACAACATTTCGATCAACATTTCATCTTCCAGTATTCCAGGCCTGTCTATTTCTTCCAGTTTAAATTCATCCTGACTGTAACAAAGTAAAGCTTTCATAATGATGAAGCAACGATATTGTATTTTATACCCTTTTGCTGGTCCATTAGTTCCAGTGCGGTTATAAGTTTTTCAAGAGGTATATCGGCAGTTATAAATTTACTGGCATCGATCCTCTTTGAAGTTATCAGATCAAATGATTTTTTTACATGACGGGGAGCATGATGATATACTCCTTTTATAGTAAGTTCCGAGTAGTGAACTAGTCCCGTATCTATATTAATAGAAGTATCCGGCATACAACCTCCAAATAGATTTATAATTGCTCCCTTTCTTCCCATAAGTATGGCCATTTCCCATACCCGGGGTATCCCGGTGGCATCAATTGCCACATCCACTCCTCTTTCTCCTTCAGTCAGGCTTTTTACTGCCTTTATCTGGTCATCCACTTTTGTAACATTAATTGTATAATCGGCCCCGAAATGCCTCGCATACTCCAGCCTTTCATCCGATAAATCCAGAGATATCACTGTTGCACCTTCTAATTTGGCAACAGCTATGAACATAAGCCCTATTGGTCCCGCCCCATTAATAGCTATCTTATTCCCCGCTTTTATGCAGGATTCTTCGATGCCATGGACCACACACGCCAGCGGTTCTAAAAGCGCAGCCTCTTTGTAATCTATATCATCCGGTATCTTATACGCATTTTTCTTTAATATATTTGGCGGTATCTTTATATATTCTGCATAAGCACCGTTATTATATTTGATATTCTCGCAAAGGGAATACCTCCCAAGTTTGCAGTAATAGCAATTGAAGCACGGAACGCTGTTTACGGCTACCACTCTATCGCCTACTTTAAAGCCATCTACCTCGCAACCTGTCTCTACGATATCACCGGCCCATTCATGGCCAAAAACCGAAGCTTTTTTTATCATAGTAGGATGACCTCTTTTATATGTTTTTAGATCAGAACCACAGGTAAGAGCACTTTTTATTTTAACCAGTACCTCATCGTTACCGGTGAGCGGTATATCTATATCTTCAAACCTTATATCTTCCGGTCCATAAAATAACTGTGCCCTCATTTTACTTTTCATAAATCAATCCTCAAGAGTTGTCATAAAAATTAACCATTAAATATATTACTTAAATATTACAGAAAGAATTTTCCCAGTCAAGCAAATAAAAATTGTCAATTTGCAGATAATAAACAGAATCTTCATATTAGTATGTAAATTTTAACAATTATTATCTAAAATAAGAAATTATGAAGAAAATGTGGATATTATTTCTAACTTTTTTTAAGATAGGAAGCTTTACATTCGGAGGGGGATTTGCCATGATCCCTTTAATCGAACGGGAATTGGTCGATAAGAAAAAATGGATCTCGCAAGATGAGATGGTTGACATTCTATCTATTTCACAAGCTTTCCCCGGAGCAGTTGCCGTAAATTCGGCCATATTGATAGGCAGAAAACTGGGAGGATATACAGGTGCTTTATTTGCTCTAATTGGTGTAATACTTCCATCTTTTTTGATCATCCTCATTGTGGCAAGATTATTTATTTATATAAGCAATATTAGCATTATAAAAGCAGCTCTAAAAGGAATAAGCTCAGCAATAGTAGCCCTATTAGTCGTCGCGGCAGTCAGAATAGCTAAAACCGGCATAAAGGATAAAATAAGTCCGATAATAACCATAGTAGCCCTGTTTCTACTCCTTGGAACCAGAATTCATCCTATATATGTTGTTATAATGGGAATTTTATTTGGTCTTATATATCACGGATTAAGGATCATAACGATAAGGAAAAAATAAAAATGATTTACGCAGAATTATTGATTATTTTCTTCAAAATAGGTTTATTTAGTTTTGGGGGAGGATACGGGATGATTCCCATTATCGAAAGGGAGATAGTAGCCCGCGGCTGGCTAACCAGTCAGGAATTCGTAAACATAATATCAATTTCGGAAATGACTCCGGGCCCGATTGCTATAAATACATCCACCTTTATAGGGTACAGGATAGGAGGAATTCCCGGAGCAATACTTGCTACTATCGGGGTTGTTCTGCCATCACTCATTTTGATTTTAGGTATTTATTTTTTCTTATCTAAATATAAAAATCAGCAAATAATAAAAGACACTATTTATGGAATCAGACCTGTTGTGCTTGCATTGATTATACAGGCTGTAGTATTTGTAGCCGGGAATACATATTTTAAAGAAGGAACCAACATTATAGACTTATTGAATGTAAGTTCCGGAATTCAATTTTTGGAAATCATTAGCCCTGCAGCTATAGCGATAACTGTTGTAAGTTTGCTTGTATTGCTTCTCTCTAAAATACATCCTATTCTGGTAATTCTTACTGCTGGCGCAGCAGGAATCGTTTTACATCTTGCGGGAGTATTATAAAATTAGGAGAAATATTATTAAGAAATGATATTAACTACTTTACCTTTTTTACTGTGTTTTATAAATTCGACCCTGCCGTCAGCTCTGGCAAAAATAGTATGATCCCGGCCTACACCTGCATTGATACCCGGTCTGAATTTGGTTCCTCTCTGTCTTAAAATAATATTTCCGGCAATCACCATCTGACCTCCGGATTTTTTTATACCTAAAAATTTTGGATTACTGTCTCTACCGTTTCTACTACTTCCAACGCCCTTTTTGCTGGACATACTTTCCTCCTTTTATCCCTTCAGGCTTATCCTGTCCAAATGTAATATTGTAAGCAATTGCCTGTGCCCCACTTTTCTTCTGTATCTTTTTTTGGGTTTATACTTGAATGCAATTACTTTATCTCCTTTTATTTGTTTCTTTATAGTAGCTTTTACCGCAGCTTTAGAAATCAAAGGATTACCTATTTCTATATTGTCACCATCACTGATAAGATTGACATCCGAAAGTGTGACCTTATCTCCCTCTTTACCTTCGATTCTTTCCACTACTATATCTTTATTTTCTTCTACTTTATATTGTTTTCCGCCGCTTGTGATTATCGCGTAAATTTTATTCCTCCCTGTTTTCTCTTCAAATTACAGAGTGACATACTACCATATATATTGCTGCCCTGTCAATTTAAAACAATTGCTATAAATACATTTTCCAATAAATTCTTCTTATTAAACAAGTTCTAATATTAATTCTTAATTTCCGCTACGGCACTGGTTTTAGATACGGATTTAATTTCTACCTTGAGTCTCTGACCAATATATTTTCCCCCATCGATTATCT
>Ga0315549_1002839_pt1 | contig 16028 bp, 15 predicted proteins | sample SalMarSW160200MG_FD_203101 | JGI IMG/M metagenome (GOLD analysis project Ga0315549, IMG submission 203101) | Salt marsh sediment microbial communities from the Plum Island Ecosystem LTER, Massachusetts, United States - Salt Marsh Sediment SW1601-200 ... | reverse complement strand
CGGCCATCCATTGATGTCTGGTACCGGGGAACCATAACTGCTTCCGGTTCAACCTTCAACCTTTATCGGGACGGCGTATTAAAACGAACTGCTTCAGACAGCCAATACAGTGGACCGGGTCAGATTTCACTTCAAAATCACTATGGTGACTATACTGACTATGACTGGGTTGCCGTAAGAGAATTTACCGCCCCGGAGCCCACCTGCTCCGTTGGCGACGAGGAGTGCAATTCAGCCCCCGACCCGCCCGGCGGGCTGGGTCCCACCAAGTATGTAGACGGCAGCTGGGTGGACGATAGTACCCCCACCCTGGAATTTGTCCAATACGACCCTGACGGCGATGATATCCAATACACCATCCAGATAGATGATGAGCCCGATTTCTTAGACCCGCTGGTGGTGAACGAAACCTCAGGGCTGAGTTCCCACCCGGGGGAAGATAGCTTCACTTCTCCAGCCCTCCCTGAAGGCGACTATTACTGGCGGGTGATGTCCACCGACGAGCATAGCTTCCAAAGCGATTGGGCGCTGGCTAACGGCGGGAATGTAGCCTTCCGCCTGAACACCACCACCGAGGCCAGCTGGACTCCTAAGGATAAATACCGCGTCAGCGGCAGTGGTTTCCCGCCGAATTCTCCCGTGGATGTCTATGTGGTGGGAGATTATCACTGGTATGATGGAAACCTCATTCCACCAGATTCAGGTACCATTTTTGCCCAGAAGACCTTTACCACCGATGACGAGGGAGAAATTGAGAACCAGGTAATCTGGGAAGCCCCGCTTGAGATAGGCGAATACGATATAGTCTTCGATGCCGACCGTAATGGAGTCTACGATGAGATTCCGGATTTAGTTTACGACCCCAACCACCCCGGATTCACCGTGGTAAAGTATACGGTGGGCGGGGAGGTCCACCCCACAAATAAGATAGATATACTGCTGCCCGGGCGCGGCTCGGGTATTATAGTCCTGATTCTGGCCACCGGCGGCTTGATTTTAGCAAGACGAGCCGGTAGGCTAAGATAGTTGTGAAGCGGTATCTAGCTATGGCCCTGGCGGTGGGCACCCTGGCCCTGCCGGGGCTGATTTTAGCCGCCGGCTGCCCGCCACCACACCCCGATTCCGGCTTAAAAGCCGCCATCGTTGACCAGCTTGCCGTCCTGGAGCCGAACCAGGCCTTTATCGACCGGGCCACCGCCGAGCTTGAGGCCTGCGGCTTTGAGGTGGATGTCTACTCCGGGGAGGAGGTCAGCGTCAAGCTCTACCAGAGGCTGCCCAAATACGGCTATGAGCTGATAATCTTCCGCGCCCACGCCGGGCTGCTCAAGGCGGAGGAGGGTTCGGAGGTGGTGGGGGTTAAGCAAGCCACCTACCTGTTTACCGCCGAGGAATACCAGCAGACCAGATACGTCCGCGAGCAGCTGGACGACCAGATACTGCCGGCGGAGATGGTAGCCGACTTTCCCCTCGTCTTCGCCGTCAACTCCAAGTTTGTCCTAGAGAAAATGCCGGGGAGCCTTGATAACACGGTGATAATAATGATGGGCTGCTCCTGCTTCTACCTTGAGGACATGGCCGCCGCCTTTACCCTGAAGGGGGCGTCAACCTACCTGGGCTGGGACGGCAGTGTGGGCCTGGACTATGTTGACCGGGCCGCCGCCGAGCTTATTACCAGCCTGTGTACCGAAGGCATGACGGTGGAAGGGGCGGTGGCCGGGACCATGGCCGGGATAGGGCCCGACCCGGACTGGGGCGCCGGGCTTAAATTCTACCCCCCAAAAAGCGGCGGGCAGACTATCATGGAGCTGATAGGGACAAGGGGCGGGGAATAAAAGCCGTTTTTCCCCTGAACAAAGCGCCTTTTTGGCTGAATTTTCTTTCTGGTTATGTTAAAATAACATAAAATCATCCGTGCAGCGAGGAGGAGCGGTGAAAGAAGCTATTGATAAATTCCTGAACTACCTGAAGGTGGAGAAGGGCTTTTCCCAGAACACCATAGAAGCCTATCAGAATGACCTGTACCAGCTGGTCGGCTTCCTGGAAGAGGCGGCCAAGGGGGGCACTATCCTACCGTGGACGGCCTTTGACCGGCAGTCCGTCTTAAGCTACCTGACCAACCTCAAGGAGAGGCGGTACGCCGCCACCACCGTCGCCCGCAAGGTGGCCGCTATTAAATCCTTCTTCAGCTTTCTGGTGGCGGAGGGGCTGGTAAAGGACAACCCGACTCGGGACGTGCCTTCGCCCAGGGTGGGCAAGTCGCTGCCCAAGCCAATCTCAATCACCCAGGCCCGCCAGCTACTGGAAGAAACGGAGAAGCGGGCCACGCCCGAAGCCAAGAGAGATAAAGCCATGCTGCAGCTACTCTACGCCAGCGGCATGAGGGTAAGCGAACTGGTCTCGCTGAACCTTAAAGATGTGGATACCGAGGGCGGTTATGTACGCTGCTTCGGCAAGGGGGGCAAAGAGCGGCTCATCCCCATCCACAGCCAGGCGGTGGCGGCGCTTAAAGACTACATGAGCCAGGGTCGCCCCAGGATGAAAGCCAGCGAGGGGGACGAGGCCCTGTTCCTTAACCGGCGCGGGGAGAGGCTGACCCGGCAGGGGCTGTGGCAGATAATAAAGGGCTACGCCAAAGCGGCCAAGCTGGGGATTGAGATTACCCCCCATACGCTGCGGCACAGCTTTGCCACCCACATGCTGAGCGGCGGGGCCGACCTGAGGTCGGTGCAGGAGCTGCTGGGGCACGCCAATATCTCCACCACGCAGGTCTATACCCACCTGACCACGGAACACATCCGGCGCGCCTATGAAAAATCTCACCCGAGGGCTAAGTAGGAGGTAGCAGATGGCGGGCAAATCAAAACAAGGCAAACACCTGCCGCGGAGCAAGAGAAAGGGCAAGAAGACTTTTACAGCTCCGGCAGCTTTGAATTCGGCAGCGGCAGAAGCAAGCGAGCCGGCTCCCGAAGCAGCTAAGGCGTCTCCGGCGCCGAGGGCGAAGGCTCCGGTTATGGCAGCCCAGGCTTCCAATATAACCGCCGAGCTTAAGACAATCGGCATCGTGGCGGGGATAATAGGGGCCATTCTAGTAATTTTAGTCCTGATTTTCGCTTGAATCCTGTCCCGGCGGTGGGTGTCAATTATGGATTTTGAAGCGGCCAGGGCGGAGCTAATCGAGCAGCTCAGCACCGAGATTAGAGACCAAAGGGTACTGGCGGCCATGCGCCATATCCCCAGAGAGCTTTTTATACCACCGGAAAGCCGTCACCTGGCCTACGCCGATAAACCGCTGCCTATCGGCTATGAGCAGACAATCTCCCAGCCGTTTATCATAGCCCTGATGACCGAGGCGCTGGAGCTTACCGGCAAGGAGAAGGTGCTGGAGATAGGCACCGGCAGCGGCTACCAGGCGGCTATCCTGGCCGAGCTGGCAGGGAAGGTTATTACCACCGAGCGGGTAAAGCCCCTGGCCGAGATGGCTAAGATACTGCTGGACAAGCTGGGCTATACCAATATTGAGGTGCACCCGGCCGAGGAAACCTTGGGCTGGCGGCGGCAAGCCCCATACGACGCCATCATGGTTACCGCCGCAGCTCCCAAGGTACCGCCCGAACTCATCGCCCAGCTCGCCATCGGGGGGCGGCTGGTGATTCCGGTCGGCTCCCGCCAGGTCCAGGAGCTGTGCAAAATCAGTCGTGGCAAGAAGAAGAACAAAAGAGAAAACCTGGGCGGCTGCCGCTTCGTTTCCCTAATCGGCAAGGGCGCCTGGGAAACGGAATAGAAGGGGGAACGAGATGGAATTAATGAAGGCAATAAAGGGCAGGAGAAGCATCCGTAACTATACCTCCAGGGCGCTGGACGATAAGACCCTGAATACTATCTTAGAAGCCGCCCGCCAGGCGCCGTCCTGGGCTAACAGCCAGTGCTGGCGGTTCATCGTGGTGCGGGACAGTAAGCTAAAGAATAAGCTGGCCGATACCGCAATTGAGGTGACCACCGGCAAACCCAACCGTGGCGCCGAGGCTATGAGAGTCACACCGGTAGCCATCGTTGCCTGCGCCGAGATGAGAAAGGCGGGCTATTACAAGAAGGGGCCGGGGGGGCCGGTGACCGATAAGGGAGACTGGTACATGTACGATGTGGCCCTGGCCATGCAGAACCTGACACTGGCCGCCCACGCCCTGGGCCTGGGCACGGTGCACATCGGCGCTTTTGACGCCATCAAGGTGGCTGAAATACTGGGGGTGCCCGAGGGCTTTGCCGTCGTCGCCATGACCCCGCTGGGCTACCCCGATGAAGAGCCCAATCCCAGGCCGAGGAAAGAGCTGGCCGAAATCGTATTTTATGATAAGTTTGGGCAGTAATAAGGGGCCAAATTACCCGGTGGGTGGTGAAAAATGAAAAAGCTGGCCAGTCTCTGCGCAATTGCCTTGGTTATGTTATTCAGCGCAGGCTGCAGCTGCCTCGTCAGTCCCCCTCAACCATACGGCCCCCGGGTCACCGGTGATGGTACTGGTGGCGCTATAGCCGTCTATGAAGACATCAAAGGCGGCAATAGGCATGATTTCTACGCCCAGAAAATAAGCCCTGAAGGGGAAGCTCTGTGGGGAGATAAAGGTGTGCTCATCGGGAGCGGGTACAAATATTGGGACAGCTTTCATGACCTTCATATTGTCAGTGACGGCTCTGGAGGTGCTCTCGTCGCCTGGTTGGCAAGTGCCTCCAGTGAGCAACGGACATACGCAACATACGTCGTCCGGGTTGATACGGAGGGTGACATCCTCTGGAAAAAGGAGGTCAGGGGCGTTGACCAGATGATAAGCGATGGAGCCGGTGGCGCCATTATTGCTACTGATTACAGCTATGATGAAAGAACGCTGTTTGTTATAAAGATAGACTCAGAGGATAACTTCCCCTGGGGAGAGGATGGAGTCTTTTTCACTCGTGGAGGATATCAAGGTAACACCTTGCAACTGGCTGGTGACGGTGCTGGTGGTGCCATATTTATCTGGGAAGAGGAGGCGCAGAACATCTTTGCTCAGAGGATAAATGCCGAGGGCAGTCTATCGTGGGGACAAGAAGGTGTCCTTTTGTATACCACTCCGGAAGAGGTTTATGCTGAGGAACCAAAGGTGATAAGCGACGGCTCGGGGGGAGCCATAGTCGTCTGGATGCAGGTACCCGAAGGTAAAGTCGAAGATGGCACACCGGAAGCCCTTTTGTTTGATATCTACGCCCAGCGGGTAGATGCCAAGGGTAAAGCTCTGTGGGCAGACAATGGTGTTCCACTAGGCATAACCAAAGGGGGTGGAGTGTGTCCCAGCAATGCTCTCGTAGTAAGCGATGGCTCCAGCGGCGCTATAGTTATCTGGGAAGACCTGCGGAAGGGGCTGATGAGCCTGTACGCCCAAAAGATAGATGCCGGCGGCAACATCAAGTGGCAGCCGGGGGGAGAGGAGGTCTGCTACATTAAAACCAACGCAAGCTTCTGGCCGCGTATGGCGGTAAGCGATGGTTCAGGTGGTGCCATTGTTACCTTCGGGACTCGTGCCCAGAAAATAGACGCTGACGGCAGAACCATATGGCCTGACGACGGAATACTATTCACCGAGCGTGGTGCTCATGCCATGGACTATGATGGACATGGAGGGGCTATTATCGCCTGGGGTAGCGGTAAATCCACATTCAAATCAGAAAGGGCATACGTCCAGAGAATAGATTCGGAGGGCAAAATCATTTGGGGAGGGGCGGGAATCAGGCTCAATCCATAAACTTACAAAACCTGGCGAAGACAACTTTATGCAGAAGGAATTTAGCCTTATATGAAATACAACGACAAGGAGGAAACACTATGAATGAGCTTGGTCTGGTCGCTCCCTTCTGGGTAATAGTGCTGATATGGCTGGCCAAAGTGGTGGTGCTGGCTCTAGTCTCGGGGCTGCTGGCCATCCTGGGAGTGCGGGCGTTTGACGTCCTGACCCCCCATATACCCCACCGCGAGCGCATCGGGGGGGACCCGGTGGCTACCGGACTTTTTATCGGCGGCTTCTTTATCCTGATAGGGCTGGTCATCCACGGCGCCATCACGGCGCTGACCGCCGTCACCGCCCCTATCGTCTGGTACATCTTTGATTTCAGGACCTGGGGGCTGCTGGCCATGAGCTTCGTGGTGAGCCTGCTTGTCGGGGTAGCGCTGTTCTATATCATGGATAAGCTGACACCTAAAATACCCTTTGCCAGCATCAAGAACAACCCGGTGGCGGTGGGGATACACGTCTTCGGCTACCTGGTCTTTTTCGGCCTAATCCTCCACGCCGCCCTGACGGGACCGCTATGAGAAAGCTGGTTGTGTTAATCGGCTTGAGCCTTATACTGCTGGCCGGCCTGGCCACCGCCGGCTACGCCTGGGCGTCTCCATCCGAGAATTTTAAAGAGACGAACGGCGATGTCTTTGACGACTGGGAGATATGCCGCACACGCGCCTTCGGCGAGAACGGCTTTTACCAGGTATCGGAGGCCACCTTCCGCCCGGTGATTGTCTTCGAGAGTCTGGGCGAGAACGCGGCCACCGCCTATAGCCTGGGGGAGCAGCTTGCCGATGAGTACCCCGACCTCAACAAAAGGGCGGAGGCAATATTCAGCTTCGTGCGGGACCGGGTGAGATATACCAGCGACATAGACCAGTTTGCATATGAGGAGTTCGCCCAGAACGCCGACGAGCTGGCGGCGGTGCTCGAGGGGGGCGGGGCCGGCTACGGCGACTGCGAGGATAGCGCCGTGCTGCTGGCGGTGATGTATAAGGGGGCGGGATACCGTTCGGCGATAGTCATCGGCGAGGGGCACACCGCCGCCATGTTCTACCTGCCCGAATACACTAAGGCACCGGTGCTGTTCGACGTGGACGGGGAGCCGGGCTGGGTCTGGGCCGAGGCTACCGGCCGGAATAACCCGCTGGGATGGACATCCAAGGAGTATATCGGCGTCAACCTGGCAGCCTATGAAATCACCGGGGAAGAGATAGTTACCACCGAACCGACGGCACCACCGCTGGTTGCCGTTTCCCAGGGTGGTGCAAGCAAGAGCGGGGGCGCTTTCCCCACCCGCTATTCTTTCTTCGGCATAATTTTCCTGCTATGGATAGTCCCCTCCCTGTTTAGAAAAAGAAGGCGGGCGCGATAACCCCCCTGTTTTCAACCGTTGTTTTTCTGCCCACCCAACCCACTCTCATAGGCTGCGCCTCTAAAACTCTCCCCAAAAAAAAGTGGGTGGGGTTTAAGAGATGAAAAGAGGCAGAGCCTTTTTGGGCGGGAGGGTATGGGTAGAAAACACAGGGGATGAGAAGGGTTGAGGAGAAAAGATATAAAATGGGGCGGGGCGGAAAAGCAAAGCTAGGCTTGCCCTAGAATTAACCTCCGAGTATAATAGCTTGTTAGATTAAGATATAGAGAGTAGGTGCCCACATGCCAAAACAGGGACTGGAGAGTATACGCAACGTCGTTTTGCTGTCACACAGCGGCGCCGGGAAGACCTCGGCTGCCGAAGCCATGCTGTTTACCGCCGGCGCCATCAAGCGCCTGGGCAAAACTGATGACGGCAGTACCACCTCGGACTACGAGCCCGACGAGGTAAAGCGCCAGATAAGCATAAACCTGTCTGTTCTCCCCTGTCAGTGGCAGGATACCAAGATTAACCTCCTGGATACCCCCGGCTACGCCGACTTCGTCGGCGAGGTCAATGCGGCGCTAAGGGTGGCCGAGGGGGCGATAATTATGGCCTGTGCCGCCTCCGGCGTTGAGGTGGGTACCGAACAGTCCTGGGGCTACTGCGAACAAAACGCTTTGCCCCGGCTTATCTTTGTCAACAAGATGGACCGCGAGAACGCCGACTTTAATAAAACGGTGGCACAGATTCAGGCCAAGTTCGGCCCCAGGTGCCTGCCGGCACAGCTGCCCATAGGCGCCCAGGCTAAATTCGAAGGCGTGGTTGACCTGCTGACCATGAAAGCCTACACCGGCACCGAGGGAAAAGAGACGGAGATTCCCGAACCGTTAAAGGGCCAGGCCGAATCTTACAGGGAGAAGCTGATAGAAGCCGCCGCCGAGGCCGATGACAAGCTCATCGAGAAGTACCTTGAGGGCGGCGAGCTAAGCCGGGAGGAGCTCAGTAGCGGCCTGCGGCAGGCGGTGGTAAGCGGCAAGGTAATACCTATCTTCACCGGCTCGGCGCTTAAGAACATCGGCATCAAGCTGCTACTTAACGCCATACATGACTACATGCCTTCGGCCAAAGAGCGGAAGGTGGTAACTATAAGCGATTCAACAAAACAGACGGTTGAGCCCAGCGCCGATGCCCCGCTGGCGGCACTGGTATTCAAAACCAGCGCCGACCCCTACGTGGGCAAGCTGACCTACTTCCGGGTCTATAACGGCGTCATCAGCAGCAACTCCCATGTGTGGAATACCAACCACAAGGGCGCCGAGCGCATCGGGCAGCTATTCGTGCTGAGGGGCAAGAACCAGGAGCCGGTAACCCAGCTGGGGGCGGGGGATATCGGGGCGGTGGCCAAGCTGGCCCTGACCAACACCGGCGATACCCTGAGCAGCCAGGATAAGCCGCTCAATATTGCCCCCGTCGAGTTCCCCGAGCCGGCTTTCAGCCTGGGGGTACATCCCAAGACCAAGGCCGACGTGGATAAGCTGGGGGCAGCCCTGACCCGGATGGTAGAGGAAGACCCCACCCTGCGCGTGCGCCGTGATACCGACACCGGCGAAACGGTTTTATCCGGAATGGGGGAGTCACATTTAGAGGTGGCCGCCGAAAAGATGCACCGCAAGTTCGGCGTGGGGGTGACGCTGGAAACACCCAAAGTCCCCTATAAAGAGACGATTACGGCCGGCGCCAAGGCCGAGTACAAGCATAAGAAACAGACGGGGGGGCACGGCCAGTACGGACATGTCAAGCTCGAGCTTGAGCCCCTACCGCGGGGCACCGGTAACGAGTTCGCCGCCAAGGTAGTGGGCGGGTCTATACCCAGAAACTATATCCCGGCGGTGGAGAAGGGCGTCAATGAAGCCTTTAAAGAAGGTGTCCTGGCCCACTACGCGGTTACCGACCTTAAGGCCACCGTCTACGACGGCAGCTTCCACCCGGTTGATTCTTCGGAAATATGCTTTAAGATTGCCGGGGCCGGGGCGCTAAAGAAAGGGTTAACCGAGGGGCAGCCTATCCTGCTCGAGCCAATAATTAATATCACCGTTACCGTTCCCGAGGAGTTCACCGGCGATATCATCGGCGACCTTAACACCAAGCGGGCGCGGGTGCAGGGGATGAACCCGGGGGGAGGCATCAACATTATCGAGGCCCAGGTGCCGCTGGCCGAGGTCCTGCGCTATGCCATAGACCTGAAATCTATAACACAGGGGCGGGGCAGCTACAAGATGGCCTTCAGCCACTACGAACAGGTGCCGGCCCACGTCTCCCAGAAGATTATCGCCGAACGTGAAGCCGAGAGGCAGGCGGAGAAGGCTTAGGTAGCCCTTATCTCCTGCCGCATGAAGACAATATAGCTGACAGCGAAGCAGACCACGGCCAGGCCTATCAGGGTGGTGAGTTGCGGCCAGACCAGCAGCAGGCTCTGTTCCAGGGAGAGGGGATTATAAAGCATCCCCGTTGTATCGCTGACGGTTAATATTCCCAGACCTCTAAATAACGGGTCGAGCAGCGCAGCAGTGGCCTCAGCAAACAACCAGTAGGGGGAAATCCGCAGCAACATAAGGGACGTCCCTATAGAGTCGGTTATGGCGGGTACTATAAAACTAACGTAAGGGTTAAAAACGGGGTTACCGAGCAATATCCAGATGGCGAGAGGGCACAGCAGGGAGATAGCCAGGCTGCGGAACAAAACAGAGAAAAGTATGGCCAGACCCATCCAGAAGGCGCCGAAAACAACGATGGAAACGAAGTAGAAAAAGAGCCTGATGATTTCCTCGGCGCCGGGTGCCACCCCGATCATGCGCAGACCATAGCCGGAAACAACGAGCAGGGTGGTCATCATCATGATAGCCAGGGTAATCATCCCGGCTAAAAACTTGCCGTTAATGACACTGTCCCTATAAATGGGCTGAGACAGGATGCGGCTCATGGTGCCGCTGGAGTATTCCCGGTTGATGGCGTCAAAGCCGAGGGCGATGCCGATGACGGGAATAAAGATGCCGATGAAGGTGACCAGCGAAGGTATGTCTCCCCCGGTAGTAAACAAGCCGGTAAAAATAAAGCCGCTTTCAATGCTTGTCCCGCGAATTCCCTGTTGAGCAGCATAAAGCGCTACTGCGCTGGCCAGCAGTACCAGGATAAAGAGGATGAAACACCTTATGCTGGTGAAATAGTCAGCCAGTTCTTTTCTGATTATGGTTATCATTATTCGCTAGCCTTCCCGGAAATACTTCTTGTATATATCGTCCAGCGAGAACTCCTGGACCTTCATCTGAATCAGGGCGACGCCGTTATTTACCACCGCCTTGGAGATTGCCGCACGCAGGTCGGAATCGGTGATGACGTGCAGAAAATTATCTTTAGCTTCTACGTTTCTTACCCCGCTGATTTGGCCGATGATTTCTACCAGCTGCGGGCTGGCTTCGGCGGTTTCCACCTCTATTCTAAAGCGGCCTCCGGCCAGAGCCTCCCGGCCCAGGACGTCCAGGGAGCCTTCCACCACCAGCTTGCCCTTAGCCAATATGGCGATGCTGTGGCATATCCGCTGCACCTCATAGAGGCGGTGGGAGCACATGACCACGGTGGTATCCATCTTGGGCAGGCCGGCGATAAGGTCCAGTATTTGATTAATCCCCTCCGGGTCAAGGCCGGCGGTAGGCTCGTCAAGAATGGCCAACCGGGGCTTCTTGACCAGGACATCGGCAATGCCTAAGCGCTGTTTCATCCCCCGGGAGAACTTGTTCACAGTGGTATCCGCCTTCTCCACCAGCCCCACCGCTTCCAGCACATGGTCAATCTGGCCTTCAGCTTCTTCGTCACTCATGTTGTTCAACCAGGTAATAAACCTCAGGTTCTGCCGGGCGGTGAGGTTCTCATAGAAACCCAGCCTTTCCGGCAGGTAACCGGTAAGGCGCTTTACCTTGAGCGGCTCCCGGGTGGAGTTAAAGCCGAATACCCGGGCACTGCCCGAAGCCGGCTCGGTAAGCCCCAGCAGCATGAGGATGGTGGTGGTCTTACCGGCGCCGTTGGGGCCAAGCAGGCCGAAGACCTCGTTTTCGGCGACGTGGATATTGAGGCGGTCAACCACCGTAGTGCCGTCGTACTTCTTGGTCAGGTCCTGGGTCTCTAAGACTATGTTCTTACCCATACTTTACCGCCGGCTAAATCGCATAAAGATGTATACCAGGCCGGCAATCACCAGCACGATGATGGCCACCCCCACCCAACCCCAGATAGTGGGCGTTTCCACGGTGACCCGAATATCTATATCGTCCGAGATTTGCTGGCCCTTGGCGGTGAGGCTGACCAGATAATCCCCGGCGATGGTCTTGGCCGGCGGCTTTATATTGACCTCTACGGTCTGAGAATCGAAGGCCGCTATGGAATCTATGTCGCTGGGGGAGAACTCAACAGTCCATCCGCTCGGTTTACTGGTAGAGAAGTCAATGTCATCAATAGCCGCCGTGCCTTTGTTCTGCACCTCTACGGAGAAGAAGTTATCCCGGCCCGCCGTAACCTTGGTATTGTATTGCTCCTCGGTGGGGGCCAGGACCATTATATAGGTGGAAGTTACCACGGCGGTGAGTTCTATAGTGCCGGTAAGTTCACCCGAGGTCGCCTCCACCGTTATCTGGTATTCCCCGGGCTCGGGCAGAAGCCAGTAGGCGGGAGTAGCATTAACCAGTATCTTCGTTCCCGTCGAGGTCGAGAGGGGGGATATCGGCTCAAGCCTGATGTCCAGTATCTGCTTTTCCTTGGGATAGGAGGGAGTAATAGTCGTCGTCCAGTCTTGGGGTCCGGTAGCCGTCAGGTCAAAGACCCGGGCTTCGGCCTCGGCCCCTCCCGCGTACACCAGGCCAACTTCAAACTCAAAGCTGCTGCCGGAGATTCCCGACAGCTTGCCGTAGGTGGTGGTCAGCGTAATCGTCTCAGGCGGGGCTTCTCCCTCCTGAGCCAGGACGGCGGCCGCTGGTGAAATGACCAGCAGACTGACCAGCAGCAAGGACAACCCGATTAAAATTCTCAGCTTCATGGTATCGCTCCTTATTTACTGTCTTTATTTAGCCAGAAGCTCCTTGAGCTTCCCGGTGAAGGCGGGCACTATCTTTTTCCAGTCGCCCACCACTCCGAAGCGGGCTTCTCTGAATATATTTGCTTCCGCATCTTTATTTATGGCCACTATGGTCTTGGCGCTGGAACAGCCGGACATGTGCTGGCTGGAACCGGATAGGGCGACGGCGATGTAAAGTTCGGGGGTGACAATCTTGCCGGTAAGTCCTACCTGCGCCCCGGCGGGCACCCAGCCGTTATCACAGGGGGGACGGGTAGCGCCTACCGCTCCCTTTAAAAGCCTGGCCAGTTCCTCCAGTTGGGCAAAGCCTTCGGTGCTGCCGATGCCCCGCCCGCCGCTGACCACCACCTCGGCGTCCTCCAGCTTTATCCCTTCAATCTCTTCGGGCACCTTCTCTAAAACTTTGGCCCTCATCGCCGAAGCATCCAGACCGGCGTCAACCTTGATTACTTCCCCTTTTCGGGACTGGTCCGGCGCGAGCGGCGCCATTGCCTTGGGCCGGACGGTGGCTATCTGGGGGAAGGACTCGGTGACGAAAACAGCCTGGGCGTTGCCGCCGTAGACCGGCTTGGTCTGAAGCAGTTTCTTGGAGGCGGGGTCAATAGCCAGCTCCAGGCAGCCCATAGAGGCAGCCGTGTTGAGCCGGAAAGCCAGCCTGGGGGCCAGGTCGCGGCCGATGGAGGTCTGCCCCATAATTAAGACCTGGGGCATCGCCTGCCCGGCAACTTTTTCCATGACCGGGACGTAAGAATCGGTCTGGTAGTCTTTTAAAATCGGGTCGTCAACGACGTAGACCTTATCAGCACCGTAAGCGATAGCTTCCTGAGCTAAATTACCGACGCCGCTGCCAACCAGCACCGCCGCCAGCTCCTGTCCCAGGTCGGCGGCCAGTTTCCTGCCACCGCCCAATAGCTCGGTGGAGATTGAGGCCAGCTTACCCTCTTTAGTCTCACATAAAACCAGAACGCCTTTATTTTCAGCCATAATTTAACTCCTTACCTATATCATAAGATTGTTAAAAACTGGTTAAGAATTCTTTACAATGCCTTGGCTTCCCGCAGTTTTACCGCCAGGTTAACCGCCGCTTCCTCCGGACTTTCTCCCTCGATTATCTCACACTTGCCTTCGCGCACCGGCTGGAATAATTTCTGCAGCTTGGTGTGCCGGCCTTGAGCGCCTATCTGGGCGGCATCAACGCCGATATCGGCCGGCTTCCAGACCACCGGCTCCTTCTTCTTGGCGCCCATAATCCCCTTTATGGTGGGGTAGCGGGGCTCGCCAATCTCGTTGCTGGCCGTAATCAGGCAGGGCAGGGATACCTCGACCACCTCATAGCCCTCGTCGGTTTTCCTCTGCACCTTGGCCTTGCCGTCGGTGATGTCTATCTTCTCGGCCAGGGTTACGCTGGGCAGCCCCAGTATCTCGGCAATACCTGAGCCTACCTGCCCGGCATTCCAGTCCGAAGCCTCGCGGCCGCAGAAGATGATATCGTATTCGCCTATCTTCTTGATGGCCATAGCCAGGGCGTAGGCGGTTGACCAGCTGTCGCTCTCGTCGAAGGCCTCATCCTCCAGTAAGATAAGCTCGTCAGCCCCCATCGCCAGCGGTTTCTTGACGATGTCCCGGAGCTGGTTTGAGCCCAGGCTGAGGGCGGTTACTTTGCCCCCTGAGGCATCCTTGACCTTTAGCGCCGCCTCTACGGCATATTCGGCATAGGGGTCGACTACCGGCGAGACCCCCGCCGGCGGCACCACCTTGTTGCCGGAGGGGTCAATCTTGAAACTGGCGGGGGGTGCCTCGGGGTCAATTACCTGTTTGACGCAGACAATCATATTCATAGCGATTTAATTCCTCCCGTCTAAATCTTGGAACTGATTGGAAGACCCAACTAAATAATTTAACAGTGTAGCGGTTGCCTGTCAAGTTGAACCGCGCCGGCGGCGAGGCTTAAAAATACCACCCGGTCGATGCCGGCCAGGTCGGGGAAGGCTTCTATTCCGCCCCCTGGAAATACTTTATGTAAAACAGCTTCTACCGCCTGCCTCTGCCCCTGCCCTATTTCCAACAGCATAGAACCGCCGCTTTTAAGCTTACCCCCTGCCTGCCGGCAGAGCTGTTCTATACTTTCCGTCCCGTCGGCGCCGCCGTCGAGCGCCAGCGGCGGCTCTAGACTCGGGTTTAATTCCGATTTCCTGACATAGGGCAGGTTGGCCACTATTAAATCAACCGGCTCCGGTAACGGCTCAAGCAGGTTGCCCTCCAGAAGGCGGACTCTATCAGCCACGCCGTGCTTAAGGCAGTTGGCCGAAGCTACTTTAAGGGCGGCGGCGGATATATCGGTGGCGTAAATTTTAGCCTGCGGCAGGTTGACCGCCAGGCTGACGGCAATGGCCCCGCTGCCGGTGCCGATATCGGCGATAGTGAATAAAGGACGGTTTTCAGCTATAGCCAGGGCTGTTTCCACCAGCAGTTCGCTCTCCGGGCGGGGGATGAGAACGGCGGGATTAACGGCAAAGTCAAGCCCGTAGAACTCCCGGCGGCCGGTAATATAGGCAGCAGGCTCGCCGCTCAGGCGGCGCTTCAGCAAACGCCGGAAGGTCTGCTCCTGTTGTGGGGTTAATTCCTTGTCCAGTTCCAGATATAGCTGGACCCGGTCTATTTTAAGGGTATGCCGCAGCAGCAACTCGCCCTCTAATGGGACATCCTCAACATTGTTCCGGGCGAGAACGTCCCGGGCGCGGCGGAGAGCCTGCTTTAAGTTCAAGCCAGCTGCTCCTCCAGCTGTTTTGCCTGCTCGCTGGTGGCCAGGGTTTCAATGAGCTTGTCCAGGTCGCCGTCCATAATCCGGGGCAGGTTGCGGAAGGTCTGGCCGAGGCGGTGGTCGGAGACGCGGTCCTGGGGGTAGTTATAGGTCCTTATCTTTTCGGCGCGCTTGCCGCTGCCCACCTGGGAACGGCGCTGCTGGCTTAGCTCCTCCTCCTGCCGGCTCCGCTCTATATCCAGGAGGCGGGCGCGGAGAACCGCCATCGCCTTCTTACGGTTTCTGAGCTGGGAGCGCTCATCCTGGCAAATGCTGACCAGACCGGTGGGAATATGGGTAATGCGGACGGCGGTGGCTACCTTGTTTACATTTTGTCCCCCTGCCCCGCCACTGTGGAAAATATCAATTCTAAGGTCTTCCGGGTTGACATTTATCTCTACCTCGTCAGCCTCGGGGAGAACAGCCACGGTAGCCGTTGAGGTGTGAATCCGGCCCGAAGATTCGGTGGCCGGCACCCGCTGTACCCGGTGCCCCCCCATTTCATACTTGAGGCGGCTGAAGGCGCCCCTGCCCTTTATCTCAAAAATTATCTCCTTAAAGCCGCCGATGCCGCTCTCGTTGCTATCAATTATATCCACCGCCCAGCCCTTGTCCTGGGCATAACGGGAATACATGCGGAAAAGGTCGGCGGCGAAAAGCCCGGCTTCATCTCCACCCGTCCCCGCCCTGATTTCCACGATGATGTCCTTATCATCACTGGGGTCTCTGGGCGTCAGGGCGAGCTTTATCTCGTTAAGCTGGCTTTCAAGCTTTGCCTCCAGCTTTTCTATCTCCTGCCTGACCATAGCACTCATGTCTTCTTCCTGAGCGCCGTTAAGCATGGCTTTGGTGTCTTCCAGCTCTTTGGCGGTAGCCCTGTAAGCCCGATATTTGGTCACCAGGTCTTCAATGCCCGCCTTTTCCTGAGCCAGCGCCTGCAGCTTA
>Ga0315549_1002837_pt1 | contig 16036 bp, 15 predicted proteins | sample SalMarSW160200MG_FD_203101 | JGI IMG/M metagenome (GOLD analysis project Ga0315549, IMG submission 203101) | Salt marsh sediment microbial communities from the Plum Island Ecosystem LTER, Massachusetts, United States - Salt Marsh Sediment SW1601-200 ... | reverse complement strand
GGTGCTTCACTCCTACATCCGGTCCTATGCCGGGGATCAGGAAAGGCTCATCCTGCTGGTCAACGAGATGAACTCTCTGACAGATACCAAGCGCCTCATCCTCGTTGACAAACAAAGACAATATGTGCGATTGATCAAGTCCATCCTCAAGGAGCTGGTCGAGGAGGACAAGATGAAAGAGATCGACGCCTCGTTGGCCACGTTCGCCTTTTTCGGTATGGTTCACTACACCATCAAGTGGTACCACAAGGATGGTCCTATTACCCTCGATGAATTGGCAAGGCTGTTTGTGGAAATCTTTACCAGGGGCATTCTAACGTAAACATGTATCGCCATGATTCCGTACCGTACCTCTTACTGGCATATTGATCACGTCTGGCTCTTTTACCTGCTTGCAGCCTTAGCAACGGCGATTTTTATCGTCGGCATTCTCATCCACCTTTCTATCTGGATCAAGGGCGTCAGGCGGCAGAGAATACCCTTTTCATGGCAGGGCATCACCATGCTGTTCTGGGACGGGCTCCTGGGTCGGCGGATCTTCACAGGGGATATTGCCGCGGGAACCATGCACCTGCTCATCATGTGGGGCTTCTCTGGCCTCTTCCTGGGCACAGTGCTCATCTCGGTGGATTACTGGGTGTATCATTTTCTCCTAGGATCCATCTATCTTGCCTATTCAACCTGTCTTGAGATCGCGGGCCTGATACTGATAGGAGGGCTCACCTGGGCCCTGATACGCCGGTATCTCCAGAGGGTAGCACGCCTCGAGCGGCGTTTCGAGGATCTCGCCGTGTTGGCGTTACTCGGGCTTGTGGCCATATCCGGCTTTCTTGTTGAAGGGATGCGGCTTTCCGCCCAGGGCCCTGATTGGGCACGGTGGTCATTTGCCGGCTATTGGGTGAGCCTCTTGTGGGCCGATGCCCAGGCCGCCCTCTCGTGGTATCCCTTTTTCTGGTGGGTTCATGCCGGTTTGAGCCTCAGCCTTATCAGCTATATCCCTTACTCAAAGCTTTTCCATATGCTCGCTGCTCCGGTCAGCATCTATCTGGAAAGCCGGCCCCCCCAGGCTGTCCCGATCGAAACACGCACCCCGGATGAAGAGATCTATTCCTACCGGGATATGATCTTCTTCGATGCCTGCACCCGGTGCGGCCGCTGCGTGGAGGTATGTCCCTCAACCGGGGCTGGAGAACCTTTTACGCCAAGGGACTTTATCGCCTGGGCACAGAATGATCTCCTGATGCAGCATCATCCCTTTAGCAGATTCGAGTGGTTTAAACGATGGAAGCGCCGCAGGGGTTCACAGACAGCAGGCTTTGATTCCCACAGGGTATGGCACTGCACCACGTGCAGGGCGTGCCTCGAGGTATGCCCCGTGTATGTGGGGATACCGGATGCGATCAGGGATGCGAGAAGCAAGGTGGTGGAAGAGGGAACCCAGGTGCCTGCCCTGCTGACACAGAGCCTGAGAAACCTTTACAAGTACAACAATCCCTGGGAGGCAACCAAGAAGAAACGCGCAAACTGGGCCCAGGACATGGAGATCCCGGATCTCAGCAAGGGCGAAGAGAACACGGGGCTCTGCTATTTCGTGGGATGTACCACCTCTATGGATATCAGGGCACAGGGAATCGCCCGGTCCTTTGCACGGATCATGAAATTTCTCAATGTTCCCTTTGCCATCATGGGCAACAAGGAGCCTTGCTGCGGGGATATCGCCCGCCGGGCGGGGGAGGATGGTCTCTTCGAGAAACAGATGGGAGAGTGTATGGAGCTCTTTGCCCGTTTTGATATCCATGAGTTGATCACCTCCTCGCCCCATTGTTTCCATGCCTTTACGAACGACTATCCGGCATATCAGGCATTCCTGCCTGCTGATGAGCGGTTGGAGTTTCGGGCTCGGCACTACACCATGCTGTTGGAAGAACTCGTAAACTCCAGCGCCCTGAGCTTCACAAAGCCGCTGAAGGTAAAAGTGACCTATCACGATCCCTGTTATCTGGGCCGCCACAACGGGATCTTTGATCCACCAAGGCGGGTCATCGACGGCATACCAGGGGTTCAGAGGGTAGAGATGCCACATAACAGGATCAACAGCCTCTGCTGTGGTGGGGGAGGGGACAGGGTATGGCAGGAAGAGCTGGATACGGAGGTGAAGATGGCGGAAATCCGGATACGCGAGGCCGAGGCTACCGGTGCGGAGATCCTCATCACTGCCTGCCCGCTGTGCCTCATCATGCTGGAGGATGCCCGCAAGACCACGGGCCTCGAGCAAACCCTCCGTGTGATGGATTTGAACGAATTCGTGGTGATGGCACTGGGCCTTGATAATAGTAGTGGAAATGAGTAAAGAATGGTATTTTGGAACTATTCAGCCACAGATTCACACAGATGAACGCAGATAGGTTTAAATACAAAGAAATCACAGATAGTATTCTTAGAAGTTTTTATGAAAGATTTGTATATGATACTAAAAGAAAAAAATCAGCGGTAACCTGCCCGCAACGCTCTCGCTTGCGAGGCGGGCGGGTCAGCGTAGATCGGTGGCTGAATAGTTACAAAAATTATAAAATTCCCGGCTTGTCCGGACCAGGAGGTAAGAACAATGGACATAGTGGTATGTGTGAAACAGGTGCCCGAGGTCATTGATGCCGAGCTCGAGGTCGCCAAGGATGGTACGCAGATCATCACCGAAGACCTGGAATTCGACATCAACGAATGGGATAACTACGCCGTTGAGGAGGCAGTCCGCATCAAGGAAGCCTTCGGCGGGAAGGTCACGGTGATCACCGTAGGGAATGAGGACAGCGAGGATGTCCTGCGGCAGGCATTGGCCATGGGAGCAGACGAGGCCATCCGCGTGCATGAAGAAGGCTTCGAGCTCTCCGATGCCCGGGGTATCGCTAAAGGGATCTTCCAGGTCATCAAGGATCTGACCTTTGATCTGATCTTTACCGGGGCACAGAGTTCAGATTACGGCTGGGGGCAGGTAGGACTCAGGCTCGCCGAACTCCTCGATCTCCCCTACGCCTCGCTTGTGGTCGGGATTGAGATCGCCGATACCAAACTGGTAGCCCTTCGAGAGCTGGAATCCAATACCCAGGAAAAGGTGGAACTCCCCCTTCCCGCTGTCCTCACCATCCAGACAGGCCTCAATAGCCCACGGTATGTCTCTATTATGGGGATTCAAAAGGCGCGTAAGATCGGGATCAAGGAGACAGGGTTTGATGAGCTTGGTTTCTCCGAGGAGGAGATCGGGCCCAAGGGATCATTGGTAGATTCGCAATCGCTTTCCATTCCGCCGGCAGGTGAGGGAGCGGAAATCCTCACCGGCACCATCGAACAGATCTCTGAAAAGGCAGCTCAGATCATCCGAGATAAGGGAGGTGTCCTATGATGGGAGAAATCCTGGTACTCGCCGAACAGAGAGGTGGGGAGCTTCGAGACATCGCCTTTGAGATGCTCACCTTGGCAAACAGGCTGGGCAAGGAACACGGCCTTACTGTGACCGCCCTCTTCCTTGGGCACGGGGCATCGGATCTCGCCCATACGCTCACCGGTGCCTGCGACACGGTTCTTGTCATGGAAGACCCCGAGCTTGCAAACTACAATGCGGACCACTATCTCATCGCCCTGGATGAGGTAATCAAGGATCGCATGCCCTTCTTGACCATGGTCGGCAACACCTCGATGGGCATGGATATAGTGCCTGCCCTTGCCGCCCGTCTGTCTCTTCCCCTGGTAACAGATTGCGTAGAGGTGAGTATTGTCGAGGGAAGGCTCGAGGTCTTGAGACAGATCTATGGCGGCAAGATCAACGCCAAACTCACCATGAAGCCCTTTGATCGATACCTGATCAGCCTCAGAACGGGCGCCTTCGATGCTGAAACAGAGCAGGGGAAATCAGGGAGTGTGGAAACCGTGCCCGCGCCTTCCTGGACAAACCTCAAAGGACGTAAATTCCTTACGTATCTGGAGGCGGAGCTCGAGGATGTGGACATCGGCTCCGCCGATATCCTCGTATCCATAGGCAGAGGAATCGGAAAGCCCGAAAATATCCCCCTTGCACAGGAATTCGCAGACTCTATCGGGGCGACCCTTTCCTGCTCACGGCCGGTTGCCGATGAGCAGTGGATGCCGAAAAGCAGACAGGTGGGAACATCCGGCAAGACGGTGAGGCCAAGGCTCTATATTGCGCTGGGCATCAGCGGCGCCTACCAACACCAGGCCGGGATGAAAAACTCCGACACCATTATCGCGGTGAACACCGACCCCAAGGCGCCCATCTTCAACATCGCCCATTACGGCATCGTAGCGGATATGCTCGAGGTAATGCCAAAGTTGACCGAAAAATTTGCGGAGAAATAGTCATGGATTTTACGCTCAGCAAGGAACAACGTGACATCATCAGGGCGGCAAGGAAGTTTGCCAGCGGGGAATTTCCCGACAGGGCGCTCGAGTTCGATCGCGAGGAAAAATTCGATCTTGCCCTATGGCGCAAGGCATGCGAGCTGGGTTTCGTTGGTGTGTTCATTGACCCGGCTTACAATGGTGCGGGTATGGGATTCCTTGAACACTCTCTTATCACAGAGGAGTTCTGGGCGGTGGACCCGGGGATCGGCCAGGCCATACTCTCAACCACCTTCGGCTCTGAGGACCTCCTTCTCTATGGGACTGAGGATCAAAAGCAGCTCGTGCTTCCCAAACTGGTCGCAGGGGAGGCCATTATCAGCACCGCTATCACGGAATCGGATGCAGGATCGGATGTGACCAGTGTGAGGACAACAGCCGTCAAAGATGGCAATGAGTGGCTAATCAACGGCTCAAAGATGTTCAACACCAATGGAACTATCGCAACATGGCTGTTGACGTTTTGCCTGACGGATCCAGATAACCCTTCCCGTCACGATCGTCATAGTTTTTTTCTCGTTCCCACGGATAGACCGGGATTTAAGGCCAAAAAGATCCTGGGAAAGACGGGCATTCGAGCATCGGATACTGCAGATATTTCGCTGAAAAATGTTCGTATCCCCATTGATAACATCGTGGGAAAGCAGGGCGAGGGATTCCACGAGTTGATGGCCTTCTTTAACCGAACCAGGCTGCATATCTGCGCACAGGCGGTTGGTTTGGCCCGTGGAGCGCTCGATGAGGCGGTCCGTCATACCAAGGAGCGCCGTCAGTTCGGTGCTCCCCTGGCATCCTTCCAGGTGACGCAGTTCAAGATTGCAGAGATGGCAACCTGGATTCGGGCTGCCAGGAATCTTTACTATGAGGCGGCATGGCTCGTTGACCAGGGAAAGCTGGATCATGCCCTTATCGCCATGGCCAAGTGGTTCTCCGCCGAAATAGCGGTTCGCTGTGCCGACGAGGCCGTTCAGATGCACGGGGGCTATGGATATATCGATGAGTACAAGGTGAACCGCCTCTATCGCGCCGCCAAGGTATTGGAGATATACGAGGGCACCAAAGAAATGGAGAAAACCATCATCTCCAGGGCCATTTTGGGCTAGCGAACAAGAGCAATAGTGCTTCCTTCAAGGGCCGCCATCAAGAGCCGGAAAAGTTCCAAGATTCAGATACATCACTGAAGGCAGCGATAATGCCGGCCCATAAGAAAGTATTTCAAAATTTGAAATCTATTTCTTGATTGAAAACATTAAGCATTTGTATTATAAGAGATTTTCTGATAATTTTTTAGATATAATAGGAATTGAAGTCCATACTATCTTGCTGTTTTTTCTTCTCATTGTCTTCTGAAGGCAAAGGAAATAGCAATCGAAGGGGGAGTATTATGGCCAAGAAATGTCGCCCTTATCATTCGTCGCAAAGCGATGTCTATCACATCTACAGCGACTGTTCCGTAGGCAACAACATCCCGCCCGGAAAGAAGATACAGGGCATTGATGACAGAAAGCTCTGCGCGGTGTGCAGAAAGATCCAGGCCGGGATGCGCAAGAGATAATACAGAAAACTTCATCTTAAAGAGCGTGTCTGATTTCTGAAGGGCACGACAGAAAGGCCCCATTTCTCCAGCCGGGAAATGGGGCCTTTCTGTCGAGAAAAGAGATTGACAAATAAAAAACAAAATATAAAAATAACAAACAAAACAAACAAAAAACATACATATGGAAAAAAGAGCTTTTACCACCTCTGATATTGCCCAAATCTGCCATCACTCCAGGGAGACGGTAAAACGATGGCTGGAAAAAGGGGAGATTAAGGGTTATCGGGTGGGCATATCAGGCCACTGGCGAGTACTCCCAAAGGAACTAGCCTCCTTCCTCAAAAACAACAACATCCCATTTCCAGATCCCGCAGAAACAGGCTTTGATTTGAAAACGGCGACCAGAATAGATCGGCTCCCCCCCTTTTGTTGGGAGTTTTTTCAAAACTCCATGACCGATCACCTCTGCTCGAACGGAAGGTGTGAGGATTGCATGGTCTATAAAACAAAGTCCCTCAACTGTCACGCCCTAAGAAAGGAAATAGGCCATCAAAAGATCTTTTGCGGCCATTCTTGTGAGGATTGCGATTACTTCCACTTTCAGAAAAGGGAGATAGCGCCCCAAACCTGACCAATCATCTGGAACCGACCAGTACCAAGATCATAATCTATTCATTGAATTGGTAAGGAGCAAAATCCTGGGAAAGGAGGTTATGAATGAGCGCTTTGGGCAGGTGGCCTGGATTTGTTCAGGCAGTGTAATAAACTAATTATGGGGAGGGAAGTATCATGAAAGAAATGAACAGAAGAGAGTTTTTAATGGCATCAGCAGCGGCAGGTGCGACATTGATGGCAGGGAGTATTTTAAAAGGAGGGCCGTCAGTGGCATATGGTTCCGCTAAAATCCCAGAGGTTGAAAAGTTGGTTGTCACCGTCATTACCGACAACTACTACGATTGCTTAAGGTGGAACTATAAGATTGCTAAGAGACAATACAAATTTCCCAATACCTCTATTTGGAAAGGGTTTGGATTTCACGCCGAGCACGGCCTCGCGTATTACATCGAGACGGTCGTCAATGGTAAATCCAACGCATTCATGTTCGATTACGGGATGGATTTCGAAGGTGTCAGCAAGAATATGGAGATATTGGGGATCGACTTGAACAGGCTAGAAGGCCTCGGATTAAGCCACGGCCATTTAGACCACTGGGGAAACCTGATACCTATGCTCAAAGCCAATAACAAAAAGATTCGAAAAGGGATCCACTTATACGTAGGAGGGGATGCCTTTGACAACAAGTTCGCCCAACTACCTCCGGCCTATGAACCCAATACTGGACTCAGCGATCTTGGGCAACTGAACCGACCAGAGCTGGAAGCTACAGATCGTGTCAAGATTGTTGAGGTAAAGGATCCGACTCCTATCGTTCCCGGGGCCTATATGACAGGAGATATTGAGAGGGTGACGGAATATGAAAAGGGCTCGCCCATTCTCATGGTTAAAAAGGGGGATACAATGGAGCGTGATTACTTTTTGGGAGAACAATCCCTGATGTTTAATGTGAAAGGCAAGGGCCTGGTAGTCCTTTCCTCCTGTGCCCACTCAGGGATTGTCAATACGGTAAAACATGCTCAGAAGGTGACAGGGATAGACAAGGTTCATGCGGTGATGGGAGGGTTCCATTTGACCGGTGCCAAACCGGAGGTGATCCAGCGAACGATTGCCGATATCAAAGCCGTTACCCCTGATTACATTATCCCTATGCACTGCTCAGGGTTTGAGGCCATCTCAGGCTTTTCAAGAGCAATGCCGGATCAGTTCATCATTAACGTTGCAGGGACCAGGTATACCTTCGCAACCTAAACGGGATAAACAGAGGCGTTGAGGTTCTCTCTGCCTCAACGCCTTACCCTTAATGCCATTATAGAGATTACGGATCAAATGCTTCTTTTTTGACAAAAAGTGACGAAGGCGAAGGGAACGAACCAAGAATAGTTTATGTGGCAATCCCGCAAACCACTTTCATACGAAAGAACAACAAGGATGAGTCCGCCGAGTGATCCGATAGGGTAAAGCAACCCATATCGATCCTGTCTCAGGAAAATCCCCTTCCATATCATCCGATATATCCAGGTCAAATGCCTGAAAGACCCGTGAATTGACTTGACAGATCCTCAGTGTTTTGATAATTGCCCCACGTCAGTATATAATGTATGGAAACAGAAGGTTGCTCTAGAGCGAGGACCTTACAGCTTTTTTGCTGTTTGCTGAGGATATCTTGGTGAGGTAACGATCAACGTTCAAAACAGAAAAAATGAGGTGGAGATAGCATGGCAACGAGGATTAGAAGTAGATGTAGGGATTGTAAAAATTACTTTAAAAATCAGCCGGAGCGTTTTGTGCAGGTTCTCGTAGATCATAAGGTCAAATGCACTGCCGCACAGGACGTGCATGCCAACATGCCCTGCCCCAAGTTCGAGAATACTGTAAAATAGAATACGCATACGATCTGCAAATACAGGAAAGCCCCTGAATTAAAAGGGGCTTTTTCATATCTCAATAGAGGATACTTTAACCGTTGACAAGCTGCGATGTTTGACATTACTTTGGAATGGCTGTCTCGATCTTAAGGGTTCATGTACTATGTGGCTGACTTTAAGGGAACAAGGGCATTCCCAAGGGCAACCGGTCAACAAGGAGGGAAACAGTGACATCGAAAAGTGCAGACATTGAGGATTTGACCGCATTTGCAATGGAGGTAATCCGTCAATCCGGTCAAGAAGCGCTTCGCTATTACGGAAAGGGCAAGCCCGATGTGAAATTCGATGATGATCTGGTGACAGATGCCGAACTCGTCTTGACGTCTCTTTTTCAAAGACACCTTAAGGCACGGTTTCCCGAACATCTTCTATTTCAGTACGATCAGCAGAACAAGGGCTATTCCCATGAGGGAAAACGATACCTTTGGATCTTCGACCCCTTGGACGGGGTTGCCAATTTCCAGGCGGGAATCCCAATCTGGGGAACCTCTTTGGCCCTTCTCGAGAACTTCTGGCCAATCTTTGGGCTGTTTTACATGCCCGTGACAGGAGATCTTTTTCATGCCCGTGTCGGCCATAAGGCCTTCAAGGGTGAGAAGGAGCTGCATATCTCATCACAAGGCAGCATAAACGATGAAAGTCTCCTGCTCACCCACTCCCGATTTCACCAGTACTACCACTCAACGTTTCCCGGAAAAATCCGAGATCTCGGGTGCACCTCCGCACATGTATGCTATGTCGCCATGGGCCGGGCCGAGGCAGCGATAATCTCCCATGAGTCCTATCAGGATCTCGCCGCGGCACAGGTCATTGCCGAAGCAGCAGGAGCCAAGATCTTCAAGATGGACGGGCGCAACTTCTCGCTCGGTGATTATCTGGACGGCAACAGGATAGATGATCATCTCCTTGTCGTAGGCACTGATATGCGTTCGCAAATACTCAGCTACCTCCAGAAGATCACCTAGCGTTCCTCGGGCTTGCACGGAACAAAGCGTTCATAAAAGGGTCACTCATGAAAGGGCAGGTCAATTCGTATCCATCGTTATCGGCACTCACGCAGTCAACAATGGACACTATCGAACCAAAGGGTAGAAGAATGGATCTAACGAACTACTTCGAGCATACAAAGGGGTTTGGCGTTTTGGCAACCGCAGATGAAAAGGGGCACGTGGATGCAGCCGTCTACTCGAGACCCCATATCTTGGACGAAAAAACAGTGGCATTCATAATGGCCGACCGTTTGACTCACCACAATCTCCAGTCAAGCCCTCACGCCGTCTATCTTTTCAGGGAGAATGCACCCGGTTATAAGGGTATGCGTCTCTTTCTTACCAAGATCCGTGAGGAAGCAGACAGCGAACTACTGTACTCGATCCGCAGGAGAAAATATGCCGCGCAAGAGGGAGAGGAGGAAGAACCCCGGTTTCTGGTATTCTTCACAATCGATACAACACTGCCCCTTATAGGGGCAGAGGGGGATATTCACAAAGCTGAAAAGGGGTAACCCTTCTGCGCGGCTCTCGGAGTGAAAAAAATCGTGATTCGCCGTTTCAGGCCTGGGGAATAGCACTGAAAAACCCATTCCAATAGATGATAGCAAGGCCTTTGCAAAAAGACGCCTCACGAACGCCCGCGGCAGTCAGCCTGGGACCACACGCTACGGATCTATAACCTGTTCATGTACATAGGGCGAGCCGAAGCTGCAGATCTCGAGGACCTAGAGACTGTGGCCTCTCACAATAGCCTTTACCGCATCGTGCTCCATAGTAGGCATTTCATGATGGTTGGCAGGTATGATTAGAATCGTCCAAGGAAGAGGTATGATTGCATTCCGGGTTTTTGCAGGGGAACCTATTCCGCTCTCACGAGGAGCACCTGTCCGGGGAAAATAGTGCTTCGTGGTGATAGGTTATTGATATTGAGAAACTGCGAAAGCTCCATGCGATTCCTCTTGGCGATCAAATACGGGGAGTCTCCCTTTAATACGATATAGGTCTTGGTTGCTATATCCTCGGTAGCGGCCAGGTCTTGGGGAATCATAAGGATCTGGCCAACGTTGAGGCGGGTATCATTGAGCCGATTTGCGGACTCTATTGCCTTGGTGGTAGTCCCGAATCTCTCGGCAATCCTCCAGAGCGAATCGCCTTTTTGCACCACATACCGCACCGACTCCGCCCTCCCCGGTGATCCGGATTCTCCTGAGCTCTCTGCCCTCTGTATCTCATACTTCCTGCCAGTTGGTATCTTAAGCCTCCAGCCCGTCCTTATGAAGTGGCTGCTCTTAAGGCCGTTGAGATTCATGATCGACCTGACGCTCGTCCCATACCTGCCGGCAATAACGGACAAGGTCTCGCCACTTCGAACCTTGTGGACGACATAGGCCGGTACAGGAGAATGCCACACCGGTATATCGGCCAATTTCGAGAGTAACACCTGCCCCTTGTCCTGAGGCATCTTGAATGAAAAAGCTCTGTCCGGGGTGAAGCTATAGCGTAAAGAGGGATTGATTTCCGCCAGGAGTGCATAGGGTACTTCGGTGTGCTTTGCTATTGTTTTCAGGTGAGCCTGTTTGTCGATGGTGACCGCTTCGGTCTCAACCTCCTCATCCACAGCAGGCAATGTAAAGCCGTGAGCCTCGGGATCTTTCAAGATATGGAGTACCGCCAAGAACTTCGGCACATAGAAGGCCGTCTCCATGGGGAGCCTTTCGTAAAGATCCCAAAAGTTGTCTAGGTAGTTGATCCTTTGGCTCCGAATGCTCTTCAGCACCCTGCCCTCGCCACAGTTATAGGCTGCCAAGACCGTAGTCCACTCACCGAATATTTGATGCAACTCCCTCAGGTATGAGATTGCGGCTTGAGTCGATTTTTCCGGATCCATTCTCTCATCGACCCACCTGTCCCTTTTGAGGCCGAATTTATATCCTGTTGAGGCGATAAACTGCCATAAGCCCAGGGCTCGAGATCTCGAAAAAGCCTTCACCTTGAATCCGCTCTCTATGAGGGGAAGCCATGAAAGCTCCTCAGGGAGGCCTGCCTCCTTGAGCGCTCGCAGTATTGCCGGCCGGTACCTTCCTGAACGCCTATAGGAATCAAGGAAAAACTTCCTCTCCCTGCCTTTAAACAGGTTCAGGGCCCTCTCCACGTGACTGTTCATTACAAGGGGAATCACTGAATTTAGGCCGTTGGCCACGGTAAACCTGGAGGAGTAAACCTCGATTATCCGTTTGGATATGGTGAAGCGTAAATCATCCTTCTGCTGGAGGAGCTCGGAATCATCCTCGGGATTTACCTTGAGGGTGAGGGAATACGCCTGGTCAAGGGCATCGATCGCATTGTATAGATCCCCCTGTTCCCAGAAATCGTTAGAGGCCTGGCAGAACTCGAGCGCGGAATCGAGCATCCCCTGGGCCAATTGTTTTGGCGTTTCTTTTCTTAAGGACTCGTGACGCTGGCCCTCCGCAGGCATACGTTGCTCTTCCTCACCCCCTTCAGAAGGGGAAAGCGTTCGTGCATCCGTGCCCTTCGGTATGGATGCGATCTGTTGTATTTCCTCTACCTCCTCAGAATAGGGAACCGGTTTCCCTTGCTCAAGCCAAATAGGGATGCCCATTGACTTCTCGTCATCGCTTTGGGCAAGCATTACGAACTCATTGGGTTCATCGATTTCTGGAGGAATGGAAAGCCGCTCCTCTTCACCATCGGTGGGAGCAAGGGCTATCCGCCCTAGATCGCCTTTAAGGGCAAGGTATTCCGTTTTCGTGTTCTCGTGCTTGGGCGAAGCATCCGTATTCGCTGTTCTCTCGATACTATCGGAATGAGCAACCGAAGCTTTGTCTACCGGTTCGGTCGATGCAGGGTCTTGCGTCTGTTTTTGTAGTTCTGAGCCAGAGGGAAATAGTCCGGCCTGCTCAACCCCCTTCTGGGAAACAGTTCCTTGGTCCGGCAGGATCCCAGATGCCTTTTCCCCTGATTCCCTTATGACTGTGCTATCTGGAGGACGCTTCTCCGGTCCTTTCAGAAAAGCTGTATCAGCGACACAACCTACCCAGAACAGCAAGGGGAGTGCTATGAGCACTATCTTAAAATGTGGCAATTTAGGATGAGCTTCCATTCTCCCAATCAACGTCGAACAACACCTCAAGAGAGCATTAAGCAAATACCGCAACAGAGCCCAATACAACAACACAGATCCTGCTTTTTTTGGGCCAGTATAGAGAAAGCCTTCCAGATGGTCAAGCACATATCGGTTTTTGAATCAAAGGAAGCCCCATCGGTACATCAAAGGCAGAGTAGCCTTTTCTGCTCAATTCCCTCAATACCAAAGGAGGCTTCAGTGCAAGCTCCAAGCACGCTCATCTGCCCCAAGAAGTTAGGCCCTGATCAGCTGCATCATGGCCAACCATAATACTATTTAATAATATGCAAATTTCGTGCAATCCTATTTCTTTTTTTTTGACATAGTGTCTATTGTTCCCTATACTAAACGAAAATATGGTTTTTGCGATATTCAGGGAAGGCTATTCGTTGCCTTCAAGGATCTCTCCTATGACCACCTCCGAAAATCAATACAAACAATCAAACCTCGCCGCCCGTCTCTTCGAGCTCATGAAAAGCCTTTCAGAGGATGAACAGAGAATTCTCCTGCGGGTATTGGAGAAAAGGCTCAGTAAGGGAAAAAGGAAACATGAGCGGGAGTCCTTCTTTATGGTAATTGATTATTCGACTGAGGATCGGATGTATAAGGATTATATACAGAATATCAGTGCCGGAGGGGTCTTTATTGAGACATAAATGCCCTTTGCCGAGGGCCAGGAGCTTTCGCTCAGTTTCCCGCTGCCCAACGCTCAGAAGTACATCAAGATCTTAGGAGAAATCGTCAGAACCAACTCCCAGGGAATCGGCGTGCGGTTCAAGACAGCGGATAAAAACCAGGAGGAAATGATCAAGGAGCTTATGGAAGTGCTTTAGACCCTTGACCGGATTCATATTGATACCTTTATCTTTTATGCATAGCATAGGAAAGGAGGGTACATTATGAGGCATATCCTTCTCGTCATCACTTTAGCAGGCATCGTTACTGCTTTGGGTTCTCCGGCGCAAACAAGTAATACATCCACTGTTACGCCAATGGCAACCTCAGAAGCCAGTCATCGGTACCCCATCGCTCCCGGCGTGTGGTATCCGGGATGTGGGGAACTGCCTGAAAAACCCGTACGGTATTACAGGGTAAGATGCTGGCCGGGCTGTCACCATGGAAGCAGCCATGGGAAATATCCTGACATACCTCTCAACATGGATCCCATTTTCCCAACCAGTACCATGGATCGTATCCCAGAAACCGGAAATAAAACCAAATAAGGAGGGCGATCCGTTGCCTTGAAAAGGGGCTACGGACCGCCTTTTATCCACGCCTCCGTTATCTCGTGTCGAGAGGGTTGAAGTTTCATCTCTTTGCTTGGACAATGCATGGGGGATAGTATGAGTGACTATTGTGTTGTAGTTGCCGGGGGAGCGCACGCTCGCTTTTTCACCTTGGAGCCAGTGCAGTTTCCTGAACTGGAATCAGGGCCGAGACTGGTACATTGCAGGGATCTTTCCAACCCACAAAAGGAGTCGGCAGGAAAAGACCTCTATGCAGACCCAAAGACAGGTCGGGGTCGAGCAGCTCGCGGAGGCCCCGCTCATGGGTATGACGACCACCGCTCCCATCACGAAGATGAACTCGATCGACGCTTTTCTCGTAAAGTGCTTGAAGAGGCTTGTTCCCTTGTCAAGGCCAACAATGCACGCTGCATGGTATTAGTGGCCCCTGCACCTATGCTTGGAATTATCCGTCAGGAACTGCACATTCTCGACAAGCGTGGAGTAGAAGTGAAGAAAGTGGCCAAGGATATGACCAGATTTTCACCCAGGCGAATCCATGATAGTCTTGCCAGGGAAAACATCCTGCCAGAGCGCAGGAAACCTGGGGCTTGAATATCTATATTCTCTACCGGATCCTACCCCTGTGAGTCAACCATCTATCCTGGTGTCTCGAAAGGGTATCCTGAGGCATCCAGGAAAGTTCTCTTGATCTCGGCTGACCGCCCTTTTTCCTCGATTGGATACCCCTGCTTTTTCTCTTGACACCTCGTTCTTCATCTTCTAGGGTAATATAAGACAGGAGTAGAGGAGCGGTACCCATTAGTAGTCGTGGGAAAGGGAAACAGGGCCCGCATTCACATCCCACGGTAAAAGGGGGTATTGCCGAAGCCCGCCTTCGGCCTGCTCGGAAGGTGAGCTGGGACTGCGGAGAAGATCCTCAGGACTGTCACGGTCCTCACCGTGGAGCGCTCTCTTGGGTGATGTGCAGCTGGAGCAGGCTCCGGCTGTTTTTTTTAGGGTATATCAGGAACAAAAGGAGGTGCGATAATGATTAGTGGGTGTTATACGGCCCTTGTGACACCATTCAGGGATAACGAGGTGGATTTTGACGGTCTCGAGAAGCTGCTAGAGTTTCAGATTTCCGGCGGTGTGAGCGGGATCCTCGCTGTGGGCACCACGGGCGAGAGCCCCACCCTGACATGGGATGAACACAACAAGGTAATCGAGGCAGTGGCGGAACGGTGCAAGGGGAGGTGCCAGAGCATCGCGGGAACAGGGAGCAACAGTACCCGGGAAACCCTTGAGAGCACCAAGCACGCCGCGGATGCAGGGGTTGATGCAGCCCTGCTTGTCGACCCCTACTACAACGGACCGAGCTCGCTGGAGATCCGCAAGGAATATGTTGCCCCTGTGGCAAAGGAGTTTCCGCAGATTCATATCATCCCCTACGTGATCCCGGGACGCACCGGCACACAGCTTTTTCCCGAGGACCTCGCCATGCTCTACCAGCAATATCCCAATGTGAGCGCTGTGAAAGAGGCCACCGGCGATATTGAAAACATGAAACGCACGCGTACGTGCTGCGGCGAGGATTTCTCGATCCTCTCGGGCGACGACGACAAGACCTTCGCCATGATGACCGACCCGGCCATAAGGGCGAGCGGCGTCATTTCCGTGGCCTCTAACATCGCTCCTAAAGCGGTTCATGAGATGACAGAACGTCTTAATGAAGGGAATCGGGTCGAGGGTGAAAAGCTCCTGGATGCCCTGAAGCCCCTGTTTGGGATCGTGACGGTCAAGACCCAGGAACAGACCCCATTTGGGACAGTACTATGCCGCGGAAGAAATCCTCTTCCGGCCAAGACCCTTATGGCAATCCTCGGCATGCCCGTCGGGCTATGCCGCCCACCCATAGGCAAAATGACCAAAAAGGGAATCCAGGTCGTATTAGAGGCCTGCCGTACCGTGTGGAAGAACAACCCTGAAATCCTCGAGCCGATCGCCGAATTCTTCGGCGTGGATATCGAGGCCAGGCTCTATGACAAGTCGATCCTCTCGGGTCTGGTATACGAGCAATATTAGCGAACTCTATCGGAGAGGGAGCTAAAATCGTTATGGAAGATTCCCATCAAATGAACTCCACTGCACCTTGCTGCAGAAAGGAAAGCGCTTCAGCCGCC
>Ga0315549_1002835_pt1 | contig 16043 bp, 13 predicted proteins | sample SalMarSW160200MG_FD_203101 | JGI IMG/M metagenome (GOLD analysis project Ga0315549, IMG submission 203101) | Salt marsh sediment microbial communities from the Plum Island Ecosystem LTER, Massachusetts, United States - Salt Marsh Sediment SW1601-200 ... | reverse complement strand
CCTAAATTCTAAAATACCCTCACTTTAATAAATTCTTTTTTTTTATTTATATAATCCTTAAAAACTTAAATCATAAAAATAACGATAAATTATATGAATAAAAGTCATTTCCTTAACAATATAATAAAATCATGATATTAATAAAAAAGAATAAGATAATTAAAGCAGTATACTTGTATTTAAAATCTCTTCTATATAGAGGAAATACTAAATATTGTCCTTGCTGTGATAAAGGATATCGTAAATTTCTCCCAGCAAGAGGTAGGATTTCCGTTTGTTGTCCCGGTTGTGGTTCTATGGAAAGACATAGAGCTGTTTATATTTATTTAAAAAATAATACAAATTTTTTCAAATATCAGGGTAAAGTCCTACACTTTGCTCCAGAATATTGTTTCCAAAAAAAATTTAATAAAAATCCGAATTTAGAATATTATACTGCAGATTTATCATCTCATGAAGCTAAATATAAAATAGATATCACAAATATTGATTTTAAAAATAATTTTTTTGATGTTATAATATGTCTTCATGTCCTTGAACATATAAAAAATGATCGTAAAGCTATAATGGAACTTTATAGGATTTTAAAACCAAAAGGATGGGCAATTATTCAATGTCCTATAGATTTAGAGTTAGAAAAAACATATGAGGATTTCAATATTGTCACACCAGAAGAACAAAAACGTTTATTTGGAGCAAAAGGTCATGTAAGGATATATGGAAGAGATTTTAAGGATAGACTCAAACAAGGAGGATTTAAAGTTAAGGTTGAGAGATTTATTGAGAATTTTAAGGAAAATACGATAAATAGATATGGACTAAATAAAAAAGATCTTATATATTTTTGTACAAAATAAAACAAAATTAACAATCCTTCTAAATTATAAATAGGATATCGAGATTTAAATATAAATTAAATAAATTTAATTTACATAGTCAATAGTTTAGTAACGCTTTCTTAGCTATTTTAATTATAGTAAAAGATTATTTTCATTTTGATATATTTAATATTTCCTTAATTTTATTTTCAATATTAACATTATTTATTCCAAAATAGTTCAAAAGAACATCCCTCCGACCTGATTGTCCAAAATCATCTTTAATTCCTAAAATTCTTATAGGTTTGGGGTATATCTCCGAAACGATTCTAGCGATAATACTTCCAATTCCACAATAAATATTATGTTCTTCAATTATAATAAGGCCTTTATGTTGTTTTATTTCTGATATGAAATTTTCAATATGAATTGGTTTTATCGATGATAAATTGATAATTTTAATAGAAATATCAAATTTTCTTTCTAAATTTAATACGGATTGATAAGCAAGATTAGATCCATATCCAATTCCAATAATACAAATATCGTTTCCATCTTTAATTATATCTATTTTATCAGGATGAAATTTATAATTAGGTTTATGTATTTTTTGGAATACACCTCGAGGTAATCTTATATAGAAAGGCCCCTCAATGTTTAAAGTGTATTTTAAAACTTCAATTAATTCAATATTATCAGCGGGTATAATTATTTTCATATTTGGAAGTGAAGACATTAAGCTTAAATCTTCTAAAGCACTATGTGTACTTCCATCTCCTCCTACTAAACCCCCATGAGTTGTAATAATTTTAATATTTAAATTATCATGACAAGCTAATCTAATAAAATCCCATGCTCTACCAGTGGTAAATAATGAAAATCCGCTAACAATTGGTATTATCCCCGAAATTGCAAATCCCATAGCTGCACCGACCATATTTTGTTCTGCAATTCCAAAATTAAAAAAACGTTTTGGGTATTTTTGAGCAAAAATATCCGTTTTGGTTGATAATGATAAATCTGAATTTAAAACAACCATATTCTTATAATTTTCAGCATTTTCTACTAAAAAATTACCGAAAATATCACGCATAGGTATTTCAGACATATATTCTTCATTCTCCAAGAAGTTTATTTATTTGTTTATCAATTTCATTAATGGCTATATCATACTCATCTTTATTTGGAGGTCTTCCATGATATTTCTGTGTATGTTCCATGAATGAAACATCACTTCCTTTTATTAGATATGATATAATTACCGTAGGTTTACGTATAATCTCTTTTGATTTTTTAATTCCATTTATAATTTCAATAATATTTGATCCATCTATCTCAATAACTTCCCAACCAAATGCTTTCCATTTATCTGCTAGTGGTTCTAAAGCCATAATTTCTTCAGTTGACCCATCACTTTGAATTCCATTACGATCAACAATTGCAATAAGATTATCTAATTTATAGTGACTTGCTGCCATAGCAGCCTCCCATATGGCCCCTTCATTTAATTCTCCATCACCAAGGATTACATATATATGATTATTTTTCTCTTTTAATTTGCTAGCTAGAGCACACCCCACTCCTATCGATAATCCCATTCCTAAGGCCCCTGTTGATATTTCAATTCCTATTTTTTCATTCTTTACAGGATGTCCTTGAAGAATTGATCCAAATTTTCGTAAAGAAAACAGATCTTCTCTTTTAATATATCCTATTTTTGATAAAACAGCATAATATGCTGGGGCAGCATGTCCTTTACTTAAAATAAAAATATCTCGATTTTTCCAATTTGGATTTTTAAAATCTATATTCATAAGCTTTTTATATAAAATATAAATCAAATTTACACACGAGAGAGACCCCCCGGGATGCCCTGATTGTGCAAGCCAAATCATCTTTAGGATATCTTTCTTAATTTCTAAGATTTCTGTTAAAAATTCCTTTTCCTCAGAGATTGGTGTTTCCATTTTTTAATACCTACTATTTAATCACTTGAAATGTGTTTTATAAGTTTTTCTTGATTAAAAAATTCAATAGGAGGTAAGGAAGCAGAAAGGCAAGCTGCTTTTAAAGCTAATCTTGTAGTTTCTAATACAGGAAAATCAGAAGCATAGGATAATCCTAAAATTGCCATAATAACACTTCCTACAGCAACAAAACTCCTAATAGGTACATCCATAGATGATTGTAGAACTTTAAAATTCTCTTTAGTTTTTTCAAATAGAAAGGATTTAGACTCTATATAATTTAATAAAACATTATTACATTTAGTGCCATTAATAATTCTTTTTCCAATTATTGAAACACTAGTATCATTGCAACATTCAATAGATAAAGCATGAAGAGCCTTTTGAAGATTTAATCTGATCATATCTATTTTTTCATAAAGATAATAATTGTTAAAATTAGGACGAGCGATAATGGGTGCTTTAAAATTTTCTCTAATTTTTTGTAATAAATTGTATATAAATTTATTTTGAAATAATCCTCCTATTCCATAATCTAAAATTAAAATAGAGTCAAAATCGGAGGACCTTGAAGATAAAATTTCAAAAAATTTATTGATAGTTGACTTAGGAATATCTGTCCTATAATCGGTCTCTAATCGGAGTACGTGTTGATTCATTGCTTTTATTCTAGTCACTTGTGGAGTGCTTATAGATTTATCAATTACGATTCCAGATGATTCTACTGAAAGTTCTTTTATTCTTTTTAAGAAATATTCACCCTCGTAATCTTCTCCTACTAAAGTACAAATCTCAGGACTTCCACCTAAAGTTTTAATTATTTTTAAAACAAGTCCAATACCACCTAAATATATGGAGTTATTTTCTACTTTTATACTTGGTACTGGAGCATCAGGAGAAATTCTATCTGCTTGACCTGTTATATATTTATCTATTAATGCTTCTCCAATTACCAATACTTTTTTTGCATTCCAGCTCTTAATCTCTTCAATTAAACTCATATTAAAAATAGAATTATTTTGTTTTTAATTCTTTTTGTAATTTTTCCCAATCTTTAAGAAATGCCTTTAATCCTTCATCTGTTCTTGGGTGTTTAAACATTTTTTCTAATACATCAAATGGGATAGTAGAAATATGAACACCCATTTTTGCTGCTTCAATTACATGTCTAGCATTTCTAATTGATGCTGCAATTATTTCAGATTTAAAACCATAAGCGTTAATTATATTCATTGATTCTTTTAACATATCAATTTCATTTTGACCATTATCCATCAATCTTCCAATAAAAGGACTTATAAAAGAAGCTCCTGCCTTTGCTGCAATTAATACTTGATTTTGAGAAAAAATTAAAGTTACATTTGTCCTAATTCCTTCTGGTTCTAATAATTTAACTGCTTTAATTCCCTCTTTAGTGAATGGTATTTTAATTACAATATTGGGAGCAATTTTCATTAATTCTTTAGCTTCTTTTACCATATCATCCGTTGTTAATCCAATAACCTCAGCACTAATGGGACCATCTACAATCTCACATATTTTCTTTAATTGCTCTATTGGATCTGCACCTTCTTTAGCGAGAAGGCTTGGGTTAGTTGTAACTCCATCTAATATACCTAATTCTTGGTATTCTCTAATTTGGTTTAAATTTGCTGTATCTATAAAAAATTTCATCTAAATTCACTAGGTTTTATTTTTTTATTGTTTATAATATTAATTATAATTTTATTTTTTCGGCAAACTCTAATAAGTTTTTGTAAATATAATCAGGTTTTATATCATTAATTTTTTCCCTTTCCAACAAACCATATCCAGTTAAAACTAAAATGGTCTTACAACCTGCGTTTTTTCCAGTTTTAATATCATTTAGAGTATCTCCAATCATATAAGAATTCTCGAGATTTATATTATATCTTATTTTTGCTTTTAAAATCATTCCTGGATTTGGTTTTCTACATTCACATGAACCACTAAATTTAGGATGATGAGGACAATAGAAAATATCATCTATACTAATACCATTTTTTTTTAGAATTTGAACCATTTTTTTATGTATATCATTTAATGTTTCTTCTGTAAAATAACCTCGTGCGATTCCTGCTTGATTTGTAATTATAATAAGTAAAAATCCTTTCTTTTTTAAAATATTAAGAGCTTCTATTGTTCCCTCTAATAAAATAAATTCATTTGGATTTGAAAGATAACTCACTTCTTTATTGATTACTCCATCTCTATCTAAAAATATTGCTTTTGTTTTATTTTTCATTTAAATCAGATTTGTTTAAGTAAATTTATCACTTTATTTGGATTATCAGCTTTTAATATCGTACTTGAACTGCTTAAAATATCTGCATTTTTTAGTAATTTTGCATTTTCGATATTTACACCACCGTCAACATCAATTAAGAAATGATAATTCTTCTTATAATTAGCTAATAAATTAACTTTATCTACTATTTCAGGAATAAATTTCTGACCTGACCATCCAGGATTCACACCCATAATTAAAATATAGTCTAAGACTTTAAGTAATGGAATTATATTAGAAATAGGTGTTGGAGGATTAAGAACTAATCCAATTTTTTTACCCAGATGTTTTATTTTCTTAATAATTAAAAGTTTATCATGTTTTACTTCGAAATGAAAGAAGACAGCATCAATATAATTAAATATTTTGCTTATATAATCAATCGGGTTTACAACCATTAAATGTGCTATTATCGGAATGTTTACATGTTTTTTTAATACCTTGAATATATCTAGATTAAGCATGATATTATTCACAAAAATACCATCCATAACATCTACATGTATGAAGTCCAAATTACACAGATTTGATATTATTTCAATTTTAAAATCATCTTTAGCATGCAGTGCAACTGCTACTTTTTTCATAAATAATCCCTTTAATTAAAAAGCTCTTTCTCGACTAAAAAACAAATAATATGACCTACAGTAATATGACCTTCTTGAATTCGGGGTGTATCTGTTGAAGGTACTTTTAAGCAATAATCAACAATCTTTTCTATCTTATTTTCTTTCTCTCCTGTAAATCCAATGGTAATTGCTCCTAATTCTTTTGCTTTTTCCAAACCTTTTATTACATTTGGGGAATTACCAGAGGTACTAATACCTAATACAACATCTCCTTGACTAACAAGTGAAGAAACTTGTCTCTCAAACACATTTACGTATCCAAAATCATTAGCTGTTGCGGTTATACTTGAGGTGTTAGTAGTTAATGCTAAAGCTGGTAGAGAATCCCTTTCCAAATAAAATTTCCCCACAAATTCAGTGGCAATGTGTTGAGCATCAGCAGCACTTCCTCCATTCCCAAATAATACAACTTTATTTTTCCTTCTGTAAGCTTCAATTATTTCCCTTGCTATATTTGATATTATAGTAACATACTTCTTTAATTCTTCTTTTATTCTTATTGATTCGCTTAAAATCGCAATGATTTCATTTTCCATAAGATCTACTTTGTTTATTTATTATTTTTTTATAGATTTAATTAGATAAATAAGGAAAAAATAAAAAAGATATCTCTAATATAATAAAAAATAATCAATCTTTAATGTTCCAAACCTCTAAACCTTTTGGATTAAAATGAAAATTTATTATTTTTCCCCCTATCTTTTCTAATTCTTGAATTACTTTAGATTTGTGTATTGGATTTGAAAACAATAAAAGATGTCCTCCACCTCCAGCTCCCAATAGTTTACCCCCTATTACTCCAAATTTCCTTGAAGTTATATAAAAATTCTCAATATTTTTATTGGATATTTTATCACTTAGACTTTTTTTAGCTAACCATCCTTGATGTAAAAATTCACCGAATTTATAAATCTCATTTAATTTTTTTGATTCTACTATTTCCTTCATTCCGAGAGCTACTTTTTTTAAATCATCCATAGATTCCATATATGACTTCTTTTCTATTGTATAACCTTTTAAAACCTCATCTTGAATCTCTGAAGAAAAATGTGAACCTCCAATATAACACAATATCATACAATATTGTAATTCGTTTATTATATCATCTGTTGTGTTAATTGGTAAAACTTTCACTTCATTAGTAAATTCAATATAATTAAAGCTCCCATATGTTGCAGCAAATTGATCTTGATACCCTCCCTTCTGTTTTAATTCAATTCTTTCAATATTATAAGCATTTTGACTAATTTCATGTCGATTATATCCTAAATTATAATATTCATTAAAAGCACCGATTAAAGCTACTGCTAAAGATGAGGATCCTCCCATACCAGATCCAGCGGGCATTTCAGAATATATAGTGATATTAAATCCATCATTTACATCTAGAACATTAACGACACCCTTAATTATTTCATACTTTCCAGAATAATCATTATCACCTATTTCAAAACTTAATTCCTCATTAAAATTAAGTGCCATAATATTGATCTTATTGTCATTCCTTGGTTCAATTGTAACAAAAACATGACGATCTATTGTAGTACTTATAACACAACCACCATGATTAACACAATAAGGAGGCATATCTGTGCCACCTCCTCCAAAACTTACTCTAAAAGGAGCTTTTGACCTAATAATCATAATATTCACTCTTTATATCTGTTTATGAACTAATTATTGATGTTTTATCAATTTTATCAATATTATGATTCAATATTCAGAAATTTTAACAGAAATGTTTACGTGTAGTTTTAACGTATTTATCATATCAAAAATAATTCCATAAATTTAATGATTAAAATCACATTCTATCTATCAGAAGGATTTCATGAATAATTAGATTAAACAAAAAAAAATTATATGACATAATAAATGAAGACTATTTTAATAACGGGTTCTGATGGATTTTTAGGTTCTCATTTGACTGATTTTCTTATAAATAAAGGATATTCTATTTTTGCTTTAAAAAGATCCAATGGTATAATTGAAAATTTATTCCATTATACAAACAATAAAAGAAAATTCTCAAAGAATGAAAAATTAGAATATTTATTGAAAAATATTGAGATTCCTACCACAGAAAATAAATTAAAGATTTTTGAGTGTGATATGAATGATTCAGAATTATTAGAAAAAATAATAATTGAAATCAAACCAGATCTTATTTATCATTTTGCAGCTCAACCATATGTCATACAATCGTGGGATAATCCTCGAGAGACAATTCAAACAAACGTTATAGGTACAATTAATATATTTGAACCTTTAAAAAAACATAATATTGAATGTAGAGTAATTGTAGCATGTTCTAGTGCAGAATATGGTATTACTGCTAAGGAAATTAATAGAGCATTAAAAGAATCAGATCCCTTAAAAGCAATTCATCCTTATGGAATAAGTAAAATCTCAACTGAACTCCTTGCTAAACAATATTTTCTAAATTTTGGTATTGATATTATTAATCTTAGATTTTTTAATCAAACAGGACCAAGGAAATTAAATGATGCTTGTTCTGATTTCATTCAAAAAATAGTTCAAACTGAATTAAATTTAGGAGAACCCATTATAGAAGTAGGAAATCTAAATTCATATAGGGATATAACAAGTTATAAAGATTCAATTCAAGCGATTTGGTTGGCAACTAAAAAGGGAAAATCAGGTGAAACTTACAATATATGCTCCAATAGAAAAATTCAAATTAGAAAAATATTAGAAATTTGTTTGAGTTTTTGTTCAAAGAATATTCAAATCAAAGAAAATACTCCTAATAAATTAAGAAAAAATGATGAAGATATCATCTTAGGAGATAATACAAAAATAAAAACAGAATTAGGATTTAAAATAACTCAATCAATTGAAGTCCTCTTGAAAGAGATGTTTGATTATTGGATAGAATATCATTCTAAAAAAAAAATAATCCAAAATAAAAGATATTTTATTAATGTATCTTAAATTTATTTTTTCCTCTCAAACATAAATTTAATCTTTTTTATATTATCGTGTGTTAATACAGATTTACAATGGGGGCATTTTATATCTGATTTTTTATCCATTTTGTTAATAGTATTATCTTTCAACGAAGCAGAACACACTTTATTGGGACATACTATTAATTCCTTAATCACAATATTATCTTTCTCTATCAAATCTCCTTCAATAATTTCAAGATCACTTGCTGAAACCTTATCAGAAATAAAAGTATCTAAATTATCAATATATTTTTTTAAATAGTCTGTATTGACTCCAATTTTAAGAGAAATTTCTTCACCAACTTTAAAATTATTTTTTTTCCTTGAAAACTGAATATTTCTGATTAAATCATTAATGACTCGTTCCGTAAGAATATCATCATTAACACTGGTATCCAAATAAATAGTACCATATTTTGACTCTGTTTGAACATAATTATCATCTGCTTTAAATGATTTGACAATTTCTAATTTTTTAACATTTACCATTTTTTCTATAATTTCTGTGAACTCTATTTTAGATAATTTATCTTTTGATTCTATTACAATTTTTGTATTTGGCCATCTTAGTCTGATTCTATTTTCATCTTTTAAAGATCGAGCTACTTCAATTATTTCTTGAGCGATTACCATCTGATTCTCTAATTCCAAATCAATCAAATTCTCCTCTATTTTTGGCCAATTTTGTAAATGAATACTCTCAGTCTCTTCCAAATTCATTGATTTTAAACAGGGCTTAAACATTTTATGATATATTTCTTCAGACATCATCGGATTAATTGGTGCTAATAATAATAGGACCTTATATAAAACGTCAAATAATAAAGCCATTATCTGATATTTTTCAGAATCTTCAGAATATACATCTATTTTATCACGAATTAAAATAATATACCATCTACTTATATCATTAACAATTAAATCCCTTAATTTATCAGGTATTAAAGGAAGTTTATAATCATTTGATAATTCTGTGATCTCTTTTATTGTTGAATTTAGCCTTGAAAGAAGCCATTTATCCGTTTTATTCAATTTTTTTAATTCATACTTATGGTTAGAAGGATTAAATTTAGCTAATCTAAATTTTTCATTAGCATATACATAACTGTTCCAAATAGTATTTATTACTCTAAATGTATCAGCATATTCCTTTATACCAAAATTCAAATCTCTACCCGCTTGAGTAGCTCCAATGCAATAAAAACGAAATGGTTCTGCACCCTTAATTTTGGAATAGGCCTTATTCTTCTGGAGATCTTTAAGACTACCATTAATTAAATCTTCTGGTTTAATAAAATTACCAATAGATTTACTCATTTTCTGACCTTCTCTTAAGACCCAACCATGCATAAAGCAAGCTTCATAATTTTTTCGATCAGAAGAGACCATAGCACTACATAAAAGACTATTAAACCATCCTCTTATTTGGTCTTTTCCTTCAATTATAAAATTCGCAGGTATCCATGAATCATAATGACTTTTTCCATCATAAACTTCTTGGGCTGCCCACATCACTGAACCAGAATCCAACCAAACATCTAAAATATCTGGAATTCTTTTTTTAATACCTTTATTACATTTTTTGCATTTCCAAGTTAACTCATCTACCCAAGGCCGATGTAAATCATCAGGACACTCTCCAGCTAATTTCTTTAATTCTTTAGCTGATCCTATTACTTCAATATCACGACATTCTTTATTATCACAGATCCATACACTTAGGGGGATTCCCCAAAAACGTTGTCTAGAAATACACCAATCTTTTAATGTAGATAACCAACTTTTAAACCATTTATCTCCTGCCCATTGTGGAACCCAATAAATTTCTTCATTTTTTTCAAGTAATTTCGAGATAAGACTTTCCGTTTTGAAAAACCATTGATCTGTAGCTCTATATACTAATTTAGATTTACATCTCCAGCAATGAGCATATTCATGTTCAATTTCATCAGAATCTATCAGAGTACCTTTTTTTTGTAAAATATCAATAATTTCCTGATTTGTATCAAAAACATTTTTTCCTTGAAACTTGCCTCCTTTTTCATTATAAAGACCTGTGATCTCAACGGGATTGAATATTGGTAATCCATATTTTACACCTACTTCAAAATCTTCTGGACCATGTCCAGGTGCTGTGTGAACTAGCCCAACCCCCTCAGAAGCAGAGACATATTCTTCTGATAGAAGTATTGAATGTACTTTTTCATCTTTTTTCGCTAATTCTATTTGATATGGTACTTCTGTCAACAATGGATGTTCATATTTCATACCTTCTAATTCTTCACCATAATAATCTTTTTCAATTTTATATTTATATCCTAATTGCCCTGAAATAAAGAAGGTAATAGAATTCTTAGATAAAATCCAATATTCATCTAAATCTTTAATATAGACTTTAGCATATTCTGCTATTGGATTTACCATTATTGCTGTATTCGCTACAAGTGTCCAAGGAGTGGTTGTCCAAATAATAAAATATGTTTTTTCAAGTTCAGTAGATTTGAATTTAACAAAAATACTAGTATCTTTAACATTTAAATATTCATGCTCATGTTTGGCAAGAGCCGTAGCACATCTTGGACAGCAATTTAATGGTCTATAAAATTGATATAATAATCCTTTATCCCATGCTTTTTTAAGAGTCCACCAAATCCCTTCAATATAGCTATTTTTAAATGTGATATATGGATTTTCCCAGTCCCAAAAGTAAACTCCTAGTCGTTTAAATTGTTCATTCATAACTTTGAGATTTTCTTGGGCAAATTCTTTGCATTTCTTTATGAATTTATCTATCCCATAATTCAAAATTTCCTGCTTATTCTTAATTTTTAAGATTTTTTCCATTTGTACTTCAATTGGTAAGCCATGTGTATCATATCCAGGAGTATCTGTTACTTTATATCCCTGCATTCTTTTATATCGTATAAGATAATCTTTCATAATTTTATTCCATGCAGTACCGAGATGGATTGAACCTGTTGTATAAGGAGGACCATCTATAAACCGCCATACTTCCTTTCCTTCTTCTCTGGCTTTAATTTTGGAATAAATATCTTTATCAAGCCAAAATTTTAATATATTTTCTTCTATTTTCAATAGATCTAAGTTTTTATTTAATGGTTCCACGATATTATCAAATATTTATATATAATTATTTAAAATAATATGGAAAAATTAAAAAATTTAATCAAATCTTACGTAGCAATAATTTAAAAGAGTTTATATTTTTTACAAAAGCAATATAATATTGAAAATATCTATTTTATTTTACTTAAAAAAAGTCTGGGGGAGGGGTCTTCAAACAAAAGCCGCACTTTCGGAAAGAGGAGATTGTTTGTTCCCAACAATGTTTATGGTAGGGTCGTTCACAATATGGACATTCCATATAACATGCATCTCCATCAGAACCCGCTATTCTTACAGTACAAGTTGGACATTCAATCTTATGACATATTACACATGAAACAACAGACACTTCGAATATTTTCTTAGAAATCAAATTAAAAAGATCAACTAAATAATGATATGGATTCCAGTCATTATAAAAGTCTTTAAAGGAATCATTAAGATCATTTTTAATTTTTTCATGAGTCTCTAATTCAAATTCATTCAAAACAGATATTTTTGGAATTGTTAAGGGATATTCTTTTGGTAATTCTATTTGAAATTCAAAAGTTAGATCTTCTGATTTCATTTTCCCTTTCATATCTATATTTATTGTGTTACTAAGAATATCATATTTGATATTTTTATAATGTTCTTTCAATAAATCTATTTCAAAATTGATTCGAGAATTTTTATCTATTAACCACGATATTTCTCTAATTATTTCAACAGATTCTGATTCATTTTCTTTCCAATTTTTAATAGAATCCAATTCATTTATAGGTTTCCAGATTATGTCTCTTGTTTCTGAAGTCAATTCTACTATAGGAAGTTTAGGATACGGTTCTAAATCAATAATAACATGATATTCTTTAAATCCATATGTTAATAATTTTACTTGAATATTACATATACTTCCCGAAAGCATTTCATATTGGAATTCTTGAGATATTTTATTTAATTCCGTTTCAATTTTTTTTACTGAATATAGTTTCTTTTCAATTTCATGAATTAAATCTATAATATGAGAAGGATTTTTTTTATTCCAATTTTTTAATATATCCAATGATTTGTTGGAATCTCCTAGAATTGTTTTTACCTCATTAGGAAAATTGATAATTGGTTTATTAGGATAATTTGAAAAATTGATTTGTATTAAAAATGTTTTTGTTAAGGTTATTGTAAGATAAACAATAATATTTGCAAGTTCATCTCCTTGATGATCAAAAGCAAATTCTTGTTGGACTAAACTTAATTCTGTATTAATATCCAGAGAGGTAGTATCTGAGTCCACAAATAATTCTTTTGGTGAAGTTATGATATTTTCAGGAATATTCTCATTATTATTTAATTCTAAAGTTGATTCCAATCTTTGATTTTTTTCATCTTCTCCTGAATAAAATAGATCAACTCCAGATGTAGAGGGGGTTATATATTCATCTATTTCCATTTCTGCTGGATAAAGTCCTAGGTCAGGAGTTATATATTCATCTTCTTGATTTTCGCTAGTTATCGGTTGAGGGTTTAACTTAGTTTGGATTTTTTCATAAAGTTCATCAATAAGATTAACAACGCTTTGATTTATATTCCAATTATTAAGACTATTTAGTTGAATATCTCCTAATAATCTTTTAATTTTTTCATGATAAATAAACTCTGGAGGTTCATTAGGGAAATTATCATTAAATTTAATTTCAAGTTCATATTTATTCTCTGGTGTTTCATAAACATATCCATATAAGTGGGATATATCCCCCGAAACCATCCAAAAAGAATATTTTGAAGCAATTTTTTGAGCTTCTTTAAGTATTTGTTGTTTTTGCATTTATTTTTTATTGATTTATTATTTTTATAATAAGCAAATAAAATTTCATCCTAAAAATGTTTTTGAATTCAAGACTATATAAAAAAAAAAATAAATTTTATCTACAATTAATAATATATAAATTAATTTTTGAATAATGATGAATCTAAAGGTACAAAATATATTAAATAACATTGGTCAACATGTCTTACCTCTTTTATTATTACTGGAAACTCCTTTTATTAAAATCTTTAAAAAAAACAAACAACAACCTTCGAGCAAAGAAAATATTCTTATTATAGGAGCTAATTTCTTCAATAAAGGAGCTCAAGCAATGATTTTTACATCAATAAATATCATTAAGGAAAAATACCCAAACAAGAATATCTACGTGCTTTTGGACAGAGATTACAAAAAAGTTAATGACAAACTCTTCAAATTTAAAACTCTACCATGGTCTAATGAATTAAGAATTAGACTAACAAATCTCCTCAATCGATATTTATTTTTTTATTACAGAGAATATTCTAAATTAGAAAGAAAAATCAAAAAAATACTCAAAAAAACACAATTAATAGTTGATATTAGTGGATATAGAATTACCTCTCAGATGGGTCAACTCTGGATTTCATCCATTTTAGATATAATGATTGCACAAAAATACAATATTGATTATTACATTTTTCCTCAATCAATAGGTCCATTTGATTTTTCAGTGTTTACTAAATTGATCTTTTTTACATTATCAAAATATTATTTAAAATATCCAAATATTGTATTTGTGAGAGAGTTTGATGGGTTAAAATATGTTTTGCGTTTGAGGAAAAAAGATGTTATTAAATCTTGGGATATTGTTCTTACAAATAAAGAATACAACTTAAAAAATATATATCAAGAGAAGAAAAATATTAATATAATTAAAATAAAATCTGATTCTATTGGGATAATACCAAATATTAGAATAATTCAAAGAATAAACGAAAAAGAATTCTATGAATTATATCATATTTTGATAAATAAATTAATTCAAAACGATAAAAATGTTTATTTACTCTCACATTCTGAAGAAGATTTATATATTTGTGAAAGATTAAAGAAGATATTTTCAGAAAATGAGAGAGTTATCTTACTTAGGCAAGACTTTACCATATTAAAACTTGAAAAACTCATAACACAATTTGAATTCATGGTTGCCTCTCGCTATCATTCTATTGTCACTTCATATAAACTAGGAACTCCTGCTATTGTTATCAGTTGGGCTAATAAATACCAAGAATTAATGAAAGAATTTGATCAATTGGAATATTATTTTGATATTAGAAACAAATTTGAAAAAAAGGAAATAGAAGAAAAAATAAATTTTATGATAGATAATTGTTTTAAAGAAAAAGAAAAGATAATAAGGAAAATGGATTATATTCATAAAACATCAAAAACACCATTTATGTATATCTAATCATAAATTCAAAACATAATCCTTAATTAATTATGGCAAATAAAGATATTAGAGAAACGGTAAGACGGAATTTATGTCTTTCATGTGAAGCATGTAGATTTATTTGTCCTGTTAATGCAATCGAGATGATGTTTCATAAAGGACAATTTTTACCTGAAATTATATCAGACAAATGTACAAATTGTAGTCTTTGTTTAAAAATATGTCCTGGAATAAATCTTGATCCTTTAAAATTATTCAATTTTAAATCATATTTGGATATTGAAAAAAATGGAATAATTCAATGTTATGAAATGTACAGTAAAGATGAACAAGTACGTAAAATTTCAACTAGTGGAGGTATTATAACCACTCTGGTAAGTGAATTATTAAAAGATAAGAAATATGATGGCGCATTTGTCTTAGATTATAAGGATATTAATAATTATCCTGCTTATATTAAATTAATTATAGATAATAGGGATATTAAAAGCTCAACAGGTTCTAAATATTTACCAGCTTCTATTTTCAACATCTTGGATCAAATTAAGAAAATTAAAGAAAAAAAAAGTTATATTATTGTCGGAACTCCTTGTCAAATATATACCATTATAAATTATCTTAAAGGAATTAATAAAAACAAGAAACTTGACCTGCTATATTTAGGTTTATTTTGTGATTCAACTATGAACTATGATTTTCTTAATTTTATAAAGAGAATTTATGAGAATAAAGATATAAAAATAAAAGCATTTTATTATAGAAGTAAGGAAAAATATGGATGGCCGGGCAATTCTAAAATATTATCAGAAGAAGGAAAAAAGTATTTACTAAGTAGGGGATTTCGTCTTTTATGTAAAAAATATTTCAGACTAAATAGATGTTTATATTGCTACGATAAGCTAAACCATTTAGCAGATGTTTCATTTGGGGATTGTTATATAAAAGATGGTTATGATATAAAAGGAAAATCTAATATAATAATAAGAACAGAAAAAGGAAAGA
>Ga0315549_1002833_pt1 | contig 16048 bp, 10 predicted proteins | sample SalMarSW160200MG_FD_203101 | JGI IMG/M metagenome (GOLD analysis project Ga0315549, IMG submission 203101) | Salt marsh sediment microbial communities from the Plum Island Ecosystem LTER, Massachusetts, United States - Salt Marsh Sediment SW1601-200 ... | reverse complement strand
CCACATAGTCCCGCGTCTTGACCCCTCTTCGCGTGAGAACAGAACGTATCTTCTCGGCTAGTATCTCACGGGCCTCATACGCCTTGAAGGGGATCAACCTAAGATAATCGGACTGCTCAGGGAAGAGCAGCCCCATCTCCCGTCTCGTATCTGCATCCTTGCCCGTCAACAGGCTCCTCAACATAATCGTCTCGGATGGGTACAGCAGCCTCTCCACAAAGTTGACCTGAGCCTTGATAAAGCTCCTCTGCCCGAGGGTCTCGGAGTCGTACCACAGCTTGAAGGTGCACATCCTTTCGCTCCCGCCCAGCTCAACATAGTTTCTGTCCCGCTTATCACACCTGAAGTCGAATCCGCGCTGGGCCGACACCTCCTCGAACAACTCTCCCATGTCATCTATGAGGGTGGAAAGGTACCGGCGTACCTCCTTCCCAGATTTGCCCTCAAACACCGACTGGTCGCGCCACGTAAAGTCGACGTCCTCGGAAAAACGATAATAGCCGATATATCCCTTGATCAGGCACGTCCCGCCCTTGAATAGGAAGTTGTCTGAGAAGAAGGTGTCGGATGAAAGGTCGGTCAATATCTGGTGTAGCAGGAGGTCTTTCTCGATGAGGTCTGCCCTCTTGACGCCTGTCCTCTTCGAGGCCTCATTGACGAAGGGCAGTCTCAACCTGTCGCCTCCACTATGCCGCGCACCGTTTTAGGGTAGTGGTCGAGATATGTGTGTAAGCGTTCTAATGACGCCACGCTCATCCATTCTTCGATGTCCAGCAATATCTTCTCCCTCGGCACCCCGTTGTACCGCCAGATGTAGACAAAGTCTAGCACGGTCTTCTCCGGGTCCGAGTACCGTACGCCATCAGTCTTTATGCCGAACCCGAAGAGCCTCGGCGCAAGCTTCATGAACCTGAACCTGTAGCCGGCTATGTTGATGGGTTTCGCCCTGAACATGGTGTCGCTAATGACATAGTCGACGGAGAAGTGCTCATGGGTCATATTGTTCAACTTCAGGGCGCTGTATAAGCCGTAGTACCAGTTCTCCACGCCTTTCAGCTCCAGCCCCTTGGCCACGAGTTCAAGATGGGTGTAACGGGACTTTCCCAGCTCCTCCTCTTCAAGCGATTTCAGATAGAATATGCCTCGAAATACGCGGATCAAGTGGCCTTGGGTGGTGAGGTACCTGACCGTAGCTGTGTAGTCGACATCCATAGCCTCACAATAGCGTTTAAGCTCGTCATTCTTCACGAACTCTTTCCCGTCGAGGCGGAGCTTTTTCAGCAGCAGAGGCACACTCATTCATATCACAATGTACCATATTTTAGCACATTATGATATATATCGTTTTATACGGCTGGGTTAACCCATTGCACCACACATACAATCTAGCATGGATAACGTTGTTGAAAGAGGGTATAAAACTGAAGTCAGACGAGGCGCCTGTAATCCATTACCCTACCAGCTCTCACGTCCTCCTCGGCCTCACGGAGAGACGCCGCAGCCCCCTCATCATCAAGAATCTCCAGAGTCTCCATGATACCTTCAAGTAGTTCCTCGACCCGGAGCAGAAGCGCTCTGTCTTCATCTGTGAGGAGGCCCCTCTCAGCCATATCTGCACCAATCCTAGAAAAGAAGGCTACATATTTTAACATAAACTTGAGACCACTTCACAGGCGGGGATAAAGGGGTGTTTAGAACGCCGCCAACGGCCTGACCCTATTCGTCTACGGCGCCATCGGCGCAAGCTTAGATGCGGCACTAGCAACAATCGTATCCCTCATGCAGATAAGCAGAAGGATCGCAGGCTAAACAGCCAAAAAAACCCTCTTTTATTTTTTATATTTTATCTTCAAAACCAGAGAATACTAGGATCAGCTTAAAGACGGGAACCCTAATAGACGTGAACATCTAACCCTAACAAGCCATACAACAAATAAAGCCGTATATAGACGTCAGAACACTACTTGTAAACCGATCTCCTATGCTGTACGTCTAGGAGCACCACAAAGGACTCTTCGTCATCTACAATGTAAATCACACGATAATAGTGGAGCCACTCTAAGGCTCCATCTGCCGTATAAAGGACCCCTCAAAAGCTTACCTGCTACACCCCAAGGTTGTACACGGCGGCTTTATACACCGATTATATATAGATTTAACAACAAAGTTAATATATTGATAAACCTATACAACGTCGGTTAAGATGTCGGTTCCAGATAAAATAATAGAATACATACAAACAAAGGAACTAGTCTCCATAGAGGACGTTGCACAAAAACACCAGATATCAAAAACAACCGCAATGAACTACCTGAGTAGACTATCAAGCCTAGGAATAGTAAACCGCGTCGGATACGGCCTGTACCAATACGGCGCACCAGGAAAAATAAGCATCCCAGTCACCCCCGAAACAAAAAACATAGCCGACCTACTAGGAAGGTTTGGGGAAAAAAACCTGCGAATATGGTCCCTAAGCATGCTAGGCAACTATTCCCACTACGCCATTGGAAAAGATCTGATATTCATAGAAACCAGCAAGGCACTAAAAAGAAGCATAAGAGACACGCTGATACAGAACAACTACCAAGCGATAATAGAACCAACAAAAAGAGACTTTAAAAACTATAGTTTAACCAACAAAGAACCAGTATTCATAATCGATCGAAAAGAAAAATCCGGCCTAAGCAGCGACGACCCCAAGATACCCACCCCTGAAAGAATGTGGGTTGACCTATATTACTATGTGACAAGAAAAGAGCTGAGCTTCTCACCATACGAACTAGGAACCATACTGGGGAACATGATCGAATCAAACATAATAAACTATGATAGAATGCTATACTACTCTAATAGAAGAAAAATAAGAGATGAAATAGTAATAATCTTATATGAGGCATTTAAAAAAATAGAAAGAGAGTCCTCACTTAACGTAATTTTTAAAGGAAAAGGAACAGTAGAAAAAGTAAACGAAATAATAGAGGGAGTACCGAAGTGACAACATTGTATCTGGGTCACCCAAAAAACTACGACCCAGAGGCAGTCGCCAACCTGCTCCAAACCAAACAAATCAGAAGCATAGCAAACCTTGAAAAAGCAATCTTTTCACTCGAATACATCGCCCAGCTAAAGAAAACCGGGCTAGACTTTATCTTCAAAGGAGGATCAGCCGTACAAATACTACTCGGTGACAAATGGAATAGGCTGAGCGTAGACGCAGATATATGTACAACCACACCAGAGAAAGAACTAGACCTCATCCTCAAAAACATAAATAGAAGATTCGGAGACACAAACTTTCAGCATGATAAAAGAGAATCAGAACTCCAAGGACCCTTCGTCTCCTATCGCATAAGAACACCTCCACTCACAGACATCCAGCGGACGATACTCCTAGACGCGCAGCTCGTAAACCCAGAATACACTATCCAGAACACCAAACTCGAATCATTCTTCTACAAATCAGAGATCAAAGTACAAACCCCCACCCCCAATTCAATACTAGGCGATAAAATGAGCGTGATAGGCTCACACACAATAGGTAGAAAGCTGAAAACAAGCCAAAACGGAGTAGAATACGCGAAACACTTCTACGATATAAACTCCCTAGCAGAAAACCTTTCCAACTTCAACGAAACCAAACAAACATACAGTAGCACCATAAAAATACAGGAAAAGATACGAGGCCAAAAATATCAGAGGGAAGAGTGTATAGAGGACGCTGCTTTCACATGCCACGTAGCAAGCCTACCACAGGATCGAGGAGAAGCGTTGATACAAACAAGTCCAACAGATAAACAAAGAGCACTCCTCGAGTTCACTAAATTAAAGTCAGGGCTATCACAGTTTAGACCATTCACAGTAGACGAAACCATTTACACATGGGACGAATTAAGAAAATATTCCACAACCACCGCAGTTCTATTAGAACTAGTTAGAAAGAACGCCACAGCAGAAAAAGCAAAAGCCATTCTACACAGCAACCCAATTGATGCCCTAGGGCTTTCCACTCTGATCAGAAGAATAAGAGACGTAGAGAAAGAAAAAAGATGGTTCATAGACCTGGAAGAGATTACAGCTTTCCACGAGATACTAGCTAACTTGTATAAATATTTCTACATCGATGAGTTACTTGAAACATAAAGATGGTTAAACTACCGCCACCTCTCTACTAGTCTAAGCCCATGACGATATCTATAATGAGGCCAAGAACGCCGCCAACGGCCTGACCACGCTCGTCTACGGCGCCATCGGCGCGAGCCTAGATGCGGCACTAGCAGCAATCGTATCCCTCATGCAGATAAGCAGAAGGATCGCAGGCTAAACAGCCAAAAAAACCCCTTTTATTTTTATTCTCTTCCACAAACAGAGCTTACTGTGCTTAGCTTCTCGGCTCGAATGGGACCCCCACCAGGAGATCCACCAGCGAGTAGAGCCGAGCCCTGTCGAAGCCCTCGGCGCCGAAGTCCTCCAGTTCGAGGCACTCGGACCCCACGAGAGCCATCAACGCCTCCACCTGCTGACCCAGCCGCCTCTCATCGGAGTCATCTACGGCCCCCTTGATCCCGGACAGCTCCATGTTACGCATAAGGAACAAATTCGATACGAAGAGGTGGTGGTACCCGGCTTTGAACCACTCTAACTTGTGTGACGAGGCCTCCGTGACCCCCTGCAGCACCACCTCGAGGAGCCCAGCCGCCTCGCCTTTCATCTCCTTGACATGCCTCTGCCCGAGCTCCGATTCAAGCCCGTCGAGGCTGAACCTGTAATGGCTGGAGCCGAGGGCCTCCACCTCGCTCTGAACCATCCTCATCCTCCCCAGGGTGTCGTGCAGGTACCTCCAGTCTATCTCCCCGCCGAGGCCTGCCACAAAGTCGAAGAGAAGGTCGACGATCTCCAGGTCCTGGTAGAGCATGTTGAGCTGGAGCTCCCGGGTCTCCCTGTACTCGTTCATCTGCCTCCGCAGCTGCTCCTCCCGCCTGGCTATGTCCTCGCTGATCAGGCCATGGATCTCTCTGATCAGGTCCTCCTGGGTGGTGAAGAAGGAGAGTTCGTCGCCGCCGTCCTCGGCCGTGTACAGCAGCCGCAGCCGCTGGGAGCCCGTGAAAGGCTTCTCGCCTTCATAGAGCTCAACGTTATTGACATCGCCCAGCGGGATGTCCTTGTAAGGTACCATCTTCTTGCCGATGAACCCCCGCTGGACGGACACCGATACCCTGTCTTCGCTCAGCTCGAGCCTGGCCGTCTGCCCCTTCGAGAGCTTGCCCCTTGCCTCAGGCATCGGGGTTCCTCCTGAGCGAGTCCGTGGTCTCCTCAAGAGTCAGGGGCGAGTACGTCGTCCTGTGGTACATCTTTAGGTACTCTATGCCGTACTTCTCGGCCACGCCCAGGTCCCCCAGCCTCACCTCCCCGTGTTCGTCGAGGATACGCGTGATCTTCTTCTGGAACACCGGGTAGTTGAGCAGCATCTCCTTGCGTTCGTTATAGTACTCTATGGTGTCCACGGCCTCGTCTATGTAGCTCAGCACCCTGTAGAGGTGGGTGATTATCTCGTCTATGCCGTACCGTTCGTAGTTGTTGATGACCTCCAGGCTCTGGTTCATGCGCTCCGTGATCGTCATGTTCCTGTTCCACTCGTAGTCCTCCCGGGGCAGCAGGAGGTTGATGTTGAACTCCAGGTCCTGCAGGTGGTAGTAGAGGAGCCCTATGATGCGGCCGACGACGTTCACCGTCGACAGGATGGTGTCCCTGATGAGGATGACCTTGAGCACCTTGAGGTTCTCATCCTCCTCGGCGAAGCTGCGCTTGGTCATCTGCTCCGAGAGGTTCTGTATGAGCTCGTACTTGTCGCCCAGCAGAGGCATGAGGCTGCTCTTCCGTTTGCTCAGCTGTATGATGGTTTCGATGCTGTCGTTGATGGGCCTGGTCGCGTTGAGTATGTCCGCCGAGTACTGCTTCTCCCAGTTCTTCAGTGACACCAGGATCGCCTTGATGATGACCCACGGCTCGTCCTCATCGATCTTCTGCCGTGAGATCTGCAGCGTCGCGCTGTCCCTGGGCAGGTTGGGCTCGAAGAGGCTGCTGATGATCTCGTATATCTTGTCGCTGGTGTCTATGAGCTTCTCCACGAGGACCCTCCCCGAGTCGATGATGTGGTTGATGTGCTCCACCTTCTCCATGAGCGGCGCGTCCATATCCAGCTCAGGCACCTCGGGGGCGTCGACGTCCAGCCCCAGCTCCCTTATCTCGCCCACCGACTCCAGGTACTCGAACTTGATCTTGATGTAGAAGTCTCGTAGCGCGACGTCCAGCTGGGTCTCGAAGGACTCCACGTCAAGCTTTAACTCGTTGTAGATCCGCCTCAGATCGACGTCCAGCTCCGACAGGTCCTGGATCGACTCCTCGGCGTTCTGCTCTATCTCCTCCGCCTCGTCCTCGACTATGAGCATCCGTGTCTTCAGATCCATCAGGTTCTCGGGGACGGAGGTCCCTAGGCCATCGATGATGACGTTATACTCCTCGATTCTCTCCAGCAGCTTACCGGACTCCTCGATCAGGGCATGCGACCTGGATGACCGCACCTCCTTCAGGTCTAGGATGTACTTGGAGAACGCCACAGGCGCCGAGAAAAGTATGGTGAACGTGGTGGAGCCGACGAGGATCGACTGGTCCACGGTCGCCTGGAACGCGAGCGGCGCCTGAAGATTATCGATCGCCAGGAAGAAGACGAGGTTGGTGATTGCGGCGGCCACGATGGGCAGGATGTAGACGAGCACGTCCACGTACTTGCCCGGTATCGCCGCCTTCTTCACCGGGTCAGGCATCCTCATGTTCATGATGGTTATCACCGAGATGAAGCCGCTCATGATAATGAAGAAGAGTATCATCCCAGGGATCGAGTCGACGAATTTCGCGAACGCAGCGGCCTCTCCGTTTATCACCATGTCCGGCGGCATTATGCCCGTGATGGTGTTGAACACACGCTTCAGCGTGTCGAGGCTGATCGTGGTCAACTGGCTCTGGATGTCGTGATAGATCAGGTCGAGGGGCGTGTAGAGCGGCGGCAGCATACCTTCCTCGAAGGTCTTCAGGTACTGCATTATCTGGAGAGGCAGCGAGATCGAGGCGTAGTAGACGAAGGTGTAGGCTATCCCCCTGCCCTTGTAGATCGTCGCGAAGACGAGTATGAGCGGGATGGCGAGGTAGAAGGTGGACCTGAAGAAGAGAAGCGAGACCGCGATTATCCCCATGTCCATGGCTATGATCTGGAGGTTGTTGTTGAACATCGCCGGACATATGACGAAGGGCGCGATGATCAGCGCCATGAGCACCGTGTTCTTCACGGGGTCATGTATCAGCTGGAAGAACCCGATCCTGGACAGGTGGTAGAACAGGCCCAGGCTGATGATTAGGCTCCCCGCCATGGCCCCGTAGATCTTATCCTTGAACACGGCGTATGCGACCAGGAAAGCGATTATAATCGGCAGCGGGCTCGGCAGCAGCGGTATAAGCGTGAACCCCAACGCCATGCTCGCCATGGTTACGACGAATGTCACGAGCTTACCCGTCCGCTCGCTGAAGTCGCCGTCCATGAAGAGCGCGAAACTCATATCCCTCATCTACCACCATGTATTAATATAACATATGGAACCGTGAACCCCGTTGAGCCTGAGCGACTCCGACTTAAAACTTCTTGCAAGTATCAAGAAGAACATAGACTCCATCGAGTCCCTGCTGCCTGACAGAGCCGTGATCACGGTGGGACAGTACACGTTGGACGCCCTCGAATCCCCCGGCATCGACGAGGAGGGTCTAACTGATATCATCCGGGTGCACCATAAGAAGGATTTGGAACATAAAACAGTATACATAGATCCCGAATCCGACGTAGAGATCGATACTCTATACGAGCCCCACTACTGGTTCGATCTGCTTGAGCACGTGGACGCCGAGGCCTTCGACGACATGCTCGGGAAACGGGTCTACGACTACCACGACGAGATACTCACCCTGGTCAACCTCTCCGAGGGCTCCTCGTCGGGGCTCTACCCCCTCCTCCACCGGTTTCTCGCCAAGAGAGAGAAAAACGTCCTCGGTGTCGCCATAGTGCCCTCGATGAGCCACAGCTCCGACGCCCTCTTCAACTCCTTCGCCTCGCTGGGCATGGTCTCCATCGACGGCTCGACCCCGCTGCTCCTCATCAACCAGGGTAAGCTCGAGGACTACGTGGGGGTCCACCGCGCAGGAGAGATACTCAAGGAACTGGACGTCGTGGACTACCTGGTGGAGCTTCTGCTGGACAAGCGGGGCTTCATCAGGGACCTCTACAAGCTCTCCCGCAACTTCGACATCGGCATGTTCTCGGTCCTGATGGCCACCGGGTGCAGCCTCGGTATATACGAGAGCTTCAGGAACATACTGGAGGTCACGCTGGAGCAGCCGCTCATGGACTTCGACATCTCGACGGCCACCATGATCTACGTGCTCGTCAGGGCGCCCCTCTACTACAGAGACGAGTTCACCAAGGGCCAGATCGAGTACGAGGTATCCCAGTGGCTGGCCGAGTCCTTGGGCGTCGACATCCCCCAGATATGTGAGTCTGTGTTCGTCGACGAGTTCGGAGACAGGGTAGACGTGGTGATCCTGGTGGGCGGCTTCGACACCAAGAAGACGTTCAGAGACATCTATAGACGAATCGAGCGTTTCAGCAACATGAACCTAGAGCAGGGCCTCTACGACAGAGAGCTGTGGGACGAGATAAAGAAAAAGCTCCTCGGGGAACTAGACTACCTGCCTAGCCCCTAGCTCGCCGAGTATCTCCTCCACGCTTCCCTTGTGCTCGACCAGGAAGCTGCGGCTGAGGCCGCTCTCGAACTCGCTGGCCTTCCTGTTGAGGCGCTCCATCTCGTCGTAGGGCGCCAGGTCCTCGATTTTCCCGCGGCCCGCGATGACCACCATCCTGATGACCCAGGGGTCCCTGCACTCCACCACTCTGACGGTGATGGTCTTGGATACGTCGCCCGTCACGTAGGCGGCCAGCGCCGTGTAGAGCTCCTGTGTGAGGTCCTCATCCCATAGCCCCTGGGGCGTCTGGACGGTGACCCAGAGGTAGTCGCTGCGGTAGGTGCTCTTCATCCCCATGATGTTGGGGGTCCTGTAGATCCTGATGATGCTCCTCATGTAGTCCTTGAAGTGGTCCACGTCGAGGATCTCCTCAAGGATGCCCTCACGGTTGAGCTGGTCCTCCTGCTCGGCCAGTATCTTGTAGATGATCTTGCCCTGCTCGTCGCCCGTGAGCTCCGTCGTTCGCTCGTAGAACCTGTTTCTCTTGATGATTCCCTGCAGCTTCTCCTGGTAGTCCTTCGTCAGGTCTAGGACCGTGTTGAGCTTCTTCCTGTACTCGCTGGTCACCTCCAGCTTCTTGCTGAGGTCCTGGTAGAAACCTATGAGTGTGTCGTTGTTGCCGATCTGGGAGTTGAAGTGTATCATCTCCTCGTTTATGCCTCTGAGCTCCCGCTCCAGATCTTTGAGCTTGTCCCTGGCGTACTTCTTCTTACCGAAGAGGCTGAATCCCTTGCTCTCCTTGGCGTACTTGTCGCGGTCGTACTCCATCCGCTTCTTGCGTTCCTCTAGCCTTATGAGTTCGTTCTCCAGGCTCTCCCGCTTGGTGCGGAACTTGACGATGAGGGCCTGTAGGTAGGTGAGGTGCTCGTCTATCATCTTTACCTCGTCGCTGCTCTGCTTGATCATGAGCTGCAGCAGGTGGTAGATGGTGGTGAGCTCGGCCTTCATGTCCTTGAAGCTGATGTTGAGCTTCTCCTCCTCGGGTAGTATCTCGTAGCGGCGCATGATGGCGTCGATGAGGTGCCTGTTCTCGTTGTAGAGCCTCAATATCAGGAGCGCCTTCTCCGTGATTTCTGCGAGGTTCATGAAGTCGTCGACGAGCTTCTTCTGCCGTATGGTGAGGTTCTGGCTGCTGGGTACTAGCTGCTGGAGCCGCTCAAACATGGCGGTCTTCCTCTCCGCGAACTCTGGGTGGGTGCGGCTGATGTTCCGCATCATCCCCTCCAGGCTGTCGATGGGCATCGCATCCTCCCTGTCTAGGATCAGCTTGTTGACGCTGTCCTCTATGGTGCCCTCCGAGGCTACGAGCCTGATGGTGTTCATGAACTGGATGGCTTCGTCGATCCACTTGTTGATCTGGTCCTCGATGCCGCGGACGTAGAGGCTGTAGTCCTCCTCGAACCGGGGGCTGCTGTGGATTATCTGCTCCAACTTCTCCTCGAACTCCTCGGCGTTGTAGGCGTTGGTCTTGATGAGGTAGTCCTTGTAGATCTCGGTCACCTCTCCGCGTTTGAGCTCGAGGACGCTCTGCAGCTTGTCCAGCACCTCTAGCTTCTCTTTACGGATCTCGGCTAGCTGCTGCATCTTCTCCAGATTGCTCTTGAAGGCCTCCACGTAGGCGTCTACGGGGTAGTTGACCTTTACCATGCTGAGGGTGTGGATGGTGTCCTCGGTGAGCCCCACCTCTGTGCCTATGCCGCTCATGAGGTCAGCCATGTCGAAGTCCATGAGGACGTAGATCATCTCCACGATCATCTTATCTATCTCGTCCCTCGCCGAGATGATGTTACCCGTCTTGCTGTACGCCGGCATCAACGGCAGGAACATGACCGTGTTGAACGGGTTCCTATAGACCTCCCCGAGGCCTTCGGTGATTAACGCGTTCTTCTCACGGTTGATGAGGAGGCTGAGCTCGTTGATGGCGTTGAACGCCGAGTATCCCTTGGCGGGCGGGTCGTCGCCTGGGCACGGCAGTATGCATAGACCCATGATGGGGACGCCGCTGCCCACGGATTGGCGGAGGTGGCGGGCGAAGTCCATGGCCATGCCGCTGCCGGTGCCGCCTCCCAGCCCGAACACTATCAGTATTATGGGGCTGCTTATGCTGCTGAGGGCGTTGTCCTTGAACATGTTGGTGAAGCTCTTGATGATGCCTAGCTGGTAGTAGTTCAGGTTGTAGATGGCCTTGGCGAGGCTCCTCCGCCTACCGGCGCCTCCCGCCAGCGGCGGTATCGCAACCGTGCTCGGCAGCCAAGGGTTGTAATCTTTGAGGTTGATGCCGTCGTTGACGAGGTGCTCCTTGAACTTGTTCTGAACGAAGTCGAACATGGCCTCGGCGGACGGGAACTTGACGCTCTTGGCGATGAGGTTGACCCGCTCCTGCGGTATGCCCTTCCGCCTCATCTGCTCGAGTATCCTGTTATACGTGTCGTCAAGGCTCTTTATGTCCGGATCCGCGATGTCCATGGCGAGGAGGCTGAGCCGTGTGGCTCCGCTGCCAAGCAGCTCCATGGTCTTATCCGTCTTCAGGAAGTGTTCTATGACGTTTGTGCCTGCGCCTCCAAGCCCCACCAGGTGTATGATGCTCGAATATCCTAGCTCTGACATTTAGCTTCTCTCCGCCTCCTTTAGTCTCTCGTTTATCTCGTTCAGTCTCTGGGCTAAGTTCCTGTCTATCCTGCTGGCTCGCATCTGGAGGGCCTCCATCTCCCTTATCTGGTCCTCGACTATCATAGTAACGAAGCCCAGCCTGCTCCTCGTCCTCATGAAAAGAACGACGCACAGAATGAACAGGATCGCGAGCCCTCCCACCGCTGGCAGGAAGTACTGCTCCATCCAGCTTGGCCCGGTGTGCGCGGGCGGCGCCTCGACCTCTAACGTGTTCAGCAGCTCTATCGCCGAGTCCACGAGGCCTAGATGCGACTCATCCTTTGCCAACTCCACGAACTTCTCGAAGAGCTCCACGTATGCTGGGTCCACGGCGCTGGTCCTGTACTCCGCCAGCTCAGCCTCCTTCTGACTCAGCAGGATGTTGTAGTCGTCTATCCTGGAGTCGATGACGTTCACGGTGACGCTGTCCAGCTCGGTCTCGTCGGGCCCTATCAGCCTCAGGATCTTCAGGTCCACGGGCCTGTGGATGGTGACTCCATAGCTGCTCGACGGCGTCGTGATGTCGCTCTTTATGAGACAAAACACCGAGACGTGGTACACTCCCTGGTTCTGGCTGAACATTATGGTTCTCTCGGTGGGGTTGTAGTCCTCCGTGAGATCCATCTCCAGGGTGTGTATGTCCCAGAAGACGTCCTCCACCGTGGGCTTGAACAGGTTGGTTGACAGGCTCAGCGTAAGCACGGCGAAAGGAATGTTCTGCCTCACGTTGAGCTTGAAGGTGAGGTTGTACTCCTCCCCGGCGAACACGGGCGCGTTCTGGATGAGCACGTCGTCCACGACGTCGTGGCTCAGCACGAGCCTCCCGGTCGTGAGGTCCTTGATCTGGTACTCCTCTATCCAGTGGGTGTCGTCCGCTCCCTCCACCGCCAACGCTGGGGTAAGAAGAAGAGCAATCATTAACACTGTGAGTCTCTTCACTATGCTAGCCCCTGATACTAACTCTGCTTTACCCTAACCATTTAAATTGTGCTGTATGCTGGTTTAAATACCAACATTCTATCTTAGACGTATGTATTAGATTTCCATTATTTTAGCGACTCAGGAATTGCGGCTCATCGTGTTAGCAATTTTACCGTTCCTCGATGAAATTTACGGGTTTCAGGTCTCCCTCGAATCCCATTACTACGTCTACCCATTACAGCGTCGTACCATAACACAACCTTTGTGCGGTGACCCTTGTCGTAAAACCCATTTCAACGACTAGGGGTGGGGCATAAATTATAGCCGTCGGGGTGTATCTACTCTCTATGGTTGATTTTCTAGTCAAGGGCGGCCTCGTCTACACCATGGACCCTAGGCGCCGTGTGCTGAGGGACGGCGCCGTGGCAGTCGACGGAGACAGGATCGTAGCCGTCGGAGGGTCCTCCGATCTCGAGTCAACTTACGCCGCAGAAAGGGTCATCGACGCGGAGGGCATGGCGGTTCTACCGGGCTTCGTCAACGTCCACACGCATCTGCCGAGCATCTTCGTGCGGGGGGTCTACGGGGTGGTCCGGGAGGGGCTGTACCAGGTCCTGTTCCCCGTCAAGGAGTACCTAGAGCCGGGGCACGTCCACACGCTTGGGCTGGCAAGCTGCGTGGAGGCGCTGTCCTCGGGCTCGACTACCATCCAGGAGACCTATAACTATATGGCCGAGTTCGCCGGGGCCGCCGAGGAGACCGGGATCAGGGCCGACCTCGGGGAACAGATAGCGGAGGCCGACTACCAGGCCATCAAGGACGGGGTCTACAGCTACCTACCGGAGCAGGCCGAGGCCATGATCAAACGGGCTAAGGCGCTTAAGGCGGGTTGGGACGGGGCCGCAGGAGGCAGGATTACGGTGAGCTGGGCCCCGCTGGCGCCCGACATGTGCACGCCGTGGGTCTACGAGGAGGTTATGAGGCTCCACAGGCCGGGTGAGAAGGTGAGCACCCACGTCGAGCAGAGCACGAGGGAGGTCGAGCAGGTTCGAAGTCTCTACGGGAAGACCAGCGTGGAGCACCTCAACGATCTGGGTGTGCTCGGCCCCGACCTGATCGGCGCCCACTGCATCCACAACGACGACCATGACCTGAGGCTAATGAGGGAGGCCGGCGCCGGCGTACTCCACTGCCCGAGGCCCTACCTGCTGAGAGGCTCCACCGCTCCGCTTGCCAGGTGGATGGAGATGGGCATAAAGGTTGGGCTAGGCACCGACAACGTCTACCACACGATGTGGGAGACCATGAGGGCCGCCGTCTATGGTGCCAGGTTCAGGGAGACCCTGGGGGAGCCCCGATGCCCCGGCTACTACGAGTTCCTCGAGCTAGCCACCGTCAAGGGGGCCGAGATCATGGGCCTAGAGGACACGGTGGGTAGCCTGGAGCCCGGGAAGAAGGCTGACCTGCAGTTGATTGACCTCAAGAGCCCCAACATAACGCCCACGGCTGACATCACGTCGAGCCTCGTCCTCTACGGCTCCACCGTGAACGTAGACACGGTGATGGTTGACGGCAGGGTCGTCAAGGAAAAGGGCAGGATAACGGCGGTCGATCAAGGCGAAGTTCTGGGGAAAGCCCAGGAGATCACCGACGAGATATGGGGGAACCTGTTCACAGACAGGCCTCAGCTAAGGGATTTGATGGACGCTTAGCTGCCATCTCTTGCCCCGGCTTGAAGAAGGAGGGTTATCTTGCGCGTAACACCTCGCCTTTCAGTGCGCCAGTGTGCTCGTTGTCCTCCACAACCAGGGCCCCGTTGACGAACACCTTGCTGATGCCACTGGGGTACACCCTGGGGTTCATCCACGTGGCGTTGTTCCTGATCTCTCGGGGGTCCCAGATCATTATGTCCGCGCGTTGCCCCGGCCTGATGAGGCCTCTGTCCATGACTCGCATCCTCTGGGCGGGTAGACCGGTACATTTCCGCACAGCCTCCTCGAGGCTGAGGGCGCGGTCCTCCCTGACCCATTTCTCGAAGAAGTAGGGGTACTGGCCGTAGGCCCTGGTTGTGAGCTCCCCGACGGGCTCCTCGGAGAGGGGGCCCCTCGGCGAGTCGTTCCCCGAGTCGATGACGACGGAGCAGTTGGGGTGCAGCAGCGAGAAGTCTGTGTCCCACCTGCTCGTGATCCCCACGGCCCCCCACGCCCTTTCGAAGTCTTCGCCTTCCTTCACCAGGATGTCTATGAGGGCGTCGAACGGGGCCTTCCCCATCTGTTGCCCTATCTGCTTCAGATTCATGCCGTTGTACTCCGGGCTCTTCTCGCAGTGGGCCACGAGGAAACGGTCCCAGGTATCCAGGAGCCCCCGTCTACCGGCCAGGATGGGGCCGTACTGGCGGTTGGGGAGGTCCCTTCTCAGGTACTCTATGACCTCAGGGTCCTTCAGCATCTCGTAGGTGAACTCGCCGCCCTTCTTGATGTACTTGGAGCCTATGATTATGGGCTCGATGAGCCCGCATCCGCACCAGCCTATCCCGTCCTCGTCCATGGTCCATGGCACCTGGTTGAAAGATGCGTCTAATCCCCGCTCCCTGGCCGCGTCGAAGAGATCCACTATGTGCTTGGTTTTTCCGTCTGAGGGGAACCTGGCGCCCCAGTGGACGCCCTCCACGTATACCCCCGATCTCTCCCCTATCGCCACCGCCTCCTTGGCCGCCTCTACCACCTTGACGTCCCTGCTCCTGATGTGGGTCGCGTAGATGCCGCCGTACTTGGCTACGACGCGGCAGAGTTCCACCAGCGTTTCCGTGTCGACGAGGGTCTGGGGGTCGTACTCTAGGCCCGAGGAGAGGCCGTAGGAGCCTTCCGTCATCGCCTGCGTCAGCATCTCCTTCATCGCCTCGACCTCCTTCTCGGTGGGCGGCCTGTCGTAGGCGTCCATGCCCATGGCTGAGGTGAGGAGGTTGCCTAGTCCCGTGAAGGTCGCCAGGTTGATGGCTACGCCTCTGGACTCTATCACTGAGAAGTATTCGGCTGTGGATAGCCAGTCGACGCTGACGCCTCTCGCCTCCTCGATGTGTTCCTTTGCCTCCTCGTTCAGCGGCGCGGCGGACATGCCGCAGTTGCCGTTGAAGACGGTGGTGACGCCTTGGCGGATGAAGCTGTCCGCCTCCGGGTTCATCAACAGCGAAAAGTCGCTGTGGGAGTGAATGTCTATGATCCCGGGCGACACGACGAGTCCACCGGCGTCTATCGCCTCGTCAAAGTCTCCTGGGTTCAGGTTCCCGACCCGCGTGATTTTCCCCGAGCCGAAGGCTACGTCTCCCCTGAACCAGGGACTGCCGGTCCCGTCCACAACTCTGCCGTTCCTGATCAACACTCGTTGAGCCAACTCTGCTCTCCTGCGAGAATTTGTCTACGTTACTATATAAGAGGAGGCGGGTAGCGGGTTCTCGGGTTCATCTTTTATACTGCCATTCAAGGTTTCGTTTGATGAGTTTCGCTTTAGTTACTAACACCGTAATTACCATCAGCCTGCTCGTCATTCTTTGCATCGGTTTCACGTTTACATATATGATGGAGAAGTTCCCGAACTTCGCGCACACCAGCTACGCGAGCATCGGCACCGTGGTGGCGTT
>Ga0315549_1002832_pt1 | contig 16050 bp, 12 predicted proteins | sample SalMarSW160200MG_FD_203101 | JGI IMG/M metagenome (GOLD analysis project Ga0315549, IMG submission 203101) | Salt marsh sediment microbial communities from the Plum Island Ecosystem LTER, Massachusetts, United States - Salt Marsh Sediment SW1601-200 ... | reverse complement strand
CCTTGACTAAAAAAAGCTACCACCAACACGGACAATATGGGTAAGTTGTTTGTCACACTTTTTGCTTTTCCTGCACCCAAGACAAATTTGTAATGGTTGTTGCACCCGGACACACGCATCTGCCCGCAATCAAAATCCTGTACCTTGACTAATTTCTGGCTCCGTTCAACATTGTACCGCGACACTGCACTAGTGCCCGCAAACAACTTTGTAACCGGGGATAAATTCGCGGCTCCGATCATACTTGTACCGCGACACGCGTAATGCTCACAAAACTTTGTACCCGGACGGCAAAAAGTGCGCCATACCCTCCTTGCACCGTGACAGCTTTGTGGCCCCGAGTACTCGGGGTACCTAGACCCTGCCCGGTGCTTGCGTCGGGTAACACAACCTCCCCATATTGCCGGGCCGTTAGCGGGCATTATCAACAACCTTGCTACAAAGAAAAGTTACTATACAAGAAAAATTAACGCCCGCAACTCTACTCTATTTAGTTGCCTAACAAATTGATTTATACTGGCATAATAATTGTGGATTGATACTCAAATCCTACTCAAATGAAAAATGCAATCTTAAACCTGGTTCGCTTTCAGATTATCATCACTGGATTATTTCTACTTATATCTATCCCGTTCCATAGTTGCGAACCTGATGAAGATGAAGATGAAGATGAAGTTGAAGATGAAAATGAAAGTGATTCTCTTGCTCCAGTAAGAAAACCAAACATTTACCTCTATCCTGCTGAAAGATCAAGAATAAGTGTCAATCTGATCTTCCCTATTGGTGGTAAAATTATTACTTCAATTCCTACCTATGGAAATGGATGGATGGTGGATGTGGACACATCTGGGATCATTAATAACAAATATGAATACTTGTTTTATGAAAGTGTTCAACCTGAGGTATGGCAATTAACTAAAGGCTGGGTTATTAAAAAATCTGAATTGAAGTCTTTTTTCACTGATAATTTGTTTAAATATGGATTCAATAGTAAAGAAATAAACGATTTTATAGATTATTGGATTCCCAGATTGATAGATTCTGAATATTATGAAATCTATCCACAAGAATCAAGTATTATTGATATTGTAATTAAGCTTGATATTTCTAAGACTCCTGATAATATTTTAAGGCTGTTTTATCTGATTAAAGGGACAAATAATCCCTCGAACAGCAAAATTTCTACTCCTTCTTTATATTCTCATTTTAATAGAAATGGATTCAATGTTACAGAATGGGGTGTAATTTTAAAATAATCAAATTAATTCTAACTTGACCACAAACGACTGATAAATAATGAATAACGCTCCGCTAACACGGACAATATGGGTAAGTTGTTTGTCACACTTTTTGCTTTCCTGCCTGCCGGCAGGCAGGTGCTCCTGCACTCAAGACAAATTTGTAATGGCAGTTGCACCCGGACACGCGCATCAGTACGCAATTAAAATCCTGCACCGTGATAAATTACTGCCTCCGAAATAGTTTGTACCGCGACACTGCGCCAGTGCCCGCCACCAAATTTGTAACCGGGGATAAATTCGCGGCTCCGATCAAACTTGTACCGCGACACACGTAATGCTCACAAAACTTTGTACCTGGACGGCAAAAAGTGCGCCATACCCTCCTTGCACCGTGACAACTTTCTGGCCCCGAGTACTCGGGGTACCTGGATTCTGCCCGGATGCTGCGTCGGGTAACACAACCTCCCCATATTGCCGGGCCGTTATAGTTAATTGCACAAGCTCCCTATTATGACAAAACTATGGTTAGCAACTAACTATAACCCAAAGAATCTTTTTTTACTTCTAGGTTAACTTGACCAATTACTTTAAGGACAAATATTAATTACTTAAAAATATTAATACTATGGAAACCACTTTTGATTCAGTAATCGAAAAATACAATGAAAAAAATGAGTTTATTACCAAAATATGGGTATGGATTGCAATTATTTCGATCTTCGGGATACTAATAATCTCTCAAAGACCAAGATCGACAGATAATATTATACTTTCTGAAACTAACAAGGAAGAACAGACTAAGTTCCCAATTATTGATATTTCAGTACCTTCAAAATACTTCGTACTCATCTATTCGCTTCTACTAACAGGACTAATAATTAGATGGGTCGAGGCTTTCAGTAGGTCAGCAACTCTAAGGCAAAGGGTAATTGAACCTCTGATCAAGAATCATCAAAATATATCTATTCATGGGGATCAAATTGATTCTCGATCACTACTTGATGGAATTGTATATTCGACAACTACAAGTATCTGGGGTATAGTTCCGGACTTTAAAAATAATACTCAAAAATTCCAAAGACGATTTAGAAGCTTTGTATATGTTTCATTAAAAATTATTGTATTCATAGCTCATTTCTTTCTCCCTCTAGCTGCTCTTTTTGTAGTAGTTATCAGTTCAATAAAAGTAAAAACCCCACCCTTAATCTTAATAATAAATTTCTTATGTCTATTTATTTCAGTATGTATGATAATTAGAGCAGCGATTTGCGAATGGCAGTATTCATCCCATCCCATGAAAGAACAAATAAATAAGATTCAAGGATCTGAAAAGTCAAAAAATCAATCCTAAAAATAAATAGCAACTAACTATAACACGGACAATATGGGTAAGTTGTTTGTCACACTTTTTGCTTTAGCTCCTGCACCCAAGACAAATTTGTAATGGTTGTTGCACCCGGACACGCGCATTTGCCCGCAATTTAAATCCTGCACCATGACAAATTTCTGGCTCCGAGATAGTTTGTACCGCGACACTGCGCCAGTGCCCGCAACTAACTTTGTAACCGGGGATAAACTCGCGGCTCCGATCAACCTTGTACCGCGACACTCGTATATTTCACAAAACTTGTACCTGGATGGCAAAAAGTGCGCCATACCCTCCTTGCACCGTGACAGCTTTCTGGCCCCGAGTACTCGGGGTACCAAGACCCAACCCGGTGCTATCGTCGGGTAACACAACCTCCCCATATTGCCGGGCCGTTATAGTTAATTGCAGCGATCCCGTATCTAGACAAAGAACTGGCTAGCAACTAACTATAACAGCAGAGTTAGTTAAAAATAAGTTTCAAACTTTTCGACACAATACATGGCTTATTTTTGTGAGAATGTTCAATATTATCCAACATACCTGAAACAATGACAAAGACTATCCTGTCTTCTTTCATTTTGATCTTGACGACAATTCTAAATGGACAAGAATTCAAAATTTCAGTAGCGCCTACAATAAATAATGCGCTGTATTATCAATTCGTTGCTGGAGGACCTGGTCGTAGTTTTAAACCTGGATTTTCTACCTCACTCGATTATTCATTTCCTAACGATAAAAGGCTAAATTTTGGATTTGGTATCTGTTATCAATTTGCCCAAGTAAAATACACTCCTAATATGAACACCCCAGACTTTTTGGGACAAACTGATAAGGTTAGCTTAATTTCTATCAATTTTGCAGCCTTCTATCATTTAAAAAAGAACTTCTATCTGAGCCTTAATCCATTGATAGATTTTCAACTTAATTATAATTCAGATTACATAACTGATAAACAATCTGGTCTTGGATTAGCTATTTCGTTTGGAAAGCATTTAGAACTTAATGAAAGAATTCAACTAAACCTAGAGCCAAAACTTTGGGTTCACAATATTGCTCCATTTTTATACGAAAATATTGGTTTAAAATTGACTTCTGTTGGATTAAATGTTGGATTAGTATTTGGAAAAAACAAAAGTCAACATCCTGATTACTAATGAATGCAACTAACTATAACGGACAAGGTCAAAATATTTATAATATTATCTGCTTAACTTTCAGACTTACCATATTAAATCACGTGAAAATGAAAAAAGCAATCTTGACTTCCTTCATTTTTATCTTTACTACAAACCTTCATGGACAAGAAATTAGGATTTCGGTAGCCCCAACAATTAACAACGCTCGCTATTTCAAACCCATAGATGGTGGCCCAGGACATATTCCAAAATTTGGATTTAGTACTTCAATAGGATACTTTATAAACCCTGATAGAAAACTAACTTTTGGAGTTGATTTAAGTTATCAATTATCCACGGTCGAAATAACGGCTGGTGCAGTTCCTCAGAATCCTCCTCCAAGTTATTCTGAGACTCTAAGTCTGCTATCACTTGGTCTGAATAACGTTGTAAATTTTAAGAAAGAGTTCTACTTGAGGATAAATCCCTGCCTCGACATTCAAATAGATTATAGTTCCGAAAATTCAATTGATAATCAAACAGGATTAGGATTATCTGCAGGATTTGGGAAAAGCTTTAAAATAAAAGAAACAATTTTTATAAATTTAGAACCGAGATTATGGGTTCATAATATTATCGCATTTAATGATGATAACTATCCATTAAGATTGATTACAACAGCCTTAAATATTGGTGTGGGATTCCATTATAAAAATGACGGATTAATTGAAAGATAATAAATAGCAACTAACTATAACACGGACAATAAAGGTAAGTTGTTTGTCATGCTTTTTGCATGACTCTCTGCCACTTACAAGAACCAGTGCTTAATTCGGCACCCGGATGCGCACAGCTACCACCAACAAATATTCTGCACCTTGACAAATTTATGGCTCCGAGACAAATTACACCGCGACGCTGCGCCAGTGCCTTTTCTGGGCTTCATCTACCGGGACTATTTCCCGGCCGTTTATCAAACTTGTACCGCGACCGCGCCTGCACGCAATAAAACTTGTACCCGGACGGCAAAAAGCACGCCATACCTGTCTTGCCACCGGGACAATTTTCTGCCTAAAGTACCAGGACCGCTGCCCGGATGGCTGCGCCAGGTAACACAACCTCCCTTTATTGCCGGGCCGTTAGCTGCAAGGCAAATTTGCTCGAAACTCGCAGTATACCAGGACTTTGCCATCGCACAAGCAAGAGTTTTGCAGCCCGTCCCTGCAACCGTCCCGTCGCTGCAAAACACATGCTTTTTTGCCTACCTGGACTCCATCATCTTGACAGTTTTATCAAATCATGACAAATCCTGCCTATTTGCAGGGATTTAGTAAAATGCAACCTCGGTTTAATTGAATTAAAAATGATGATAAGTTTAAAAAACTTGAAGAAAGATAAATAGTGGAGACTTAAATTAGAATAAACCCTTCCAAAAAATGGAGTACTTTATACATCCTTATATATATTTCTCATGAGTACAGGTAATCCTTCAAAGGAAGATCACCGTGAGCGTTCACGTTTCGTTAGGGGGCTTATCCAACGTTCAGGGGGGAGTCCAATCTCTTACTCATTATTTGCCAGTGAGATTCCAAAGAAGATTGTGCAATTTTGGGACAAATTGGATCTACTCCCTGGGGATGTTAATGAGTGCATTGAAACATGGAGAAAGGCCGAGGAACAAGGATTTGAGAGGCTTCTTTTTGATAAAAAACAGGCAAGGGATTTCATTCATCGAAATCTGGGTCATAGATATATAAGAGCATATGATAAGTGCTACCATCCGGCAATGCAGTCAGACTACTTTAGACTCTGCTATATTTTTACAGAGGGTGGCTGTTATATTGACGCTGATGATGTATTCAATGGAAATCAAATCCAACACCTCTTCTGGGATGGCCGGTTAAAGATTCAACCGCTGTGCTATGATATTGCAACGAATTCGATGGTACCACCGCAACTTTTTACCAGGGCAGGAGCAGATGCATCCACCTGGATCTTCTACTTTAACAACAATCCACTAATCGCTGGTAGCGGTCACCCAGTGATAGAGCGTGCGCTCAATCAAGCCACTTTAACTCTTGAAAAAGATTTAAAAAATTGCTTGCCAGAAATTCAATCGACAACTGGACCCGGCAATCTTACCAAATCGATATTTAATACAATAACTGAAAACCATGAGATCGAACACACGCTTGTCGTGCTATGTAAATGGGAAGAAGTTGCCAGAAGTAGATGGGAGCTCAGTTATAGGAACGATTCTAGGAATTGGAGGCTTTCAAACTGTCGAATAAATCAAGAATGTTCTACCAAAATCATTTCCTAATGATATGAACATAGCCACTCCTATGTCTAAGCTTTCGAAGTACTTTTATCGCACTGCGATTAAATGGAGGAGATTGCTACCAAAGAAGAGGTCTCAAGCATTTGGTCCTTTGAGTTCTCAGCATCATCCGAAAATAGAGCATATTTATGTAATTAATTTAGATCGCCAACCAAATCGTTGGGCAGAAATAAAAAGTGAGTTAAGGCATGCCTTGAATTGGGCTGGTGTAGAACTTTTAAACCTTACAGAAAGGTATGCTGCCGTAGATTCTACTCACTTCCTACAAGAACCACAAAAGGATTCCGATTTAGATCCTATTTATACACTTGGAGATCAATTATTTGTTGAACCACAACCTTTGACTCTACCCACACGATTAGAACTCAGTTCAAAGATCAGAATGAGTCGACCCGAGATTGCTATTGCACGCTCGCACATTGATGTCTGGAGACAGATGGAGGGAGGCAATTATGAGTATGTACTGGTTCTTGAGGATGATATTTGGTTTAAAGCTGGTTACGCACAAAAGCTTGACCAAGCGTGGGCTGAAATCATGGCTGATGACAATAACAAAAGTAATTTCGATATTTTCTATTTGTCCTACCAAGAAGTAAAACATGGCACACCAAAGACTTTCCTTTCAAGGAATGTATTCCGTCCTGAAAGGGGACTTTGGTACCTTTCTGGATACGTTCTATCACACAGAGGTGCTCAAAAGCTTTTACGACTGCTTCCTTGTCGAGGACCTGTTGATCTATGGATCAATCACCAATTCCAATTTCTGGATGTACGCGCGATAAGACGACCTATCATCAGCCAAAGACGCGATTTATCCTCATCAAACTCATATTCAATCCTTCCAACGCTTGCAAAATTGGGCGCTATTACTAGTGAAAGCGCATCATTGTTTCAAAGCCGTCCAAGTGAAAGGCCAGTGTTTGCGTTTGGTCATAAAGGTTCAGGTCTTTCATCACTTGCAATGGCCCTTTCCATGCTCGGTTATAGATGTTGTAGTGATCTCCAAACACTACCTGATACTGAACTGGAGATGCTCCTTTCAGGAAGAGGTAACAGAGTTTTTGACGCATATGTGAATATCTTAATTTTGGCGGTTAAGGCTAAGATCATCAGAATACTATATCCTCACGCTAAATTCATCATTACTAGTAGCAAAACTGGATCTTTAGATGAAAGAATTATAAGAATTATTAATGATCTAGATGGAGCAGATGTTACATTCCTACATTTAGAAGATCCAAGTAAATGGAAGGTTATATGCGAACATCTCAGATGCGTACCACCTGTTTGTTCATTCCCTGAAATAGCTGATCTTGGACAAAGACAAAACCTCTCCAGAGCCATTGAATCAGAAACAGCCCTGAAATGGGATACTCCAAAACGTGATAAGTCTCCATGGGTAGTTGAATCGCGTCCATTTTGGCATGGCATTTATTGCGTTCCAACTGAAGATGTAACAAAAATCGCAACAACTCCAGTCAGTGTCAGCGATAGTTTTGGCTATCTCGACATAAAACTTTGGTTTCAGCGAGACGATACTTTCACAGACAACTTAGCATTGTTTCGCCCCTATAACATTGACTTTATTACTGGGCTAGGTGCTGCTCTCAGTATTAGACAAGATTCATTAGGTGTTCGAGAATACAGCGCCGCCTCATTAACCAGTCGCGACAAATACTTATACGGGAGATTTGAGGCTATCGTTAAGGTGTCAAAATTACCTGGTATTGTAACAGGTTTTTTTCTTCATCGTGATTCACCGAGACAGGAAATTGATATTGAAATTGCAGGAAATCGAACAGACCGTCTCCTGGTCAATGTTTTTTATAATCCTGGTTCAGAGGGCGCGAAGTTTGACTATGGTTATCGAGGAGCGGCAAGTTATATTGACCTTGGATTTGACGCATCAGAATGCTTTCATCGGTATGTAATAGAATGGGGCCCATGCGAAATTCGCTGGTTTGTCGATAATCGTCTTGTTCACAGGCGTGTAGACTGGGAACCAACACCGATTCCTCACCTTCCAATGGCCCTGCACATAAACACTTGGCCTTCTCGTTCTAAAGAACTTGCTGGTCGACTTTCCAACCGAAAACTTCCATCAAGAACTTTTATAAAATCGATTGTTTTAGAAGCTAACCCTGCCACCATGATGCAAATACAATAGAAACTATTCCTTCGTTACCAACATATCGTAATTTATTGTAAATACGAATCGAAACTCAGTTCATGAACATACTTTCATATAATCCCGGTCACGATGGTGCTGTTGCACATCTACATGACGGACAATTGTTGACCTTGGTTGAAGTTGAGAAGAATTCGAATTATCGACACTCAGGTGTGTCTGTGCATGACTATCTGAACATTCTCAGCGAATTCAAGGAAATACCAGATGTAATTTGTGAAGGTGGTTGGTGGCCTCAAGGTGATCAATTGTCCGTACAATCTCCTTTTGCTGGATATCTAGGGTTATTAAAAAAAGATATCATAATTGGTTCTAGGCGCTTCATGGGAAAACAAATCCAATATTTCTCCTCCTCCCACGAACGATCACATCTTCTTTGTTCATTTGGAATGTCAAGTCTGCCCAAAGGCACTCCATGCTACGCTTTAATATGGGAAGGGACAATTGGTGCTTTCTACGAAATTGATGAAAAGCTAAATATAACAATGCTTGCCGAGGTCATTCACGAACCAGGGCATCGCTACGCCATGCTATACGGTTTGGCTGATTCTACTTTTGCAAAGAATTTAGAATACACTCGTATCTCTGACGCCGGTAAGCTCATGGCCTTAGCCTCTTATTCAAATCGCATTAAGATTACGGCCGAAGATGAGAATTTAATCGAATACCTGCTACAAAATTGCCAACACCTTAGTCCAATTGTTGCATACGAGGAACTTCAGTATTCTCCTTATTACAATGCTGGGCTAGACGACCCAACGTTCCGTAACTTTGCAGGTATTTTCAGCGACAAAATCTTTGATACATTTCATCAATACGCGGAGGCGAACATGAAAAAAGGATTGCCGTTACTCATTGCGGGTGGTTGCGGATTGAACTGCGACTGGAATACCAAATGGAGAGAGACCAATATCTTTTCTGATGTTTTTGTACCGCCGGTTGCGAACGATTCTGGATCTGCAATTGGCACAGCGATTGATGCGCAATTCCACTTTACTGGAAATCCAAAAATCGCTTGGAATGTATATTCTGGACTTGAGTTCATCATGTCAGGCTCTATCGATTTGAGTTTATTTGATATCGACGAAACGAACTATTCAATGATAGCTGAAATGTTGGCTAATAACCTAATCCTTGGATGGGTAAATGGGAAATATGAAATTGGGCCACGGGCATTAGGAAATCGTTCGATTCTCGCTTCCCCTTTTCATGAAAGTACTAGAGTGCGCCTAAATAAAATTAAACTGAGAGAACAATTTCGGCCAATAGCGCCTGTCTGTTTAGAAGAAGATGCTGTAAAATGGTTCGGTTGTGATCGAGAGAGTCCATTTATGCTTTACACATATCATGTTAGGACAGATGCTCTAGCTGCGGTTACACACGTAAATGGAACCGCTCGCATCCAAACAGTATCATCTGTTAGTAACCCCAATTTGTACAATTTGTTAATTGCGTTTAAAGCCCGGACTGGATACGGTGTTTTGTGTAATACTTCACTTAATTTCAAGGGAAGAGGATTCATAAACAATCTAACTGACCTCTCTGCATATACCATACAGCACAATTTAGATGGATTTGTTATTGAAGGGCGAAGCTATTTTCTGAAATCATCGAAGAATTATCAAGAATACTTAAGGATGTCAAATCTTGTATCCGAGTTAGAAAAACCATTAACTAACATCAATTGATGGTAAATTTGTCATCCCCCCATTTATCTTTACTTTTATAGTAATTATGGTGACAAATAAACATACAACAGGTAGATCAAATAATATGGGTCGAAGTCGAAGAGTACAAAGACAACCGTACCGGAGATATCAAATTAAGAGTTAAGCGAATTGAAATAATATAATATAATATGGCCAAAAAGAATGGAAACGATAGACCAATTGAAGTAACCCTTTGGGATGCTGCAAATAAATTGAGGGGCAGTGTTGAGCCTGCTGAATACAAACATGTTGTATTAGGACTTATTTTCTTAAAGTTTGCCAGCGACAAGTTTGAGCAACACCGAGCCAAACTTATTGCTGAAGGCAAAGAAAAGTACATCGAAATGGCAGACTTCTACAATATGAGCAATGTGTTCTTTTTGGAAGAAACTAGCCGTTGGAGTTACCTGATTAAGAAATCAAAGCAAAATGATATTGCACTTCTTATTGACACCGCCCTTCACACTATTGAGAAAAACAATAAGGCTCTGAAAGGTGCTCTGCCCGACAATTACTTTTCTCGTTTGGGGTTAGATGTAACAAAACTAGCTTCCCTACTTGACACCATTAACAACATTGACACCACAAAAGATCCAAAGCAAGACGTTGTTGGTAAAGTGTATGAATACTTCCTCAGCAAGTTTGCCCTTGCTGAAGGTAAAGGTAAAGGGGAATTCTATACTCCAAAAAGTATTGTAAACCTGATTGCAGAAATGATTGAACCATACAAAGGCATTATATATGACCCGGCTTGTGGATCTGGCGGTATGTTTGTGCAATCTATCAAGTTTATTGAAGCACACCACGGTAATAAGAAAGAGGTTTCAATTTACGGTCAGGAATATACTAACACTACCTACAAGCTGGCAAAGATGAACCTCGCCATTCGTGGGATTAGTGGTAATCTGGGTGAAAAAGCAGCCAACACTTTTTCTGACGACCAGCACAAAGACCTGAAAGCCGATTACATCATGGCAAACCCTCCATTTAACCAAAAGGACTGGCGGGCTGAAAACGAACTGGTTCACGATCCTCGCTGGAGAGGGTATGATGTTCCACCTAAAAGCAATGCAAATTACGGCTGGATTTTGAATATGTTTAGCAAACTCACCGACAACGGAATTGCAGGTTTTATCCTGGCTAATGGCGCATTGAGTGGCGGTGGCGAAGAATACAAAATTCGCCGGAAACTGATTGAAAATAGCCTGGTGGAAGCAATTTTGGTAGTGCCTCAAGATATGTTTTATACCACCAATATAAGCGTTACGCTTTGGATACTGAACAAGAACAAAAAAGCTCATACAAGAAAAATTGGCGATGAAACTCGCAACTACCGTGACAGAGAGAGGGAAATCCTGTTTATGGACTTACGTCAAATGGGTATTCCATTTGAGAAAAAATATATTCAGTTTTCAGAGGAGGATATAGAAAAGATAATCGGAACTTACCACCAATGGCAAATAAAGGAAATCGAAAATATCCCAGAGTTTTGCTACTCCGCTTCTTTTGACGAAGTTTCCAAAAAAGATTTCTCGCTCGTGCCTAGCAAGTATATTGAATTCATAAACCATGACGAAAACGTTGATTTTGATGAAAAAATGCGAGCACTGCAAGTCGAATTTATCGAACTGTTGGAAGCCGAGACAGCTTCAAAAAGTGATTTATTAACCGTATTTAAGGAATTAGGTTATGAGATCAAATTATAGATGCTTAGGCGATTACATTAAGGAAATTAACGTTCGCAACACGGAACAAAAAGCTGAACAACTTTTGGGAATTAACATTGATAAATTCTTTATGCCTTCAGTTGCAAATGTTGTCGGAACTGATCTGTCAGTTTACAAAATCGTAAAGAAAAACCAATTTGCTTGTAACAGGATGCATGTAGGTAGAGATTACCGAATACCAATTTCAATATCTAAAACAGACGAAGAATTTATGGTTTCACCAGCTTATGATGTTTTTGAAATAGAGAATACTGAAATACTTGATCCTGAATTTTTGATGATGTGGTTTTCCCGTAAAGAGTTTGACAGAAATGCATGGTTCTATACCGACGCTGATGTTAGGGGTGGTTTGCCATGGGAATCATTCTGCAATATGAAATTACCTATCCCTCCTATCACCAAGCAAAGAGAAATCGTAAAAGAATACAACGTAATCCAAAACCGTATATCCCTCAACCAGCAACTTATACAAAAACTCGAAGAAACCGCACAGGCTATTTATAAACACTGGTTTGTGGAGTTTGAATTTCCTGATCATAACGGTAAACCTTACAAAAGCAATGGTGGGGAAATGGTCGAAAGTGAATTGGGAGAGATCCCTAAGGATTGGGAAACAGGAACATTGTTTGATTTAATCGAACTTCAAAGAGGATTTGATTTACCTACTCAAAATAGAAAAGAAGGTAACTTCCCAATATTTGCATCTACAGGAACAAATGAAAAACACAGTGAATTCAAAGTAAAAGCACCAGGAATTGTGACAGGTCGAAGTGGTTCACTTGGTGAAGTATTTTACGTTGATGAAGATTTTTGGCCACTGAACACAACTCTTTGGGTTAAGCACTTCAAAAAGGCAACACCAATTTATTCATACTATATTCTGAAAGGAATAAATATAATTGACTACAATGGAGGTTCTGCTGTTCCAACTTTAAACAGAAATGATATTCATCGACATTCATTAATCATACCTAAAAAATGCATAATTGAAAAATTTGAAAAAATACAGCAGGTTTTTTTTAAACGAATAAAGAATATTGAAATTGAAAATCAGAAGTTATCAGAACTGAAAGAATTGCTTCTATCCAAATTAACGACAGAATAAAATCTAGCTTATGAATTTTATAAAGAAAATTAGAATACTTCATTACAAATGCTTTCGACGCTTTTCACTTGATTTAAATATTGGTATCAATATTATCGTCGGAAATAATGAAGCTGGAAAGTCAACTATACTTGAAGCAGTGCATCTTGCGTTGTCAGGCTTGTTAAACGGAAGATATCTCAGAAACGAGTTATCTCAATATTTATTCAATAAAGAAATTGAAACACGTTATTTAGAAAGTTTGAAAACTGATAACCCATTGTCCCCACCATACATACTTATTGAGATTTTCTTTGAAGGAGATGATCTACCCTTGTTTGAAGGAGACGGTAATAGTATGAGAAGAAAGGCGAGCGGAATAAGCTTTAAAATTGAATTTGATTCTCAATATGTTGATGATTATGAAGAATTGATTAAAACTGAAGTAACGACAGTCCCAATCGAATTTTATAAAATAACCTGGACAACATTTGCCAGGGATACTGTCACAGTTAAAAGTATACCAATCAAATCTGTATTAATTGATTCGAGTTCAACTAGGTATCAAAATGGATCTGATGTTTATATTTCCAAAATTATTAAGGATGATTTAGTTGAAAAGGAGATTGTTGATTTGTCACAGGCATATCGAAAGCTAAAAGAAGCTTTTATGGCAGATAAATCTGTGCAAGCTATAAATGAAAAAATTACAGGTAAGGCTGATATATCAACCAAGACAGTAAGTGTTTCAGTGGATCTTTCAGCAAAAAACTCATGGGAAACTTCATTAATGACATACCTCGAAGGTATTCCATTTCACCAAATCGGAAAAGGTGAACAATGTTTAATCAAAACAAATCTAGCGCTTGGACATAAAAAGGCTAAAGAATCAAATCTTATTCTATTTGAAGAACCTGAAAATCATCTGTCCTACTCTAAGTTAAACCATTTTATTAAAAGTATTCAAGAAAAATGTGAAGGGAAACAAATAATCATAACTACTCATAGTAGTTTTGTTGCTAATAAGCTCAATTTGAAAAACCTCATTTTAATTAATAACCAAGAAATATTTCCACTATCGTCATTGAGCAAGGAAACTTATGGTTTTTTTGAAAAACTTCCTGGTTATGAAACCCTTAGACTTCTTCTCTGTAAAAAGGCAATACTAGTAGAAGGCCCTTCTGATGAGTTGATTATTCAAAGGGCGTACATGGACAAAAATGAAAATACTTTACCGATAGAAAAAGAAATCGATGTAATCTCTGTAGGGTTGACTTTCAAAAGATTCTTAGATATTGCTGCACTAATAAAGAAACCTGTTGCTGTTGTAACAGATAATGACGGAGATTATAAAAATAAAATTAATAAGAAATACAAGGAATTTATAGATGCAGAATCAATTGAAATATTTGCGGATGAAAGAGATGAATTAAATACTCTAGAGCCTCAAATTGTAGATGCAAACAAAAGTCAATTGAGAAAGCTACGAAATGTTCTTGAAATTGATGAAGAAGACTATTCTACTACTGAATCGATTTCTAAATATATGATTTCAAATAAAACTGATAGTGCTTTAAGAATTTTCAAGTCTAAGAAGTCAATCAATTATCCTAAATATATTAATGACGTAATTGATTGGTGTGATGAATAATAAGCTTATAATTGCTGCAGCTGGCTCAGGAAAGACAACTTTTCTGACCTGTGAAGCCATGAAATCTCATAATGAGAAAGTACTGATTGCCACATACACTGAAGCTAACGAAGAAGAAATTAAAAAGAAGTTCATTAAAAAATTTAAATGCATTCCAAATCACATTTCAATCCAAACTTGGTTTTCGTTTTTAATAAAGCATGGCATAAAACCATACCAGGGAACATTTAATGAATTATTATTTCGAAAAGAAATTAAGGGTATGATATTATGCAATGCCAATGAAGGTAAATACCCTGTTACAGTGAAAGGAAGAACGTTTTATCACCCTGTTAATGAGGATTCTAATTTTGAAAAACATTATTTCACTAAATCATTCAAGCTTTATTCAGATCGAATGTCCAAGTTTGTTGTTAAAGCAAATAGAGCAACTGATGGAGAAGTTATTAATCGAATTAGTAGAATCTATCAGCATATTTTTATTGATGAAATTCAGGATTTGGCCGGATATGACTTAGACATTCTTAAATTGTTATTTAAATCCAATTCTAACGTAGTTTTAGTTGGTGATCCTCGTCAAGTTACTTACCTTACTCATCATGAAAATAAATATGGGAAATATAAGGTTGGAAAAATAAAAGAATTCATTATCGCTGAATGCAAAAGACCAGTGACATACTCCATTGATGAAACTACTTTAAATTCTTCCCATAGGAACAATAAAGATATTTGTGATTTCTCATCTAAACTTTATGAAGGAGAATTTACGAAAATTGAACCATGCGAATGCGCTCAATGCCGTAATTATGATGAACCATATGAAGGTATTTTCCTTGTGAGACCTGCTGATGTGGAAAAATATCTGTCTGAATTTATGCCAATACAACTTAGATGGGATATCAGAATTAAAGTACATCCGGAATATGCAGTTTATAACTTTGGTGAGTCTAAGGGGAAAACATTTCATCGAGTTTTAATTTATCCGACGAAGGAAATGGAAAGCTGGATTTATAATAATAAAACTGACCTTGCTTATTCAACAAGAGCAAAATTTTATGTGGCAATAACAAGAGCAAGATTCAGTGTGGCTATTATTTCAAACTTTGCTGATGGAACTGAATTAGAGGGAGTTCAACTATATAATGCGAATTGATAATAATGAAATTCACTGAAGAAAAATTAGAAGCTTCCTTTATTGAATTGCTGGAAAACGAAAGGTTCTCACATCATCTGGGTGTTAATATTGTACGCCCGGTTGATGAAGTATTAATTGAAGAAGATTTTTTGCATTTCTTATTGACCAAGTATGAAAACCAGCATCTCACTCAGAACGAAGCAAAATCAATCGTTCTTCAACTTAAAACATTACCTGCTTCTGACCTATACGAGTCTAATAAAACAATAAATAGTTGGCTTTCCGACGGTTTTATTCTGAAACGCGAAGATCGCAGCCAGAAGGATATTCACATTGAGTTAATCGATTATAATGGCTTGGAGAAACAACTGACAAGTCCCAATTTAGATCAGATCTCTGCAGAGCCGGATTTAAAATACCCACCCGATCACAATATTTACAAGTTTGTTACCCAACTTGAGATAGTTGGTACAGAAAAAAGGATCCCTGA
>Ga0315549_1002829_pt1 | contig 16063 bp, 9 predicted proteins | sample SalMarSW160200MG_FD_203101 | JGI IMG/M metagenome (GOLD analysis project Ga0315549, IMG submission 203101) | Salt marsh sediment microbial communities from the Plum Island Ecosystem LTER, Massachusetts, United States - Salt Marsh Sediment SW1601-200 ... | reverse complement strand
GATATCGTGATTTTCGTGAGATGCTGGAAGCCGAGGACGATAAGATTGACGCTGTGTACTGCGGCACGCCTGACCACACTCACACGGTCATCAGTCTGGCGGCAATCAAAAAGGGCAAACATGTCTGTTGCGTCAAGCCTTTGACAAGAACGATTTTTGAGTCTCGAAGCCTGACCGAAGCGGCTCGGCAGGCGAAAGTAGCCACACAAGTAACGGCATCATCTAATACCACAGATAGTACCTGCCGGTTATGTGAGATGATATGGGATGGGGCTATTGGCGATGTACGTGAAGCTCACTGCTGGTCGAATCGTCCCTTATGGCCACAAGGTATGCTGCGGCCATCCTGGCAAGATGAAGTCCCAAAGACATTAGATTGGGACCTGTGGATTGGCCCGGCTCCGATGCGACCCTTCGTGTCAGAGTGGCGCGACGGCGACCTAACATTGCACCAGGTCAAGGCGAGCAAAAGACCACTCGCGGCAGTATATCATCCCTGGAATTTCCGAGGCTGGTGGGACTTTGGCACAGGGGCCTTAGGCGATATGGGCTGTCATCACTTCAATACGGTGTTCAAGGCTCTTAAGCTTCACTATCCAACGAGTATCAGCGCCAGTGCAACAAGGGTCTATGATGAAACTGCACCCCTGGCATCTATTGTTATTTTTGATTTTCCAGCTCGCGAGGGGATGCCACCCCTGCGGCTATTTTGGTACGACGGCGGTCTAAAACCGCCCCGCCCGCCAGAACTCGAGGAAGGCCGTAACCTACCGGCAGAAGGGAACATGTATGTGGGAGATAAGGGCAAGGTATTAGGGACAAGTATAATTCCCGAGTCGAAAATGAAGGCCTACAAGCTTCCACCCAAAACACTGGAGCGCAGGTCGGGAACCTGGGGAGAGTGGGTTGAGTCCATCAGAGGCGGACAAGCAGCAGGATGCAACTTCGAGTGGGCAAGCATCATTACCGAAGCAGTTCTTTTGGGTAATATTGCCATTCGCAGAGACAAGAAATTAAACTGGGATGGAGAGAATATGAAGTTTACGAATGATATTGATGCAAACAAGTACGTTAAGGAAACGTATCGTTCAGGTTGGTCTTTATAGGCCAAGAAATGACAAATAATAATATATCAGAGGGCATTTACTATGAAATGTGTGAGTAACTACCATATCTTTGCAGCGATTGTCGTGGTGGCCACAGGTGCTTTATGCTCAGCCGAAACTACCTTAGCTCCAGTCAATATTAATGCTTCGATTAGTTCCAGTACCATCACTTCTGCGCGAGGGCTCCCCAAGAAGTATACCGAGACCGTTACTCCCGCGAGCGGCGGTATAGTTACCTTTGATATGGTGCTCATACCCGGCGGTGAGTTCATGATGGGCAGCAGTGATAAGGAGACAGGCCGAAAAGACGACGAAGGTCCGCAGCACGAGGTTCGCCTTGAGCCTTTCTATCTCTGCACGACGGAAACTACTTACGTACTGTTTGAGGCTTACTACGAAGAGACAGTGCAAAGAGACAGGGACGAAGCCAGAAAAAAGGAGAAGGATTTAGACGCGATCACAGGGCCAACTCCCATCTACGGCGACCCGACGATGGGTATGGGCGGCGGAACGAGACCAGCCATTGGAGTAACCTGGTTCAACGCCAAGACGTTCTGCCGGTGGCTGTCTAAAAAAACAGGCAAGACATATCGTCTCCCAACCGAAGCTGAATGGGAATATGCCGCCCGGGCGGGCACTGATACTGCTTACTTCTTCGGCAACGATCCAAAACAACTCGGGGACTACACCTGGTTCGAAGACAATTCCGACCAAGCGACCCAAGAGGTCGCTCAGAAGAAGCCTAATCCCTGGGGCCTTTGCGATATGCTGGGTAATGTGCTTGAATGGGTCCAAGACTTCTACAGTCCGACCGCCTACGCAGCTACGTCAAAGAATTCTCCGGTCTTAAATCCTAAGGGTCCTAAAGAAGGCAAAGTACACGTGGCCCGCGGCGGCTCATGGGAAAGTCCCGCCGAAGAACTGCGCTGCCCCGCAAGGGCATTCGAGGAAGACTTTTGGCGTTTCCTGGACCCACAGGTCCCTAAAAGCAAGTGGTGGCTTCCCGAGATGGGCTTTATTGGCTTCCGTGTAGCACGATCCGTGGAGCGGACCAAATCCGAGTCACGTAAATAGGATGCACCTATGACACCTATCACAACCCCAAACCAATTACCAATAAAAATAATAATGGAGTGCCGACCACGATGACCAAACGACATATTTTCGCGCTAAGCCTTTTTATAGTTGCTATATCTACGTTGGCTCAAACAGACGACAAGGGATACATGGGCTTTCAGGACCACAGCCAGACCACATTGTATCACAACATTAAGATAAAGCCTGTAAATAGTGAATCTAAAGTTGGCACACCCGGCACGTCTCTACAGAGGCACAATCCCAAACAAGTATTCACGTTAGTACCAGATACTCTCGGTAAAATTCTCAAAGCTCCGGACGGCAGCACTGTATTTCGATACATGACCCAAAAGCCTGTTGAGAAGAAGCTGACCGCCAACAGCGTTTGCTGCCTCTATCCATTGAATACGCCCTCCGGAGAAAGAGTGGTTGATTTTGCCCCAAGTGACCATCCTCATCACCGCGGTGTTTTTCTGGCGTGGCACTCTATAACCGCCACAAAAGCCAACAAGAAAGCCGATTTCTGGGGATGGGGAGAGTGGGCACCGACTGAAGGACGGCGCATCAAGAACAGCAGCGTCAAACTTCTCCATGCCGATTCAGAACGTGCCATACTGGAAGTCGCCAATGACTGGCTTGTTGTAAACCGGAAAATGATTGACGAAATAACGTTCATCATTGCCCGCCAAGAGGAATCGGCCAACGTGGTCGACCTGAATTATCATTTAACATCTGCGATGGACGTTACCTTAGATAAGACGGCTTTCGGGGGATTTTGTGTAAAAGCCAGAAAGGACGGCGCGGGTTCTTATTATAGCCCAAGTGGTTTGGTGAAACTGCCCAATCCCCACCACTTGAAGCCGGAAACCGACTGGCCAGCCGCCGATTGGTACGATTACACAATGAATTTAAGTAACGGCAAAACGATTGGTGTTACAGTGCTTGACCACCCAGCCAATCCGCCTACTACATGGCATAACCTTGCACCCATTTCCATGGTCAATCCCTGCATCGTCGCGCCCGGATCGGTCAAGATAAATAAAGGGCAAACCCTGCAACTTCGGTACCGGCTTGTTGTGCACGACGGGCCTACGCCCGCTAAACTGCTAAAGAAACTAACGGAGGAGTGGCACCGGCAAACATCCAAAGAAACCTTCAAACCTGAACCCGGCTTCGTGCGGCTGGACAACGGCAAGGACCTCACCGGCTGGTTTGGTGCCAAATGGTCCGGCGAAAAAACCGGTGATACTACCGGTTGGAGCGTCGTCTATGGCGCGATTCATCTTGATTCCGAAGCCGCGAGAAATCAGTTGTTCAATGAGAAAACGTATAGCAGAAATGCCATCATTCGTTTGCAATTTCGGGCCGGTCGAGCGGCCGACTCCGGCCTGTGCATTCACGGCAGACAGTTCCAGGTCCGTGACTATCCGAATGCTCTGCCTGATACCAAGAAGTATGCACCTTTCTCTAACTGCGCAGGCGAGTGGAACGACATAGAACTGGATATCAGCGATGGCATTGCAGTAATCAAGCTAAATGACCAGATTATTGAGAAATCCTGGGAAACAGGTATTGATTTCGACAGAGGATTAGGTCTTCAAAGAGAATTAGGCGAAGTAGATTTTCGTTATATCAGAGTGAAGGAAAATGAATAAAGCGACCCCGCCAAAGGTGGACTGAAGGGCGCTCTTCTGTGAACAGCAGAAAGCACGAATACATAAAAAGCGCATCGATTCTTTCGCTCGCTTTTCAATACATATATTTTTGATGACAGAATTCCCAGGCGGAAATTAAAAGACTATTGCTGCATAGCCGACGCTATCAGTACTCGTGGTACCCATCTTTCGGAGCATTACTTCACTGCTGTTAGTGTGTTTAAGCAGCACTCCTTTTGTCCTGCCAAGTCTTTTTGCGGCGGCTACTGCCGCCGCCGCTGCACCGGCCCCACAGGCATTGTAGTTTCCGGCGGCACTTTCGAGCATTCTTTGCGGTTCAATTTTCAAAGCCAAATCAACAAACTCCTTGTCGTTGACATCGCTTGCCCACTTGAGGGCATCCGGGCCTCTTCCCATCGGGGTAAAGCCATATCGCGGGCCGTAATGTGTCAAATCAGTCGAGCCGATGCAAACGATGTTCTTCCCCGCAGGTGCCATAATCTCGCCAAAAGCCTCACCTAATGAAATGGCTTGTTTACTGGGTGGAACGATAATGGGCAGTATCTCTGCGTCTTGAAATAGGTGTTGTACGAATGGGATCTGCACCTCAATGCTGTGCTCACCTTTGTGGACTAGCGAGTCACTGACCGCTAATTTATTATTGACCAACCACTCAGCGAGGTCTGTATCAACAACCACATTGCCGAGGGGCGTTTGCCAAAAGTTACTATTATCGACCGTTGGCTCCGGCCCAAAGTAGCCATGGGCAGCCCCAAATATTACGAATGTATGAATCTCGTCGTGCTGCTGTTTTATTGCTGAGAAGACCATCGCTGCCAGACTACCGCTAAACACCCAGCCGGCGTGCGGGACGATTCCTGCTACTATTTTTTCAGGCAACGACTCGCTTGGCGTTCCTGCCTCGAGGCATTCCTTAATTTCGTCGACACACGCATCACGCTGAGCAGGATAAAACTGACCAGCAACAATGGGTTTTCTTGTTTGCATTTTCAGCGCCGGTTCGATATTATTACGACATTATTCAGGATCGGTGAATATTGTAACCAGTTAGGGAAAAAAAACAATATGGCATCTGAAAAAACAAGCTCTGTAGCAGTAGTGATGGGCTCCGACAGCGACATGGATGTAATGCGGAGCTGTATCGAGCAGCTTGGCAAATTTGGTATTGAGCCGACGGTACGAATAATTTCAGCTCACCGCACGCCGCAGATAGCAGCAGAATTTGCCGATAATGCCGCCAAAAACGGGATAAAAGTGATAGTTGCGGCAGCGGGCAAGGCTGCTCACTTAGCCGGTGCCCTGGCGGGACGAACGACGCTGCCGGTTATTGGAGTGCCATTAATCTCAGCTGGCGGATTAGGGGGAATCGACGCGCTACTAAGTACTTTACAAATGCCGCCCGGCGTACCTGTGGCAACAATGGCAATAGGCGCAGCAGGAGCAAAGAACGCAGCTATACTGGCTGTACAAATTCTGGCATTGACTGATGAAAAACTCAGCGAAAAACTGGCTGAGTTCAAGAAAACTCAAGAGGAAAATGCAATCAAAAAGGATTCGTCACTTCAGCAAGATTAAGTGTTTCGGCAAGACTTGAATAAGACCACGAAGCCCGTGCCGAGGAGCAAGAGTATCGCCGTAGCCGGTTCGGGGGTTGCAATTACAAGCTCGAAGCCGTTCAGGAAGCCGGTATCGTCATAAAAAGCATCGTAAACTCGCAGGCGCCAAAGGCCATAAGCATCCTCTCCATCAAAAAAAGCCAAGTTCCATGCAGGCCTGAACAACCCGAAAAACGGCCCTGTTGCTTCTTCTATCGACAACTCAGCCTCATCATCGAAACACCACTGCCCTGAACCGCCTACAGACGTAAGTCTGTCATCTTCGCCTCTTACAATAAACGCCAGATTACCTGCTAAGTTCAGAACGACATTTGTCTCAACGGGGCTTTGCAAAAGAACTTGTAAATCAAATAAACTTTCGTGCGTCAAAGTAACGCTTACATCAAGGTCGGAGATAATAAAATGGTCTGTGATTTCTATAATTACATCTGTCATCCAGCCCTTTCCGTATTCGCTTTCCGGATCATCCAGCGAAGGAATGGGTAGATTTAAGTCGTTGTTGTAAGTATAAACCGTTCCACCAAAAACAGGAAAAGAGACCTCCGCTACAATGAAAATTGCCACAATCCATTGCACTGCGCTGCGAGCGTCCATTCTCAACCCAGCCAACAAACTTTACATGCAAGCCCCATAAGTTAGCTGTTGGTCTTACGGGGCAAACAGTTACCATCCAGTGGATTCTGATTACGCGGCAGATATTATAACTTCATTAAACAATGTTGGCAAATAAAAATAAAAAAATAACCACAGAGAAGGCTGGAAACACAGAGAAGAAACTGAAAACGCAATGAATAATATTGCCACGGCCTGTACCTTGCTTCCGCAGGGGCAGGCCTCGCAATGACATAAACTTTATTTTACTTCAACAACCGAGTTAAACTCGCCGAATGGATTCAACTCCGTCAGCTCATTGTATGGGTCCTGCTGCCACTGGCCATCTACAACCAGCCGGTAGTGATATTTGCCGACAGGTAAAGTCAACTTCGCTTTCCACGCACCGCCGGCATCCACTTTTTGCATCGGGGTTTTTTCCGGCTGCCAATTATTAAAGTCACCCGCTATCTGGACGCTCTCGGCCCGCGGATACAGCGTAACAAATACAACTGCATCTTTTATCTGGTTCACACCATAATAGTCAGAAAGCTTGACATCGATATCCACAGGTTTTGGTCGTTCAGTCCTCGGAGTCTGCTCTTCCTTTAAGGCCGGCCTTGCTGCATGCAACAGCTCATCAGCGGTGGTACCGATAGTTTCGAGCCTATCAGTCAAATCACTAATAGTCTGGCGGCGCTGCTTGCCCGCCTCAGAATCAATAACTTCTTCTGCCAACAAACGAAAATCCCTCTGGCCTCTGCTGGCAGAATCGTATTCGCTGATTGGCTGACCGAAACTGGCTGCTTCCTTGATCTTAGTATTGAAATTAACGACTGTTCCGAATAACCTGTCAGCAAAGTGCTTTCTCAATTCCGCCAAAACCTCTCTGGCCATTTTCGTTCTTACATCGTACATACTGGCCAGTATCCTAACATCCACCTGCTGATTGCACCGCTGGCATAGTATACTTAGTGTTTCAAGCTGTCTGCTAAGCCCATGCAGCGCGAAGTAGCCTGTCTCAACAGGGACAATAACATCGGTAGCAGACCTTAGAGCATTAAAAGTCAACAGGCCCACAGCCGGGGGGCAATCAATTATTACGTAATCATAATCACTTCTGATATCACCCAGGACTTCTATCAGGCAACTCTCACGATCAGCAATGCCCGTCATTTGCTGCTCAAATGCAGACAGGTCTATACTGGCCGGTGCCAGTTCCAGCTTGTCGCTAATCTGCCACAGTATTTCCGTCAGCTTTAGCGGTTCATTTCTACTTTTACTAATCAGCACATCATAAATACTTTGTTCTATCTGCTCCTCGGGCACAGCAAGGCCGACAGCGCAATGCGACTGCGGATCCATATCCACCAGCAAGATCCTCTGGCCCAATTCAGCCATAGCGCTGGCCAGGTTTATCGATACCGTGGTCTTGCCACAACCACCTTTCTGATTAACAATCGCAATAGTTCTCATACAAAACTTCTCCCAAGCTTCTCATGGCCCCTATTTTGCCAGATTATATATTGCAAAATCAGGTTCTCAGTGCCAAAAAGCCCTAAAAGACACATTACCAATCCTAAAAATGGCTATACGCTCATTAATGTTAATCGGCAAAAATTTAAGAAAAACTTTATGTATTTATGGGACGGCCCGATAAAACCCCAAACAATAGTACGAGTGAAGTAGCGCTTCCCCCTTGTTGATATGCCTAAAAATCATGTGCCGCTTGTCTGATACAACCAAGCGGCACATTTTCTCGTCTCAATAACGGAGTGTTATTATCCTTTCACCTCAACCTTAACAGCCTTTGTCTTCTCGGCTTCTGGCAGCGTTATTGACAACGCGCCGTCTTTGCAAACCGCATCAATCCTTCCCCAGTCAATATTAGTTGGCGCTGTCCGCTCCCGCCCGCCTTTACAGGCTGTCAAAATGGCACTTTCTCGGCCAAAAACTTCCCTATTGTGACTTCCCAAATATAGAAATGCGCGCCTGTTTGTCCCCCGGGCCGACCACAGCAACCATCTTCCGGCTCTGGAAGTGAGTGCAAAGAAGCAGGGAATCTAACAACTTATCCACAAAAACATCCGAGACTATTGCGATTCTAACCACTGTCTACATAAGGCCTTATCAATACGACCGACGCGAAATGTAACAATTCCTAATTTCACCCCCCAACAAAAAGGCCATAGCTGCTCAGGCAATATTAGTCCGCCCCATACCCTTCTCTGAGCATCTCCCGCTTTTGATAGCACTGTTCTCTAAAAACAGCAATTTCAGCCTCCAGATTCGGATTCGGAGAGTCACCAAAAAAGGCGTGAACAATTGGAAAAACAAAATCAGTTTTAGTTTTTCTCAACTCTTTTGCCATAGCCTCTATTTTGGCCGTTGCAACTCCCTCCTGCATACAGGTGAAAGGCCCAACGTGAAAAATACCAGAAATATAAGCGTCGCCATTTGGTTTAATCAAGTCGTTCATAAAATAATAGGCGATTCCAATACTTAAGGGGGACTCACCTTCAATATTTCCATGGAACTTGTGGTTTTTCTCCAAAGTGTCAATTATCTCTATGGGCTTAGGAAGGCAGTGTCTGCCATGAAGAACTTCGTGGAACGGCTGATCAATCTTATGGGCTATTCCAGACATATATTTTCCTTTGAGAAACGATTGTGCGAGTTTCTTGATTTCTTTCCATGCCCTTGCCAAATCCCCTCTTTTAACCGCAAGTCTTACATCTCTTCTCGAGTTCCTCCTATTCATCTGATTTACATACAGCAGCCAATCAGTAATAGGATCCCTTACCATTTCGAGCTGCTTGTCTTCCAGTTTGTTGATTACAAAATCAGTATAGGGATCGTGCTGCCTCATATATATCTCGCCAATATAAAGAACGAGCGGGAATCTGTCATCGCAGCGGAGTTTAACCTGCGCAAATCTTGACACTGTTTCTTTCCCCCACTCTACCAAGTCAGATGTGTCAGCGCCATCTTCAATGATTCTTCTCAATACGAGTAGTCTTTCTTTTTTCAATTCGTTAACATGCTGTTTGTCTTCAGCATACGGTCTGTATCTTAGGGTTATATCTTCCAGCAGGTCCGAGGCGTTTATCCCTTTGAAAAGAACCTTTTGGATCTTGAGTTTGTTTGATACGGCAGCTTTTTTCGGTAATGGTATGTCGAAATAATCTGTTTCCGAGGAGGGGCCTGTTATAGGAACTTCCTCTAAGCCTTCGCGGTCCATAAAAATTCTCAGTAACTCTGTGTATTTGCCAAATCTACAAGGACCACTCGTTGTAGGCAGCATAACAAGATAATTCTCTTCGACGTATTTCTTCCCATTTTTCTCAACCTGCTCACTGAGGAATCCAAGGGCATCTCCAACAACACCTTTTAGGGGGTGGCAAACCTCAGTGTAGATATGTTTCCTTGCTATTTCATAGCCCCTCTGGGTATTAGTAGGTAAAACCTGACCATCGATACCAAAATGCTTTAGTGCCGATACCGCAACATAGGCAGCATCTCCCATATAAGGGATCAGCCAGATTCTATTGTCATTATTATCTGCTGAGTATTTGGTCTGCCGCAGGCCCTTGATTTTCAGTCTCTCCTGTTTGCTTTGATTAACAACTCGTTCATGGGCCTCTGTCCTTGTCACAAAGGGCGCATTATTGGTTTGCGCATCGGTCAATAACGTTAATAAGGGTTTGTTCACGGCTTGATAAATTTTTTCTTCCTGGTAAATTTTTAAGCTATCCGGCCCGCAGCCAAAATTCATCATTCTTATCGGGAATAAATCAGGTTGTTCCGCTACGAACAAGTTGGCTTTGAGTATCTTTACGCTCTGAATCCAAAATTCGTTGTCTGCGACTTCGTCTATAGGAATATCTTCAAACCTATGCTCTAAAAATATTTGAGGAATGTAGTTCAAACCTCTGGCCCGCGAAAACATGTCGCCCGAGTTCGAGCTTGCTTCAGGATCAAGCAGTACATAATCTCGACCAATTCCAACATACGCCTTTTCGTTGCCCTTCTTTATTCTATTTAAGAACTTATCTCCTATTTCATAAAGTTCCTTTCTAAAATCCTTCTCCGCCTTGTCCGCGTATCTTAAAGCCTCTCTAACTTCTTTATCCTTAAATCTTAAACCAAGTCTTCTAAATTCACTCTGTAGAGAATGAACAAGCAGATTTTCATCCCCAAAATGCAAAACAGGTCTGATCTGTTTTTCCTCATCAATTGAAAGGACGTCGCTCAATATATAACCCTCCGACTCTGTATAAATACAATATTTCAAATCCGGAGGGTCACTTTTTCTCAACTCGATAAAGCTTGGGTTAAACAGATATCTGATGTATGGATTTTCGTTCAAGAGCGCTGCATGACCTGTTACCAACTTTCTCGCGATACAGAAATCCGTTCTCGAGTTATCAACGCCAACTTTGGCTATTTCTTTGTTGCTTGTCGGGGTTACAATAGGATGGAAACCAAGCTTTTTCAGCAAGGCGGCACTCCAAATTCCCTTCCCTCCAAGCGTTGCTGTGCTCCTTTTGATTCCCACTGTACTTTTAGAATTTTCATTCTGCTCATCCAAAAAGGCGTCCTCTAACAAGCTTCCCTGCTGCTTGAAATGCTTTTCATAAATCCTGTGGTACTTTTCAACATAATTTATCTTCGGTTTTACCGACGACTCAGAATCTCCCTTAGGACAAAATCCTCCTGTAATTATCCTGTCCCCATCAATAGTAAAAATCTCGAGCTGGCAGTCTCTTATTCCACAGGATTTTTCTTTAAACAATGCTCTGCAGGAAATCTTCTCCTTTTTAAATTGCTTATCAACCAAATCCCAACCCCTAAAGGCAGACCCATATCTTTTGTTTTTTTTCTCCAACTGTTTTATACAACATATAATATCCAAGGCTTGTCCCCATGCCCCGAACATTTCTCTATGGGGGTATGCTTCGATTTCTTTATCCGTAACCTGCGCAAGTGCAGCAAGAAAGGCCTTTCCTAAAGGGGGCCCGCCCTGTGCGGAGCATTTTTCACCAACATGTTGAGAGCCACCCACAAACTTATAATAATAACTTGCCGCTGTTCCCCTTAATATCGCCGCTGCTATCTCCTCCTTACTGAAACCTTCCGCAATCAACCTGTTTTCATCCATTTCCATAAAGACGCCACAAGTAGCATCAATCACCGGAACCCGCTCAGCCCTTAAGGCATATTCCTGCAAAGAAGTTTCTACGCCCAAACCAATAACATCAGCCATGTTCTCAAGGGTCTGTCCCGATCCCGCCTGACAACTGTAATTCATCTTCGCCTCTTTAACCACATCATTGGAAAAGCAGGTGAACTTCATGTCTTGTCCGCCTATTTCAAAAATGGTGTCAATTTTAGAATCATCGTGCTTAACACCAAGGGCATGACACGTAATTTCATCCGTTATCCTGTCAGTTACCTCCACTCCTTTTTTTCTTAGCTCCTCGGATTTTCTTTTGCTGATTAAGATTTTCTCATACAGCCTCCTCGCGGAACCGGTAGCACCCACTCCCCTGACAACTATTTTGTCCTTATGCCTACTTAAGTATTTTATTACGCTCTTTAATGAGCCCTCAGGATTTCCATGGGTTTTAATATAAATTTTGTCAAGTAACTTCCCCGTCAAGTCGACTAAGGCGCCCTTTGTTGTCGTGCTGCCTCCGTCTATTCCTAATACCACATCAGTATTGTTTTCTATGCTCTCCTCAAGACTCAAAGGCCTTTCATTTACCTTCTGAAGATAACCGCTAAGTGACGGGTGGAATTTCCTTTTTTCTCGACTGTAATTCGCAACTTTTTTGAGATCTTCAATATTAAAAACGTAGCCGTTGTTCTCCTCCAACCCTTTCAACGCAACACCAACCGCCGCAATATTATAATAATGACTGGGCCTTGTTATAGAAATACCAAGAGAATTCTCTAAGTTTTTTCTTATAATATCATTACTGAAAACGCACCCCGTTACGATCGCAAGATTAGACTCAGCAGAAATAAATTTCCTTGTTCCAAGTACATCTATTTTGTAATTTCTCGCAACCGTTCTAAAAAGCCCTGCCAAGTTGTCTTCTCTCGTCGCGCCTTCATTCTGCTTATGGATTAAATCAGATTGAATCACAACGCCGCACCTTGCCAAGAACTCACTAGGTTCCTTTGAACTCTCAGCCTCTCTCTCAGCGAGAGAAAAGATTTTTTCCAGTCTCGATTGCGCCAATCGCCTTTTTCTAATTCTATCCTTAAGCTTAACACCCAAATCCGAACCTTTGCCCGCACCATTATCTACATCTAAATTAGGAACTTCACTTTCTAACAACCTTCTACATTGTTTTTCTATTAGTATTCCAGATCCGCCACCACATTTAGTTCCCGACCTCCACTCCTGGATAACTCTCTTACAATTAATATTCTTCACATTAAAAAAGTACGAGTCCTTTGCTCCTATATGGAATATATACTGTGCTTCCTGGCAAATCAAATCAGCCCCTTTTGGAATAGTCACACTATCAGATTCATATATTAAACCCGTCATCACTTTCGGGAAATATTTAGCATTGCTCCCTGTAAATGCTGTGCTCCTTATCATGCCGCTACCAAATCTCATTTTCACATCATTCCAAGCCTCATAAATTGCACCGATCGGGTCTGCAAAGTGCATTAAGGGTTTAGGAGAGTATACTATTTCCCTGTCTTCCCTAACCACGACATAATGTACAGAACTGCTGCCAACATCAAATCCGACAAAAAAGTTCATTTGTGACTCGTCTAATCCTTCCTTCCCCAGCTTTTAGCAGGAATACTACCAAAACCAAGATTGTTCTTTGGAATGAAATTTATACAAATATCGACTTTATTACACTCTTAAAATTACATTAACACTTGTTATTAGTTCTGTGTGATCTCTCTTTATTTAACTATTGGTCGGCTCGACGCACAAGAGATGATAATATTTACGAGCGAAATCACAATTTAACCCACAAAAAAAGTGACTTTCTGAAACCCAACTCTTCCCCCTTAAGTTAAGCATATATAAGCGATTACACACAATATATTGGAAATATATAACAATTCAACACCCTATATTATTGATAATACTGGTTTACTTTTAATCTAATAAGTATTAACAACCTTTTACTTTTGTAAATATACTTCAGCGAAATTAATTTCTTGATATATGAGCAGAAAATCTATTATACACAAGGTTTTCTTTACTCTCAACAAATACAAAAATAGTTTCTGTTTATTTGTGGAAAAAGTTTTACATTTGTTTTGCCACAAGTTATATTGGGGCAACTAAGGGAAATTTGGATAAGAGATGTTAGGAAGGACTCCTATAATAGTTGTTATTGGCGGCACTTATGTAGATATGGCGATAAAGTGCTACCAATTCCCACTACCAGGGCAAAATGTTACAGGCACGGCTCTTTCATATGTTATTTCTGGTCCGGGGCCAATTCAAGCTGTTGAGGCGGCGCTTTGTGGGTGTGAGGTTTATCTTATCAGTAAGGTCGGTGGGGATCCGTTTGCTAAGATGGCTATTGACCGTTTGAGGGAGCGTAAAGTTAAAACCGGACTTGTTTACACCACGGAGGCCAAAAATACCGGTGTTATTGTAACACTTGTAGATTCGACAGGAGAAAACACAAGTTGTCTTTACACGGGTGCTAATAGTGCTTTAAGTTCAAAGGACATAGGTGCCGCGGAGCAAGTCATATCTAAGGCCGATGTTTGTCTAATTCATGGAAGACTACCACAAAAATCGATAACGAGAGCGATTCGAAGCGCACGTCTCCACAACACAAAGATCATCCTAAATCCTGCCAGGCCAATCGAGCAACCTAAGCAAGCCAGTGAGGACCTACCAGCAGAGTATTTCTCTGTTGATATTTTGATACCGAACCTTTATGAGGCTGCTGATATTACCGATAAATCGGACGCCAGTATTAGGACCGCAAAACTTATTGGTTCCGACCTTGTGGCGCGCGGAGTCCGTTGTGCTGTTATAACAATGGGTAAACGCGGCTGTATGGTTGTTGATAGAAACAGTGCAGACCATATACCAGCGTTTGAGGTGGAGTTGGTTGACCAAACAGGCAGAGGCGATGCGTTCGCAGGCGCCCTTGCAGCATATTGTGCCGTGGAGAACGACGTAAGAGGAGCGGTCAAATTTGCATCTGCAGCGGGGGCGTTAGCTTGTACGAAGTTTGGCTCATTAGAAGCCCTGCCTACAAAAGCGGAGATAATCGAACTTCTACAAAAAGAAGATGCTGAATGATTACCCTTTGCCTGCACCAGGCCGCCGAGGCGGATTCTGCTATTTAGTTCCTGTTGCGGAAAACCGAAACCGGAAATATCACCCCTGCGGAAGCGGGGGCCTACGCCTAAAAAGCTGGATTACTGCCTTCACAGGAAGGACAAACGCCGTGTCCGTAACAGGAACTATTTATCCTTTATGAGTAAGTACCGCGGATTTTGTGAGATTGTCAATCCCAAACCATTATTTTCCCAGGCAGAGTTTATTATTTTCTCTTCTTTGCCAAGAAAATGTACGATTCTTACTTCAGCAGCTCTTATCGGTAACGTTACCTTGTGCTCCCGGCCTATCGTCCAGATTGCGAGCGCAACGCTTTTGTCCTTAGTCATTTTGAAGGCGAAATCTTCGTCACTATCCAAATCGAGCCGTTCGTCGATGCAGAATCCAGCGAGAGTAGAGGAAAGAGTCTTTGCTGCAAGGTAAGCCGCCTTGGGCTTTAGGTCATGCATAACCGTGCCAAAGTGGTGTTCCCGCTCATTAGGATTGGTGCCATCGTTTTTCCAGTCATACCAGATGCTGACGGTGATTCTCTGGTAGAGATTGATTATAAATTCTCTGACAAGGTATTGGGCCTGCTGCTCATTGGACAGGCGGGTGTTGTCCCAGTTGATGTTCGAGTAGCCCCATTCGCCGGAGATGATTGGGACCTCTTTATCGTTTGGAGCATAGCGTTTCATAAGCTCGCGGAGCTTTTGGTAGTCCTCGATCACGGTTTCAGGCGGGCGGGGACGGTAGGGATGGACACTAAGCACGTCAATCCACTTGAGCATACCCTGTTTAAAGCAATCCTCAAGCCATCTAAAAGGGATTGTCGACGTTGCGGGGGCGACGACCAGGCCGGTATTGTCGGCTTTTTTGATTCGTGCTGCCGACGCTTCCACCAGCTGGCAGTAATCCTCAACATTCGGCTCAGGTCTCCAGAATTGTTTTATGTTAGACTCGTTCCATATCTCCCAGAGTATGCCCCTGCCTGCATACCTGGCGGCGGCCGCCTCGGCGAAGGCTGCGAAGGCCCTGCGGCCCTGCTCTGTGCGGACGGACCTGTCCGATTCATACAGCCGATTGCTGTAGTCAAGAATGTACAAAATGCGTATTCCGCGTTTGGAGGCACCTTCAGTCAAAGCGTCATAGCCGGACTTCTCGAAATCGTAAACGCCTTTCTGCCTCTCGATGGCCTCCCAGGCCAGGTCCATCCTGATGAACTTGAATCCTGCGTCAGCGATTAAATCCAAATCCCGCGGCTGGCCCCTGAAATGTATGTTGACACCGAAGCCGTTCGGGACGGTGAGTGTGGGTCCCGATTTATCGGGAGTAACCGCTGCCTCACAGGGGCAGGCGAACATTCCTAAAATTACACAGACGGCGAGTGGTATATAAAAGCGTTTAATCATTGTTCCAATACTCCTTTTATCGTATCGCGTCGTGCGTGATGCGTATTGCGTGAAAAAAATACGCACGATTCAATACTACGAGAGCCTCTCTTCAAGCCAGAGCCTCAGAGCCGAGGGCAAGGCCGAGCCTTGACGGACGGGCAGGAATTACTGTAAGCGTAAGGGCGGCGGCTGTCCATAGTTTTTCTGAAGACACCGAAATAAGAGGTCAGAGGTCAGAGATCTGATGTCTGAAGTCTGATGTCTGAAGTCTGATGTCTGA
>Ga0315549_1002821_pt1 | contig 16081 bp, 16 predicted proteins | sample SalMarSW160200MG_FD_203101 | JGI IMG/M metagenome (GOLD analysis project Ga0315549, IMG submission 203101) | Salt marsh sediment microbial communities from the Plum Island Ecosystem LTER, Massachusetts, United States - Salt Marsh Sediment SW1601-200 ... | reverse complement strand
TTGGTCGAGATATAGTGATAACGCAACGGGACATGGATTATTTCATGGACTCCAAGGGAGCCGCTTTGGGGGGAATAATGGTTTTGATGAAGAAATTTAACTTCTCCATCTACGACGTTAAGAACTTGTATCTTGCAGGAGCTTTCGGAGCATACACTGATCTGAGGAATGCGACAAAGCTGGGGATTTTCCCCGAGTTCCCGAACGCGAAGATACTCCCAATTGGTAATGGTTCACTTTCAGGTGCATACGCTACACTTTTGTCGATGAAGAAGCGAGACCATGCGAACGCCATAGCACAGAATATGCTGTACGTCGATCTTCTTGCAGACGTTATGTTCGCGGAAACATACTCTGAGTCAATTTACATCCCAGGTCCTAAGGAACTCTTCCCAAGCTATAATCCTTAGCCTGTTCATTGCGAACCATGAGGCGAGGCTTTTGCACCTGGATAATGTGCACTGCAATTGCCGATTGATCCAGCAAAGAAAACGGAGCATTGCCTATGGCATAAATCACTTGGGGTCTATAATTACACAAAAGTGTTGCGATTCGAAAGAACCGAAGGAAATACTTGAAAACGTAGAATTCACTTATTTCAATATTGGAATTAGAAACCTATATCTGCCACTTTAAGGATGGATTGAATAAGATGCGAGGTTTATGTGTCTACTCAAGGTTTATTTAGAGAAAGGCGACAGTAAGAGGCTCATCGCAAAAGACGTAGCCCTAGTATTTAGAGAAGGAAGCGGAATTAAGCTGCGTAGCTTAGAGCTTATGGATGTGGTTTCGTTAGAAGAAGTCAACATATCCTTAATAGACACGCTTAATTCTGTTGTGATTCTTCAGCCAAAAACGTGAATAGTGATACATTATGAAGATCATGGTGTGCGGGAAAGGTGGATCAGGCAAATCCGCGCTAACGGTTCTCATGGCTAGGGTGCTATCCAAGAATTATGATGTCAACATAGTGGACTCAGACGAATCTAACGCACTATTACACCAGATGCTTGGAGCGGAGCCGCCTACGCCACTCGTCGAGTATCTCGGCGGCAAGGGAAACATATTCAAGCAGGGGGAGGTCAACATAGTGAAGGCATTGGCCGCAGCCGGTCGAGGTGTTAGATTAGCCGACTTACCCAGTAAATATATGTCCTCATCGCCTGAAGGAATCAGGCTGGTAACTATAGGCAAGGTAAGGGAGTACGGCGAGGGCTGTGCTTGCCCCTTTAATTTCCTAGCAAGAGCCCTACTTAAGAGCCTGATATTGGATGATAATGAAGTGGTGCTGGTTGATACAGAGGCAGGCGTGGAGCATTTGGGTCGCGGCGTCGAGGAGGGCTGCGATGCCATCCTAACTATAGCTGACCCAACAGCCGAATCTCTAGTGTTAGCAGGGATCCTCAACAAAGAGGCTACACGACTAGATAAGAAGTTCTGGCTTGTAGCGAACAAAATTACGCCAAGCATAGCCGATGCGGTGGCGATGAAGGCTAAGGATGCCGGGGTAGAAACTGAAGGCTTGGTTAGGTTCGACGAGGAAGTTTTCAAGTCCAGTCTAGAGGGCGCGGCATTAAAGGCCAAGGAAGCCCTAGCCGATGTCGAAGCTGTATTGAAGAACATTGGGCTAATCGCAGATTCATTGCCGTAAGGATTAATCACCTAAATTTTTTTGGAAAATGTTTAATAACCCATCTGTAGCTCATTCTAGTCTTTTTGGCTATCTTGTGAGCTGTTTCTCCACGCTTGATCCCTTTACCCAAGTAGACTTCTCCCAGCTTTTCTAGAAATTCTTGCTTTTCCTGTTTCGAAACCCGTCGTCTGCAGACGCTGCTTACCAGCCTCGCCAACAGTCTGTCTTTCTATGTTACTATATGCTCAGGTTTTATCATAGTCCAATATTCGTCCGCTACGAAAAGATGAAAGCGATCTATCACCTTTCCATGCTTATCCAAAGGTGGTATGAGATAAAGCTTTCCAACATGCTTCCCAAAGCTTTTAGATCAGATATCACATCTTTGTCATTCATTTTATCACCTTTACCCTCACAAAAACGGTTATTTTAGTATTAATTTTTACTAAAACTTAATACGCCTTTCAATCTTGTCCCGTTTTTCTTTTGTTATCCCCTCCTCTTTTGTTTTTCACGAAATTCAGCACAACCTGATGTGTTTCAAGCCTGCCTTGATGGATAAGCGTCCCAGAATATTTATCCTTTAAACGAAAACCAACACTTTGTATTTTATTTTTGAGCTGTTCTGAGTCTATATGTTTGGGGTAAACCGAGATCAAAGCATCTGACCTTGTAACTCTGTAAACTTCATCAAGCAATTTTGGTAACCTTGGATCGGTTAATGGAAAATACCAGAAAATGTCGTAAAGCAAAACTGCATCAAAAGATTCGTCCTCCATGGCAATTTTCAATTCTCCAGATGTTTCCATCCTCTCTATGTTTCCTAACCCTTCTGACTCAGCCCTTTCCATCAACTTGTCCAGATCTCCCTTGTCTTTGTCTAAAGCATAAACTCTACCTTCTTGCCCGACGATTCTCGCAGCAGGGATCGTATAATCGCCTGAGCCACATCCAAAATCCAAGATGATCTGCCCTTTTCTAATCCCCACTTCTCTCAAAAATCTTTCACCAACTTCCTTTAGCCACATCTCTAAATCACTTTTCATTTTTTCTGCGTCACCTTAGCGTTAGCTACTATTTTTCTTTTACACTTATCGCGTTAACAGGGCAGTTGTTTTCACATTCCAAACACACCGCACAACTGCTAGGATTCGCGACGATGGGCATGTCCTCAAGCCATTCTAAGACGCCGTAACTACAGGCTTTAACGCATTCCTTACAGCCGGTGCACCGATCATAGTCGACCTTTATCTGAACAATCATCTTTGTTACCAGCATTACCAAAAGGGCTATCTTGAAAAACTTCATTTATCTACAAGAGCTTCATAAGAAAACGCGCTAAAGGTAGCGTGTTATCTTCGGTTCCAACATTTGTCTAGGCATGGCACCGACGATCCTGTCCACAAGTTTCCTATCCTTGAACACCAATAGCGTTGGTATACTCATGATCCCGTACTGCGCGGCGACCTCACGATTCTCGTCAACGTTCAGTTTTCCAAAGAAGATTCTGCCAGCGTAGTCTCGCGCAAGCTCCTCTACGAGAGGGGAGACATAACGGCATGGACCACACCACGGTGCCCAGCAGTCAACCACCACTAGGGGATGATTCTGAACAGCCCCTGTGAAGCTGGCATCGGTTAAGTCGACTGGTTTATTCGGAACTGATTTCTTTTGGGGGTCAGTGACTTTTTCCATCAGTTGCCTCAGCTTCTTCTGTCTTATCCTTTCTAGTTCTTCGTCCTTCAAGGCTCTACGTTCCTTTTTCAGTCTCTCTTCTTTTAATCTTTCACTTTCTTCTAGTAGTTTCTTTAACTTACTCTCGTACTCTTTACTTTCCCACCATTTAACCATAAAGCATCACCTCCTTCCTACATCCCGTTAAATATTTGCGAGCACCCAAACTGGGGCGTCACATATATGAACCCGTTCCAGGGATTCCGGTGGAAGCACCGACGGGTGCTTCAGGGCCTTTTGAGGATGCGATAACGTCATCAATTCTCAGAATCATTGTAGCCGCTTCCATCGCAGACGTGATTGCTTGCCTCGCCACTTTTAGGGGTTCATACACCTGGGCTTCTTCCATGTCACCCACTTTCTTGGATGTAATGTTTACTCCACTCCAAAGCCGGCCTTCTTCATGGTTTTTTCGTAGCTCAACGATGACGTCGATTGGTTCCAAGCCGGCGTTTTCAGCGAGGGTTGTCGCTATTCTCTCCAAGGACTCGGCGAAGGCGTTGATCGCCAGCTGCTCTTTTCCACCTACGCCACCAGCGTATTTCCGGAGCCTCCTCGCAAGCTCTACTTCTGGCGCTCCGCCACCAGCAACGATTCTGAGGTCTTGGACGACATTTCTAACCACGCAAAGCGCGTCGTGAAGTGCTCTTTCCGCTTCGTCGACTACGTGTTTTGCTCCGCCCCTAATGAAGACGCACACTGACTTCGGATTTTTGCATCCCTCAACAAAGGTCATTTTCTCGTCTCCAACATCTCGCTCCTCCACAGTTGCAGCGTAACCCAAGTCTGGCGGTTCTATGTCATTAATTATCGTCACAATTTTGGCTCCAGTCGCCCTGGACAGTTTTTCTATGTCTTCTTCCTTAACATTGCGAACTGTGTAGATCCCGTGTCTGTCTAGAAAGTGTTGCGCCGGGTCGTCTATGCCCTTCTGACAGAAAACAACTTTTGCTCCGGCATCTAAAATTTTTTGCACCATATCCCTTAGCATGTCATGCTCCTTATCCATGAACAGCTTCATTTTTGTTGGATCTCGGATCTGTATTTTCGCGTCGAACTCCGTCTTTTTTATCTCCAGCGCGCGGTCTATTAGGGCTATCTTTGCGTCTTTGACAGTTTTAGATGTCGATCCGATTTCGCAGACGTTACCCACACACGTGGGGCATGTTCCTGTAGACGTGGCTTCTTTGCTTATTATTAGGCCCTTTAAAAGGGTCGTTTCCCCCAGGGATTTGCCCTCTTTCTTCTGGATCTGAACATGCTCAATGTCTACGTTAACCTTTCCACCCTTTTCTTCAGCTATCTGTTTTATCGCTTGCACAGCAATTTTTGCAAAATGTTTGCGTTCACCGGAAATGATTTTGCTGTACAAGGAAGTTCTGGCGACGGCTTCCATCGTTTCCTCGTTTGAAGGTTTTATGGGAATAGCGATTTCATCCAGAAGCTTAACGGCTGTTTCGGCTGCCTGTCTGTAGCCCTTAATAATATTCGTTGGGTGAATCTTCTGATCCAATAGATCTTCGGCATTTCTTAACAGTTCCCCGGCGATGACTACGGCGGTGGTGGTTCCGTCCCCTACCATGTCGTCCTGGGTCTTCGCCACCTCTACCACCATCTTGGCCGCCGGGTGCTGGATGTCCATCTCATCGAGGATAGTGCGGCCGTCGCTGGTAATTGTTACGTCGCCGAGGCCGTCCACCAGCATCTTGTCCATGCCCTTCGGCCCCAGAGCGCTTCTCACCGCCTCCGCCACGATCTGAGCCGCCATGATGTTGGCGTGCAGAGCATCTCTTCCCCTAGATCTGCTCGACCCCTCCTTTAGGATAAGAGCAGGTGTTCCAGCGAGTTGAGGTGCGGACATACCATAAATCTCCTTTTTCGGAAGGGTTAGGATGTTTCGGTGCAATATATAAATTTTGTGCTATAGCACATTTTTCCATAGATTATCCATCATCGCTAATCCATAGCTGCCACTTCTTAGACTTCTTCACCAACGACGTTTCTTTAGCGGGCTGCCGCAAATGTTGATTATCTAACGCCTGACTGATCATGGGAGCGGTTAATAACAAAAATAGCATGCGCCTCAAGCATGAAACTATTCCCAAACGTTTCAAAAATGTTTGATAACGATTTTTTGCTTCCTTTGAAGTTACAGGTTCGCTTGAAAACATAGTATAAATGTTTTCCAGATATTGAAGTGTCACAATTGAAAAGTTATTATTCCATATTTTAGTCTTCTTCCTACGGGTTTTATCTTTTCAAATCCAAAAAATTTATAAACACTACGCTAGATGTAGTGTCCATACTTGCTTACAACCACTACAAGATCTTGTGAGATGTTATCGATGAAATGTCCATTCTGTGGATCAGAAGGCGTTAGAACCCTTGAAACAAGGGATTCTCTAAATAATACCGTTAGGAGAAGAAAGGAGTGCGCAAGTTGTGGGAAGCGCTTCACAACCTACGAGTACATTGAAGCAATTGAACTTATGGTGCGGAAAAAGGATAGAAGAACAGAACGATTTGATTTGGATAAGATCATAAGAGGCCTTCAAAAGGCATGCGAAAAGAGGCCTGTAACTATGGAGCAGATTCGTGACCTTGCAGAGCGGGTGAGGCAAGATTTAATGGCGCAGGGTAAGGAAGAGGTTACTTCACAGGAAATAGGAGATCTAGTAATTAAATACTTGAAGGCTCTTGACCGCGTAGCGTACGTGCGGTTTGCCTCTGTATATAGAAAGTTTGAGGAGCCTGATGATTTTCGAAAGGTACTTAGAGAGGTGAGAAAATGAAGTATGTGAGAAAAAGAGACGGAAGGCTAGCTGAGTTTGATAGCGACCGTATAACTAATGCTGTCTGGAAAGCCGTCAAAGCTGTTGGTGGTAAAAATAGAAGTATTGCCAAACAATTAAGTGAACAAGTCGTAGCTGAACTAGAGAAACGTTTTGGAGACGAAGGTGTTCCTACAGTAGAAGAAATTCAAGACCTAGTGGAAAAAACGCTTATAGAGAACGGCCACGCAAGGACCGCGAAGGCCTACATTCTGTACCGAAAACAACATCAAGATTTAAGAGAATTAGCATCCCTTCTGAGTTCTGCTGATTTGGTGGATCAATATCTTGAAGTTGAAGATTGGCGTGTCCGCGAAAACTCTAACATGAGCTACTCGCTTCAGGGATTGAACAACTACCTTTCTTCTACTGTGATAGCGAAATATTGGATTACCAGAATTTATCCGCCGCAGCATATTGGAGATGCGCATTTCTCGGGAGATATACACATTCACGACCTTGGAGTGCTTGGTCCCTATTGTGTTGGTTGGGATTTGGTGCACCTTCTGCTTTCAGGCTTTGGCGGAGTGTCTGGAAAAATAGAGAGTATGCCTGCAAAACACTTCAGAACAGCTTTGGGTCAAATAATTAATTTCTTTTACACACTGCAAGGAGAAGCAGCCGGAGCACAAGCATTCAGCAATTTTGACACTTATCTTGCTCCATTTATTCGTTATGATGGATTAAATGAACGAGAAGTAAAACAAGCGCTTCAAGAATTTTTCTTCAACATAAACATTCCAACAAGAGTTGGATTCCAAACACCCTTCACCAATGTAACACTGGACATTAACATTCCAGATTTCATGAAAGACGAACCAGTGGTACTCGGCGGAAGGATACTTAACGACACTTACGGTGACATGCAGAAAGAGATGGATATGTTTAACACAGCATTTGCAGAGGTTATGAGCGAGGGCGACGCGAAGGGCAGAGTGTTCACGTTTCCAATACCAACATACAACTTAACATCTGATTTTCAATGGGAATCTCCAGTCGCTCAAAAAATCTTCGAAACCACAGCCAAATATGGTGTACCATACTTCTCTAATTTCGTAAACAGTGATATGAAGCCTGAAGATGTGCGAAGCATGTGTTGCCGTTTAAGAATAGACAACAGAGAACTGCGCAAGCGCGGCGGAGGATTTTTCGGGGCCAACCCCCTCACAGGTTCAATCGGAGTTGTTACGATTAATCTTCCACGAATCGGTTACCTTCAAAAAGACGAAGATGGATTTTTTGAACGATTAGGCGAACTAATGGAGCTTGCCAAAGACAGCTTAGAAATAAAAAGGAAGGTGCTTGAGCAGTTCACAGAGAATGCACTGTATCCCTATTCCCAACATTATTTGCACAGTATAAAAGAGGCATTCGGAAAATATTGGAAGAACCACTTTTCCACCATCGGCTTAATTGGGATGAATGAAGCGATTCTCAACCTTTTTGGACACGATATAGCCACTCGTGAAGGACTTGATTTTGCAGTGAAAGTTCTGAATTTCATGCGGAACAAACTTTTAGACTTTCAGGAAGAAACAGGGAACATATTCAATCTTGAGGCAACTCCTGCAGAAGGAACATCCTATAGACTTGCACGTATCGACAAGAGAAAATATCCAGAAATTATAGTTGCTAATGAAAAGTTTCTTTCAGAAGGCGCTAAGCCGTTTTACACTAACTCTTCTCAATTGCCTGTAGACTACACTGGCGATCTTTTTGAAGCATTAGAACACCAAGACAAACTTCAAACATTATATACTGGAGGAACAGTTTTTCACATTTTCCTAGGTGAAAGCCTTTTCTCATGGAAAGCATCTGCTGATCTGGTAAAACGCGTAGCTTGGAACTCTCACTTACCATATTTCACATTAACGCCGACATTTAGTATATGCCAAACCCACGGATATATCACTGGAGAACACAAGCAATGTCCAGTTTGTGGAGCTAAATGCGAAATCTATTCCAGAGTAGTAGGCTACCTTAGACCCGTAGACCAGTGGAATGATGGCAAACAAGCAGAATTCAAGTTACGAAAAAACTTTGATAAATCCGTAGTTTTGACGACAGTGTCTACAAAGTGAAAGAGCATGGAATTTGGTGGACTTCAAAAGGTCAGCCTGATAGACTTTCCAGACAGGATAGCCACAGTACTGTTTACGTCTGGCTGTAATCTACGCTGTCCATTCTGTCACAACTGGAGACTGGTTCTAGAGCCTAAAGGTTCCTTTTTGTCAGAAGAAACAGTGTTCCAAATTCTCGAATCTAGAAAAAAATATGTAGATGCAGTGGTCGTAACCGGCGGTGAACCTCTTATGCATTCAGACATTCCACAATTTCTAAAGAAACTGAAAGAAAGGGGATTCGTTATCAAGCTGGATACCAATGGATTCTTTCCTGATGTGTTAGAAAAAAGCTTGCCTTATCTAGATTACGTTGCAATGGATGTAAAAACTTCTGCGGAGAAATACGTGTTACTGGGAGCAAATGACATAAGCAACTACTCACGTGCAATTGAAATGTTGAAACAAGAAAGCGTGGGTTATGAATTTAGGACTACAGTTGTACCAGGCTTTGTTAATAAAGAAGACATTCCGAAAATAGGTGAACTAATAAAAGGTGCAAAACGCTTTGCATTTCAGCAGTTCGTTCCAGGAGATACATTGGATAAGGCGTTCAACGCTGTAAAACCATATTCTCCAGAAATTATTGCCGACTTTGCCGACGTAATGAAGAATTATGTAGATGAGATAATTCTTCGTGTTTGATGCTCATGTAAGGTTTTTATTTTTTGCATTTACAAAGAAGGGAAATGACAGAAAACTGGTGAAAACCGAGATCAGATAGCAAAGGATTCATGATTTCTTAACGGTTATTGATATAGCTAGGAAAAATGTGAAAGAATGAACTGATAAGATAACGACATCCGGTTGACAGACATCTGGAACAAGAAAAATGTTTCCTTTATTAGTTCAGTCTTGATCCGTTCTGTGATCTATTTTTCGTTTTTGTTATAACATTCAAGCTTTCATACTCTCTTCGCTAAGGCAGAGATCATCAGAGGTAGTAAGGATGTCGCTTCTCCCCAGATGAAAACTGTTTCAGCTTTTTCTTTGATTTGATTCCAAGACAATGCTTCTCTCGGCATTGCTCCAGATAAAGAGCCGTCCAGTTCAATAGCAGTAGTTAGATAAACGACGTAATCCAATCCTCCTTTAAATTGGTTCCACCAAATTGTGTGATGTTTGCTTATTCCCCCTCCCACTATTAGAGCTCCGGTTTTCTCAGCTTCCCAAACTTGATCGTTTAATAGTTGTTCATCTTTAAGGACGTTGATCTTGAAATCTTTATCTTGGGAGAACATCCATAACTGATACCCAATCATTCCATCAGTTATCCCTGGAACTATGATTGGGATTTTGTTTTTCGTAGCCCAATAAATTATCGAATCTTTAGCTTTCAATCTTTTGCCAAATTCCCAAATTAGCTCATAAGTTGCTAATTCTTTTTTCTCTTTGTAAATCTCCGTTAAAAACGTTTGAACATTTTTCTCCATTTGTTGAGAGTACAGTTCATCTGGAACCAAAACGCTGCCTAATCGACTATAACCTTTTTTCTTTACTTCCGCATCGCTCAATTCAAAAGAGCCTTCGTAATAGTCTCCCCAGCTTCTCGCCAAATCGTGATCTAAGGTCCCACAAGTTGTAATGACCAAATCGAACCAGTTTCGTTTCACCATTTCTCTGAAAATGCCTCTTATTCCTGTAGCTACCAAACAAGCGGGGAAAGATAGAAAATTTAGTGATTTTTCATCCTTGATCATCCTTTCCAAAATATTTACTGCTTTAGCTACTTTGTTTCCTTGAAAGCCACCTATGTCTTCCATTTGCTCTAAGATTTCCTCAGAACCCTTTGATTTTCTTATCTCAAAATCTTCTATTTTCTTCATCACATTAGAAATAGTACTGCAATCCGTCATTTAAAGAAGAAGGTTTATCCTGAAGTGTGCTACGCGTGCATCTTAAAAGCTTTAAGTCACGGGACAGAAATTCAATAAAGGGATATAGATACCATTTGTCGAATTCAGCCTTAAGAAAAATTTACTTATACGCGCTGACCATGACTCGGACCTTATTCAATTTATAACTAAACTCGCAGAACATAGAGGAATCACAGCTGCGGAATTCACTGCAATAGGCGCCTTAAAACGCGCGAAACTTGGATTTTATGACCAGAAAAAACATGGTTATCACGAGATAATAGTTAACTCTCCTCACGAGATAGCGAGTTGTATAGAAAATATCTCTGTGAAGAATGGAAAGTCATTCGTTCACGCACATGCAGTTCTCGCCGGCGAAGATGGAGAAACTAAAGCTGGCCACCTACTTGAAGGGGTAGTCTTCGCCGCTGAGGTTCATTTACGCGAATTGAAAGGGATAAAACTCGAGCGAAAGCATGACGAGGAAACTGGCCTCTCCCTCTGGCATGTAGAGTAGAAACATTTAATGATTCGTCTAATAACAACAAAGAAAAACCAACACGCCTTTTCTAGTCAAGCTTCCGATTTGCGTTTATGTTCCAATCAACATATGTTGAGTCCCCTTTCTCAGGGTTGCAACCGCTGATAAGGCCGCGAGGTAACTTGTTTTAGGATTTTTTGCGGATGGAACGTTTTCTATGCGAACTGTGAACTCACCGAATTTTCCTTTAACCCCGATTTCATGGATGTTTCTCCGGATAGTAGGGTCGACTACTATTCGAACCTTGGTCTTTTGCGGTCCTATGCCGGCTAAGCTTAAGGCTGCTGCTACGTTTACGTTAGCTGGAAACAGCTTGCAAGCTTCAAGGGCTGACCCTTTGTAAACTGTTTTAGGTTTGCTTAATGCGCTGATGTTTATCCCACTCTGCTCAATATAAGAAACGTCTTTTAGTCCTTCAGGAGGTTTTCTCGTTGTCAAAATAACTTCGTCTATCCTATCGATCGCCGCAGCTTTCAGTCCATCTAAACCAGCTATGGCACCTGACGGAATGTACACTTTCCTTCCAGCGCTGTCGGCGAGGGTTCTGATATTATTTGTTAACTTGCTGTCAACTAAGGCGCCTACGCTCATGATCATTAGGTCCTTGCCCGCTTGAAGCACCTTTGAAGCATATTGCCTTACCGCATCCTGAGAAGCCGCTTCTATAACTAAATGTACATCTTTGCACCTGACGAATTCGGCCAAGTTTCTCGCAATCTTCGGCTTAGTAGACAGTTCACTTACCAGTTTCTGGGACTTTTGAAGAATTAAGTCATAAACCATAATCAAACGTGTGTTTCCCGCTTCACCTTCGTCAATGGCGTGAGCCAGCACACTTCCTATGACACCACATCCGATTAACCCCACACCCAACGGTACTTCTCTTCCACTCACATCTGACACGCTCAAATTACCAGTTACAAGCAATGAAACATATTTTTTAATATTCTTCTTTACTTCTCTTGCCGCGCTAGGCTGTTTAGAAATTATCGTTGGTTTATGTGTGCTGGCTTTGTTGTTTTTTAGGAGCTTATTTTTTCTTTGCTTGATAGCGGTTTCAGTGTAGAATAGAACGTTCTGAGCTGCCCTTCTGATTTTTTTGGTTTCTCTTTGGATGATCAACTCTACATTGAATGGAGTTCTTTAATGTCCCTTCTTTCGTTTCATTGGGGTGTGTAGTGGTTTATGCTTCTTACGAGATTGGGCTTATGCTGTCGGACAGCTGTCAGAGCTACTGTGAGCATAGCTGAGAAGCTTAGACAGGCGGGTATGAAAGCCTGTTCCAATCCCCTAACCCTTAGGTGGTCTAGTAGTAGCCATTCTTTGGCTCTGCTGAAAAACCTTTCAATGCTTACACGCTTTCTAAAAAGGTTGACTAGACGCTTAACTCCATAAACGACGAAGTCACGTCCAATCCTTATGCCATTCTTGATCTTGGAGCCTTTCCTATGAGGAATGACTGGTTCAGCATCATACTCCTTCACAGTGTTCCTAACCTTTGCTGAGTCGTACTGGGCGTCAGCCAAAACAGCGTTGAAGTTTATGCCCAAACCCTTCAGCTTCGCTAGCAACGGCTTAATGAAGCATTTCTCGTTCAAGTTGCATGGCGCAACCTTAAATGCCAATGGCAGTTCACTGCCTGTGCAGCATGCCGTATGCACCTTGTAGCCGAGAACGAAGCCTCTTCTACCCCTTCCAACACGAGCTTCAGAGTCACTTTTGCCGGTTTTGTTGTCTAGGCTTCTTTGGCGATATGCTTTGATGGCTGTACCGTCCAAGGCAACGACTTCCTTTAACTGCTCCCTCCTTCAACAGTTGCTCCAGTAACAACGAAGAAACTTTCTCGTATCCGTCTCTGCCAAGCCTACGTCTAAACTGAGTGAATAATCCCTGACTGGGTGTCTTCCGTCTGAAACCACATGCCCCAGCAACAAGCTTATTCTTCTTTAGCAGTAATGCAAGCCTGCGGTCACTTGGAACATGGAATAGATGTTTCAGCAGATGAGCCTTCAACAATGAAACTGGAGGAATAGGCTTCCTGCCAGCTCCAGCCCCATAATAAAGAGCTGCCAAGAACCCGCGAACACAACCCAAATCCAATGAACCTAGTAACTGTCGAATACTCAATGTTTCTTCCAAACATAAGATAACCCAAGCAACAAAATAATTTCTAAACAGCCTAGCGCGGCAAGAGAAGTTTCTGAACTGAAATAGTAAACTCCTTTATGTTCATTATCAACAAATTGAGATTGCCAAGAAAAAGCTGTCCCCTTAACTCAAAAAATCAACTTTCCCTCAACATGGCTAGGTATTCATCTGCGTATTTCCCATCCTTAGCGCCCTCAAACATTTCTCCCCTTTTCACTATCTCCAACGCCAAATACTCGCTAGCAGCCATTCCAGCGGAGGCTCCCTCCGCAGCGGAACTAACGAGGTGGCGATGACCGGGGGTGAGTTCTCCACAGGCAAATATTCCCTTCCTGCTCGTTCTCATCTGATCATCAACCTTCACGAATTCCTCCGTCATCTCAAGTCCCATCTTTCGCGCCATCTCAGTATTTGGATCCGTCCCCACGGAAATCACCACCCAATTAACCGTTATCTCCTCCTCCGTACCAGTTTTGTTGTTAACCAATACTGCTCTTTCAACTTCATCGTCACCTTTAATCTCCTTTACCTCAGTGTTATACCGAACGTCAATCCCTTCTTTTTGCAACCTCTTTACCATTGCCGGATATGCTCTCATCGACTTCCTGCGGTGAACCACAGTAACTTCACTGGCCTTACCTTTAGCAACTAGAGCGCTTTTCGCCGTCGTATTTCCGCCTCCAACCACCAAAACCTTCTTCCCAACGAACTTCTCCGCATCACGAACGGCATAATATGACACTCCTTTTCCCATAAACTTTCTCTCTCCTCGAATGCTCAGACTCCGCATTTTGCTGCCTGTGGCCAGAATGATGGCCTTTCCTTTATATCGGTTTGTCTTGGTAGTAACCATAAGCTCGTCAGGATCGATGTCTATAACCTTCTCATGCTTCAACTCAGCTCCTACGCCGGCGGGTGGAGGCAAGGTCACTTGTTTTTCCATATTCCCAATAAGCACTTTGCCATCGCCGGGCGGAAAACCGGGATAATTGGAAACTGTATAAGCGACGGCTCCCTGTCCACCTACCCAATCGCTCTCCAAGATCAGAGTGCTCCAACCGTCAAGCTGGGTGAAAATCGCCGCCGAAAGCCCAGCAGGCCCTGCACCAACGATAATTACATCCCTTTCTTCTATGTCTTTTCCCATTTTTACCTCATTCCCATCTTGTTCTCCCATTTATAGTGAGTTAGCTTTTAAATAGCTTTCTTCTGGTCTTTTTTCTTCTTGCACCAACCTAACTTTAAATATAGAGATATATTTTCTAATACTTCGCCTCATGCGAATGGCCTCCAGAACTTCCAGGTAGTTCCCTCGTTCTAAGCAGTTTGGACGTAGAGTTCGAAATCCTTAAACTTTCGTTCTCTCTTTAGATGCTTTTTCTAGCTTGGGAGTTCCACGATGAATAGATGATACTGTCTACGGCATTTTATTAGTATGCGCGCCCCCTATGATATTATGCTTCACGTTAACTACTAAGTGTGAAGAATCCGGTGGGATAGAGTGAAGATCGTCTTAAAACAATTAATTTCTCTATAAATCTGGAATCAAATCCTGCAACTATGCCATGAAAGCTTCTCGTCTAACTCGATTCCATGGTCAAGGGCATAATACTGAATGAAGGCGTTCACCGCTTTTTCATCGAGGCTTTCTTTCTTAAGCCTCCCTTTTTGAATTTCCTCCTCAAGTTCTTGTGCAATGTCATTGGCACTATCGTAAAGCTTTCGGTACGCTTTTTGTAGATACTCTTTACCTCTATGATCAATCAGAACCTTTTTGACAAGCTCTTCTAACGCGCTCACTGCTCTCCACATTAAAACATTTCCCCAGCAACTCTTTAAAATCATCGCTTAATTTACCTTTTTTGGATTTCACTTCATACTTATTCTAATAATATGAGGAAGGAAGATTTAATCGTAGAAAAGGCTGCCGATTTTATGGCCAAGCAAAGAGGGGTTGGTAGCATGCACTGTAACAAACTAGGTTTATTTTTCATTCAATTTCTACCTTAAAAAATTAATAGCATAGTTATATGGAGCCTTTCCAGCTTTTCTGTTCCATAGCTAAAAAGGACTGGAGTTCTTTTTGGTTCATCTGTCCTATTTTAATCTTAACTTCTACGCCTAGCTTCATCACAGCTTCGTGCACGCTATTCACAAGATAATTTTTGATTGGGATGTTCGGGAAAGGTAATAACAAAGTGAGTGCGACCTTATTATTCCTTATAGTTATATTTTTGATTATCCCCAACTCAACCAGAGTGTGATCGATCGCGGGATGTATTACCTCTGCCAGTGCTTGGCGCACTTCTTCCTCTGAAATAGTTTTAGCCACTATTCTTTTCTCCTTCCATTTGATATATTACATGGAACTTTACTTTTTCAAAGGATTTTTCTTCTCACCGGCATGTATCTGCACTTTAAGCCAATTCTCTGGTGGAACAAAGGGGCAAGTATAGTTTTCGCTGTAGGCGCACCATGGGTTGTACGCTTTATTAAAATCAAGAATCCACTTCCCATCGGTGGTGCAATCTCTCGTTGACTCAAGATCGAGATACCGTCCCGCGCCGTATGTCTCCGTACCGCTCGTTGCATCCCTGAAAGGAACGAACAACCGGTCCTCATCAGGACTGCTTTTGTAAGCTTGAAGCACTTGCTCTTCGCCACCTATCTCGAATCGAAATTCACCCCATCTAAGGAACTCCTTCTCCTCACCTCTTGTATAAGACATCTTTATCCTCTTTTTCTCTGAATGTTCATGAAGCTTGAGTTCGAATCTATAATCTAGATTAGGTGGATAATAGTCGAGTACTTTGAACTTTTCGCGCTCTTCCAAAGGTATCGGCGACTGGGGATGTACTGAAAAGAACGTGTTCTTCTGTTCACGTTCCATTTTAAGAAGCTTTTCCCACTCATGATTTTTCACGCAGTTTCACCTCTCTTATTCCTAATCCTCCTTTGCTCGTTCAATTATAGGATCTCCTTAAAAAGCTATTTTATCCATGAAAATAGACCTGTTCAAACAATAAACAGAAAATCTAAACCATGCGCGTACACGGTTTCAAATACGTTTACTCGTAGTATATCAGCTCTTTTTCCTCGAGGCTTTTATGAAGTTTAGCAACCGCTTCGTAAACGTCTTCTTCTTTAGTGGCTCCTGTGCAAACAAGTTTCCCGCTTGCGAAGAGAAGAATCACAACTTTTGGTTCATCCATTCTGTA
>Ga0315549_1002819_pt1 | contig 16086 bp, 12 predicted proteins | sample SalMarSW160200MG_FD_203101 | JGI IMG/M metagenome (GOLD analysis project Ga0315549, IMG submission 203101) | Salt marsh sediment microbial communities from the Plum Island Ecosystem LTER, Massachusetts, United States - Salt Marsh Sediment SW1601-200 ... | reverse complement strand
GGACGGCCCGTACATGAGATTGGCCAAGACCTCACGTGAAAAGGGACTACGCCGGTATTCATCTCCAAAAATATAAAGCCCCTTTTTGATACGAATAATACTCCCCTTTCTCAGAAGATCGGAAATCTTGTCCCTGGGGCGGGCGTAGCCCTTAAGACAGTCCCGAAGGGTCTGATAATCGAACTCCTCCTGCGGAATCTGCTTTCTAATGGTCTGGATCATGGCAATTCTTTTATGTGTAGTGCATGTTTGGCGAAAGAACGTACCAGGTAGGTGAGAATATCAGGAATTATGTGACGGCGGTGAATACAATGCCATGCAAGAATGATCATGAGACGAGCACTGAGAGCAACAGACTTTATTTTCAGTTGCCCGCCTCATGGGAACGTAGTATGTAACCATTTCATGGCATCTTCTCCCGTTATAAAAGGCGCTCGCCTTAAGCCGAACCAGACGGTGGGCATTATCGCCCCATCGAGCCCTTTTGAGCAATCCGAGATATCAGAGGGCCTACGGCTTCTTACCTCCTTTCCCCTCAAGGTACGGCAGGGCGAGCATCTCTTTGATCGCCAGAGATACCTTGCCGGAAGCGATTATGATCGAGTGTCCGACCTTCACGAGATGTTCTCTGATCCCCAGGTGAAGGCGATCTTCTGCGCACGGGGGGGATATGGATCAGCGAGGCTCCTTCAGGAAATCGACTTTCCCCTCATCCGAAACAATCCCAAGATCTTCGTTGGCTTCAGCGATCTCACCGCGCTCCTGATTGCGCTCTACAAGGAATGCGGGCTGGTTAGCATTCACGGACCAACGCTCACAAACCTCCCGCACGAGAAAAACTGGGAGCACCTGTCACGGCTTATTACCACCTCCCAGGGACTTCGGGTCTCCTTCCACCAGGGAAATGTGATAAACCAGGGCAAGGCCACGGGAATCCTTTTGGGGGGCAACCTCGCAACCCTCTGCTCCCTTCTGGACACACCCTATCTGCCAAGCTTTGAAGGAACGATCCTATTCTTGGAGGAAAAGGGGGAATCCCCGTACCGGCTGGACCGCATGCTTACCCAACTGATCTTAAGCGGCAGGCTCAAAGGACTGGCCGGCCTCGTCATTGGCCAGATGGTGGATTGCGGCAAGGAAGAGGAGGTCGGCTCCCTGCTCGATGAGAGGCTCGGTGGACTGCCCGTACCAATAGTTGCTGGTTTGCCTTTCGGGCATGGGGGCGAAACTATCTCCCTTCCGCTCGGCCTCCCTGCGATGCTCGATACCGAGAGGATGGTATTGGAGATAGAGGAAGCGGCTACTTTGTAAATTAGCCACAGACCCACGCTGACAGACACAGATCTTTTGTTCAGCCAAGCCCCGGTGAAACAGAATCTGCATTTCACGGGGCTTGGCTGAACAAAAAATGCACTTGCTTCACAAAAGAACCACACTTTTTGTGAATACTAATGACTTCATGCATGCTTGGGCAAGCTGTTTATGGTTAATGAAATAAAAGACCTCCTTCTCAGCGGGTTAAAGCGAAGGGTGTATCCGGGGGCTGTTCTGATCGTGGCACGGGATAACGAAGTAGTGTTTTTTCATACCATAGGCAACAGGTCAATAATCCCCGGGCCTCTTCCCATGGAAAAGGATACCATCTTCGATCTGGCCTCTATGACCAAACCGCTCGCTACCACCTTGGCCGTCATGAGGCTCGTTGATGATGGGCTGCTTGATCTAGACGCCCCGATATCATCGATTATACAACCCTTTCCCTGGATGGATAAAGCCGGGATAACCCCGCGGCTTCTCTTAACCCACTCATCAGGCCTCGCGGACTGGAAGCCCCTGTATCTGAACCTCATACAGCTCCCTCCTGAGGAGAGAAAACCCACGGCAAGGCGGCTCATCATGGAAGAGCCCTTATCCAGAGAGCCTCGATCGGTTTCGCTTTACAGCGACCTGGGATTTATGCTCCTTGAGTGGATCATCGAGAGAGCCTCCGGCCGGGATTTTTCCTCATTCCTCAATGCCGCCCTGTACCGGCCCTTGGGCCTACAATCCCTTCACCTGGATGCCGTTGACCGCGTACCGGCATATCCACAAGACTTATACGCCGCCACCGAGGACTGCCCGTGGCGAAAGGAGATCATGCAGGGCCACGTCCATGATGAAAATGCCTATGCACTCGGCGGGCATTCGGGTCACGCAGGCCTCTTCGGAACTGCCTCTGATGTCCTGGCCCTGGCCACCATGGTATTGAACGCCTATCACGGGGACGGCACAGCGCCCATTGCCAGGGAAACTGCGAGGAGCTTTCTCTCGCGGCAGGGGCTTGTCCCAAACTCCACCTGGGCCCTCGGATGGGACACCCCCTCTCTGAAGGGATCAAGTTCCGGGAACCTATTCAGCTCATCCAGCGTCGGTCACACGGGATTTACCGGCACCTCAATATGGATCGATCTTGAGAGGAGGGTAGCGGTGGTGTTTCTCACCAACCGGGTCCATCCAACGAGGTCGAACCAAACGATAAAGGGCTTCAGGCCCGAGCTCCACAACCTCATCATGCGAGAATTGGGATATGCCTGAGGATCTTCACAACGTACCGGGAAATGCCCATATTCACCTCATGGGCATCTGCGGTGTGGCCATGTCATCCCTGGCAGGGATGCTCAAGGACAAGGGCTATACCGTCACGGGCTCTGATCGGAACATCTATCCCCCTATCAGCACCTTCCTGGAGAGCCTCTCTATACAGGTTGCCAAGGGCTACTCCCCTCATCATCTTCATCCCCTGCCTGATCTCGTGATCGTAGGAAATGTGATCACCAGGGATAACCCCGAAGCAGGGGAATTGCTCAGGCTTGGGATACCCTACCTCTCCATGCCGCAGGCGCTTCGAAGGTTCGCCATGGAGGGAAAGAAATCCATTGTCATAGCCGGCACCCATGGAAAGACGACCGTATCCGCTCTCACCGCGTGGATTCTCGAGGCAGCCGGCACAAATCCGTCATTTATGATCGGGGGCATAACCAGAAATTTTCACCGTAATTTCCAGTTGGGAACCGGCGCCTACTTCGTGATCGAGGGCGACGAATACGATACTGCCTTTTTCGACAAAGGCCCTAAATTCCTTCACTACCATCCCCACCTTGCTGCGATCACCAACATCGAATTCGACCATGCTGATATCTACAGGGGGATCGAGGAGATAGAGGATTCCTTCAGGCGGCTTATCGAACTGGTACCTGAAGAGGGCGCCTTGTGTACGAATCGCGATGATCCGCTCGTACGAAAGCTCATAAACAGGGCGCGCTGTCCTCAGGTGAGCTTTGCGATTCAGGGGGATGCCGACTACACGATAGGCGATAGGATATCTCACGATGGGATGACCACGTTCACCGTAGAAAAAGGAGGCGAGCAGTACCTGAAGGTTGCCACCTATCTCCTGGGAGACCACAACCTATCCAATATCCTCGCTGCAATCGCCATCTCCTCCCTGGCAGGAATACCCCGTGAGACGATCGCCGGTGCTATCGGCACCTTCAAGGGCGTGAAGCGGAGGCTCGAGTTTCTCGGGGACTATCATGGCATAACCGTGATAGATGACTTTGCCCATCATCCAACAGCGGTGCGTCAGACGATAAGGGCGGTGAAAGACCGCTACGGGAACCGCCGGATTATTGCCGTTTTCGAGCCCCGTTCAAATTCGAGCAGGAGAAACATCTTCCAGAATGCCTACGCTGCCTCATTTGAAGGGGCCGGCCTTGTCATGCTCCCGGAGCCTTCTATGATGGAAAAGATTCCGCCCCATGAGCAATTCTCCTCCGCTAAACTCGCCCATGACCTCAGCGATCATGGTATTGAGGCCCACCACTTTCAGAGCAATGACGCTCTTCTGGATGGGATTGTTTCCCTCGCAAAGGAGGGCGATGTGATCCTCATCATGTCTAACGGCGCCTTTGATAATATCCAGCAGCGCCTTATCAAAATCCTCGATAGGGTTAGTAATAGTTCCACGTAGAAATTGTAGTCATTGTCAACGTAACTCCTTTTTCTATTTTACCCTTACAGCCGCATTCAGGGAGTTCGCCTCTATAGAGGTATTTCTTTATTTTCATAACAATATATTATATAGAATTCAATAAGTTACGTAGTAGCGTTAACCATAATCTACTCTGGAATGAATCTGTCCCTTAGGTGCCGAGTTCCTTGGCCAGGTGATTCATCAATCCCCCATCGCGAATCAACTGTTGCATGAACGGAGGCACTGGCTTTGCGCTGAAGGACCGTCCTTGAGAGAATTCCCGAATCTCTCCTGTATCCAGATCGACCTCTACCTCGTACCCCTCCTCGATCCATTCCGGCGCATCGAGACATTCCAGGAGGGGAAGTCCCACATTAAAGGCATTCCTGTAAAAGATCCTGGCGAAGCTCTTGGCGATGATGCATGAAATCCCCGCCGCCTTGATAGAAATGGGCGCTGGCTCCCGAGAGGAACCGCATCCGAAATTCTCCTCTGCAATAATGATATCGCCCGGTTTCACCTTCCGGTAAAAATCAGGGGCTATCCCCTCCATACAGTGCTTAGCAAGCTCGTTTGGATCTGGGTTACCACAATACCGAACAGGAATGATCACATCGGTATCTATGTCTCTACCGAACTTCCACGCCCGACCTCGTAAGACCATCATGTTCGTCCCTCGCACAGATTCATCTAAATTCTGGTTACCTCTTCCGGGCTCGCAATCCTGCCTTTGACGGCACTGGCGGCAGCCACTGCGGGATTGCACAGAAAAACCTCACTTTCAGGGTGACCCATCCTGCCAATAAAGTTTCTATTGGTTGTAGAAACTGCTCTTTCCCCTTTGGCAAGCACACCCATATGCCCCCCAACACAGGGTCCGCACGTAGGGGTGCTAATCGCCGCTTTAGCATCGAGGAATATCTCAAAAAGCCCTTCTTGCATAGCCTGGCGATAAACCTCTTGTGTGGCGGGAATGATGATCAGTCGAACATAGGGCGCTACCTTATTTCCTTGAAGCACTTGCGCGGCAACCCGAAGATCCTCAATCCTGCCGTTTGTGCAAGATCCAATCACCACCTGATCGATAGCAATATCTCCTACCTCACTTATAGCTTTCGTGTTGCTGGGAAGATGTGGAAAGGCAACCTGTGGTTCAATCCGGCCCACATCGTACTCCCTTACATCGGCATAAAGGGCATCCGCATCACTGCGAAAGATTTTGTAAGGCCTTCTCGCCCTTCCCTCCAGATACTTCTCGGTAGTCTGATCTGGTTCAAAAATCCCGTTCTTGGCCCCCGCCTCAATAGCCATATTTGCCATCGTCAGCCTTCCTGACATAGGTAGCTGGTCGATCGTTTCTCCACTAAATTCCATCGCTTTGTACAACGCTCCATCGACGCCGATATCGCCGATGGTATGCAAGATAAGGTCTTTCCCGTCTACCCATTTCTTGAGGGTGCCATGATACACAAATCGTATGGATTCCGGCACCTTAAACCACAGCATCCCCGTCAGAATCGCCGCAGTTAAATCACTGCTTCCCACCCCGGTAGAAAAAGCTCCCAGTGCTCCATACGTGCATGTGTGACTATCTCCCCCGACCACCAAATCTCCAGCCCCGACGATCCCCTTCTCAGGCAATAGAGCATGGCAAATCCCCATCTCGCCTACCTCGTAATAATGAGATATTCGATGCCTCTTTGCGAATCCCCTCACCCGTTTACAATTCTCTGCTGCCTGTATATCCTTATTGGGGGTAAAGTGATCAGGGACGATGACAACCCTCTCCTTATCAAATACCTTATCCACCCCTATATCCTCAAGTTTATCAATCACCTCTGGTATTGAGAGATCATGCCCCATAGCGATATCGATCTTTGCATTGATCAGCTCGCCAGGGCTGACCTTGTCCATTCCTGAATGGCTGGCGAGAATCTTCTCTGTGATCGTCATGCCCATCTTATAATTTCCTTATTTCACGACCTTCCAACATCAAAGTGATCAAGGAGTTTTTTGTACTACTTGTTCTTCCAGCCCCCTGTATTCTTTCAATCTTAAGACATCAAGTACCGGACATGAAAACTAACGTTCCTTTCGGTCCGCTCCTTAACGATCCCCTTTTCCGTCATTACAGCAAGATTCTCTCTAACTGCTTAGATGCATGCTGAAAGTCAGATCGCCGGATAAATTGCCACTGTCTAACCCAACTCTTCAAATAGGATTTGTTTTCTCCTCACTTGATTCCTACGTATTCTATCCACTTTTGCATCCTTTCCCTAAAACATAGTCGAGGGCGTTTTCACCGGCAATCCGCCCTGAACTGACGGCAAAGGCAAACGTGCTTCCGGAAAGATCGAGACAGTAGGTGTCTCCTTCCCATCCTCCGGTATCGCTGCCTGCCGCATAAAGCCCAGGGATGGGCTCACCGTGTCTGTCAAGCACCTCCATGTCCTGGTTGATCTTAATGCCGCCGATGGTCCCGTGAAAGCCCTGATGGCATTTAAAGGCATAGAATGGCGGCGTGCGCACTGGTATAAGATACTTTGGATCTTTCGCGAACACCGGATCGTTTCTCTGGTCACAGAAACGGTTATACTCATCCATGGCAGCTTTGAGGACCTGCGGCGCCACTCCCATCCACGCTGCAATCTCCTCCCATGAATCGGAGATCTTGATTTCCCCCTTACTCAGCTGCCCTCGTATCTCTTTATCGAGGTCCGTCATCTTGGTCCCTGTCGGGTACTTAATCCATCCTCTGCTCACACCTTCATTTACGAAGATCTGTTTAATTTTCTCATCAAATAGGATGTAGCAGATCTTATCCGGCTGGCGCGCCAATGCATTGCCTGCTTCAGGCCACTTAAAAGAAAGGGATTCATCGACAAACCTTTCTCCCTTCTTGTTGAGCCAGATCGTGTTTGGTTCGACGACAATGGCAGCGATATAGGAGGATGTCGCGAATCGGGGACCGATCAATTGTATCATTCCCAGACCCTCTGTCGCCGCTCCCACACCCATGGCCATGCGCAATCCGTCCCCCACGTTGATGGGCATGCCGAACTGAACGAGATCCTCTGAATAGGCCGGATAATATTTTTTCATCAATGTTTTGCTCCCTGCATACCCGCCTGTGGCGATGATCACGCTTTTGGCATGGATTTTAACGTCTCTGTCTTTCGTTACCGCCAGTACCCCGGTTACTTCACGTTTCCTATTGGTCAATATCCTCTTTGCCGTTGCTTGATAGAGGAACTGTACTCCTAGGTCTTTGCACTCCTTTGCTAAGATCTTGGCCATGACACCCCCGCCACCTTTCATAATTTGAAAGGCCCGAGGAACTTGATCGGGATAGTAATTGGGCATGGTTTCGAATTCGATCCCTTTCTCTTCCAGCCACCGGATCGTATCTCCTGATTTATCAATAAAGGTCCGGACGATTCTGGGGTCCGTCTTCCAATGGGCATATCCCATAGCCAATTTAAAAGCAAAATCCCTTTGAACGTCGACTTTCATTCGCTTTTGAAAAGGGGTTTCAGCGCCAAACATAACGTATGCCGTGATCGTATTGCCGCCTAGGACGCGTCTTTTTTCAAGGACGACAACCCGACCTCCCTTTTCTGCGGCTGTTGCTGCGGCAGAGAGTCCAGCCCCGCCACCCCCGATGATAATGATTTGAGATTTTAAACTTTCGGCTTTCAATGTTTTAACTGGATTCATTGCTCCTCCGTACGAATTAAGTGATTCGAGAAAAATGTTCTCGCATTCACGAATCTGATTTATCTTCGAGTATTTCCTGCGGAATACGCTTAAAAAATTTCAACGATACGATGACTAGAATGACTGCGGATACAAGAAAAGCAACCGTAATGAAGCGAGTGAAAAAAATCATAGGCCCTCCCATGGAGAGCGACTGCCGAAGTGAGATCTCTACCATCGGCCCCAAGATGAACCCAACCAGGAATGGAGCAGGAGGCCAGTTGTTCTTTCTCATGATATAACCCATAACACCCGCTCCAAGGGCGACCCAAACATCAAACATAGTGTTGCGGGGAGTGTAAGCCCCGACGACACAAATGGCCAGGATGATCGGTGCTAAGTATTTATAAGGGATAGTGCTGATGCGCGCCCAAAGCCCAACCAGAGGTAGATTGAGAATCAACAACATCACATTGCCGATATACATGCTTCCAATGACGGTCCAGACAAATTCACTATTTTGGACGAAAAAAACAGGGCCTGGTTGCAGCCCATATAACATCAAGGCAGCCAGGATAATGGCCATCGGCGGGTTGGTTGGAATACCAAAGATCATCAGGGGAAGAAATCCTGCCTGAGACGTTGCATTGTTCGCTGCCTCCGGCGCTGCAACGCCTTCAATGACGCCTTTGCCGAATTCCTCGGGATATTTTGAAATTTTTTTTTCCACATCATAAGCCAAGAAAGAGGATACGACCGGGCTTAACCCAGGTAGCAATCCCAGAGGAAAACCCAAAACGGTTGCCCGGAGACTGGCCCACAGTCCTTTCTTCAGCTCTTTCCCCCTCGGCATCATTTTCCCAAGCTTACCTTCGTAAATCTTGACTATGCCTGCTTCAGCGCTCACTAAGATTTCTCCGATACCGAAGATCCCAATCGTTAAGGGAATAAGATCTAACCCTCTCATCATGGCGGTAATGCCTAAGCTAAAACGTGTTATCCCGGTTACAGGATCTAAACCGATGCTCGCAATGAGGATGCCAGCTAATCCAGCCCCCAATCCTTTAATAATGGAGGCTCCGGATAGGCTGACGAGCGTTGTTAGGCTCAAGAACAAAATTCCAAAATACTCTGGAGGACCAAAGTTAAAGGCGTATTTTGCGATCCCTGGGCCTATGATGGAAAAGGCGAAAACTCCCAGTGTGCCGGCAATGAATGAGCCTACGGCTGCGATCCATAATGCCTCTCCAGCTCGACCTTGCTTTGTCATGGGGAATCCGTCAAAGGTTGTAGCTACAGAAGCAGCTTCTCCGGGAATATTGACCAAGATACTGGTTGTAGATCCTCCATACTGTGATCCATAACATAACCCCGCCAGCATAATAATAGATCCAGTTGGATTTAAATACATGGTAATCGGCAACAATATCGATAAGGTCGAGGCCGGCCCCAAACCCGGTAAAACGCCCACCAATGTTCCAAAGAAACAACCCAGGAAACAGTAGAACAGATTCAGCATGTTGAGTGAATTCATTATTCCTTGAATCAGATCCACTCTCTTGGCTCCCTCTTGTTGAAGGGTAACTTTTATCTGAAGATGATTCCCCTTGGAAACACCACGCTGCAGTATTGAACAAAGATGAGATAATAGAATGCTGAAAGAACCAGAGAAAGAACAATGACCAAAGGCCAAGATCGAATGCCTTGAACCCTAAACTCCAGAAAGAAAAAGAGGATGGTTGCCAGTAGATAGCCGATGAGATTGATGAGGAGGACATAAATTGTACAAACGACAACAGTACTCATCATCCGTATCTTCATCTTCCTATCCACCGGCACCATCTCCATCGCAGGAGGCTTTCTATAATGAAGGACAAGGTGGACAACGCCTAGGGTCATGAGGCCGATGCCGATTGCAATGATATAGAGGCCCGGTCCCATTGGATCATAGAGCGTATATGGATCTTTATAGATGACAAGGCGAAGTCCCTCTGCTATACCCGCAAGGCTCAAAGCAAGAAGCAACACCCCCTCTATGAGTATAGTTATCCTCATCTCTTCTTCCATGGATTGGGTTTTATTTCATGCCCCATAACTCTGCTGCCTCTTCCATCTCTTTTCTCACACGCTCTTTGAACCTTTCTGTGCCGTGATAGTCAATGATTCCCCCGGAATTCGTTATTTTCGAGACGAACTCTGGATCTTTTATTAATTCCTGCAAAACTTCCTCCCACTTCGCAACGACATGAGGAGGGAGCTTCGGCGGCCCTGAAATACCCCACCACCAAACATTCTTAACAGTAGGGTAGCCTTGTTCTGCAGTCGTCGACAAATTCGGGTAGAGCTCCGGCATCCTGAACCCTGTGATTGCCAGGGCTTTTACCAGTCCCCCTTTAACATGAGAATGAGCAGTTGGAGCTGCATCTGAACACATTTTCACGTGACCACCGGCAACCATGGGATTTGACTCACCCATGCCACGAACGGTCACCGGTTTCGTTTTTGCAATATCAACACCGATGGCCTTAAAAAGCTGTCTTTGAAGAACATCTGAAGCACCGGCGCCTGTGGTAGCCCATGTAAAATTTCCAGGATCCTTCCTAGCATCCGCTGCAAGATCCTTAAGGTTATTCCATGGTAAGCTAGGGGTACAGATAATGACGCTAGGGGTAACCGCAATGAGAGCGACAAAGGTTCGGTCCAGGGTTCTATAGGGCAAATTTTTAATAGAGATTTCATGGAAGCTACAACTCGATTGGTTCTCAGTAAGCATGGTATATCCGTCCGGCTTCGCTTGATGAACTTCCAAGTTAGCTGGAACGCCGGCACCACCGGTCTTGTTCACAACATTGACAGGCACACCCCACTTCTTTTTCAAAAAATCGGCTGTGATGCGAGCCCACAAATCTGTTGTACCACCAGGCGAGAAAGGGCAGATGAGATCAATCCCTCTGGATGGGTACTTGTCCTGTGAGTGGGCTTGCACAACCCATCCAGTTAACATAATGAAAACAATGAAAAGAAATAAGACGTTTAAGAAAAACCCTCTTCCTCTTTTGTCCATGACACCTCCTCCTTTCCTAATGCCTTTTTTGATAAAATGTAACCTTCTCGCTATTTCCCCTTCAGCCTCCTTTTTCTTCGCCACCTCCTTTCTCAAATAACGTCCCATGGTCAAAACATGGGCCTTCAGAGTTTCTTTTTGATTTGAGTTGATAAAGATTTAATATTGATAAAGTAATAAAAAGTCTTCTAATCGTCATGCCGGTCCCGGATCGGTGTCCGGGATGACGGATCCGGCATCCATAACCTATTGAATTTACTGGATTCCGGCTTTCGCCCCTGGCCGTAGCCCGGCACGGGCAGGCCGGAATGACAAAAAAATGGATAAAACGACTTTTTACGACTTTGTCATAGTTAATACCAGTTTTAATAAAATTTTCCCTTCCATCTTCATTATCTTTACTCCTCATCCTTCTTTATATCTTTCATCCTCTCAATGAGAGGAATTAAATCCGCCAGATCAAGTTCCTGCAGTGTTTCGGATAATGGTATGCCTGTCTTTTTATCCCAGCCAACAAGCTCGAAATACCGTTCTTTCATACGTTGAAATACCTCACCAATATTAACACCTTCTGCTGGGCCGTCTTCTACAACAGAAGAATATCTTGCAGATGGGTTGTCGTTTTTACCTGTTATGCCACATAACGTGTTATATACTCTCATTGTATTTACAACTCTTCTCCCTACCCTCATAACTGTATCAAAGTCGAAGAAATCGCCTGTTGCTGCGGTAAGCGCCTGAGCTGTTTCATGAATATCTTCACAGGCACAAAGCCTGCAGATACCTAAAGAATCTTCCAATACCCTTCGGCCCGTAAGTACTGCATTGTGCACCGCAATTTGCTCCCATGAAAATCGATCAGTCACTGGTTGGGCTCCGTGTTGTAGAATATTAATAGTCCCCCCCATCGTTTCGATCGTGCCAGTGCTAGAGACGCACGTATCCAGATGCTCAGCCCAATTGGCTCTATGGTCGTGACCCCGGGGAGTATTACCTTTGCTTGTATATACAGCGCAATCCTTTGCAGGACTGCCTAATGCTGTTGAAGCTCTTTTAACTCCCTCCGCCAAGAGATTCCCGAACCCTTGACGGTGTGCAATGTTATAAATCAACTGCTTTGTTTCTTTAAAACTACCCCATTTCATCTCCAATCCATCCAGCTGATCTTTTGACATATACCCTTTTTCGTAACATTCCATTACCCAGCCAGTCATCCATCCTGTCTCATTGCAATCTAAACCCATGCGGTCAATCCAGTTTGCGAGAATTACAGAATGTGTTGTATCCGTTATGCCGATCAGAGGACCCATTGCCGCCATCGCCTCATATTCGGGCTCTTCAGTCTCAAAGCCCGCAAACTTTCCATCTGTAATCTTCAAATCTCCGCAATGAGCCCAATTGCATGCCCAACACGGTCTCTTATGATATTCAAATTTTTCTCGCAGATTTTTTCCCGAATAGTCTTCGTATTGGGGATATACATGTATAGTGATATTTCTGATGGGGAGTTGCCCTGCTTTATACAAAACTGGATGACCGGAATTTGTTCCATACATGCTACAATCTTTCCCCGCCGGTGTTGACATACCCGTTTTATAAATTTGAGCCGCTAATTTAGCCAGGGTGGCCCGGTCATGGTATCGCGGTTTCTTACTGCCCTTTTTTATGGCAATTGCCTTTACTTTTTTCTTTCCCAGCACAGCACCAATACCATTATGTGCAGCCACATGCCCATAATCACCTATAAGCATAGCAAATCTAACGAGGTTTTCTCCAGCAGGGCCAATACAGTATACGCTCATTTGTGTTCTCTTTAAGCCATATTCTTTAAGGAGAGCGTCCTGTGTCTCCACTGTGTCTAGTCCTATCAGGTGTTCGGCAGATTTGATTTCTACGTTGTCATCGTCAATATAGAGGGAGACCCAATCAGGTGATTGCCCACTTATAATCACTCCCGCATAACCACAAAACCTGAGAAACGCGCCCATGTATCCATTTGCTTGAGATGTCGCCAGCCCTCCTGTAAGGGCGCCTTTGGTAACAACACCAATAGCTCCGGAACCTCTAATTATCGTTCCGCTTAAGGGTCCATTGGACATGATAAATAGATTCCTAGGATCATCCCACGTAACATCTGCGGGAACCTCATCCATCATATATTTCACACCCAGCCCAGTTCCGCCTAACCAGGTCTTTAACGTCTCATGGGCAAGTTCCTCTCTGCGGTGACTTTTCTTTGTAAGATCAAACCGAAGAATGGTATCTGTATATCCGATCATATTACCTCCTCCTAATTATCTTTATCGCAAGTCATCTGTTTGGTTGATCTGGAATGATTATAGAACATCCATTGCGGTGAAATAGGCTCCGTGTATTGCTTTTAGAATATTCTGCGGCTTTACACAGTCTCCAACTGGGTAAAAATCAACCGCAGCGTTACGAAGTTTTTCAATTGTTTCAGAGTCAGATTTTAAACCCGCTGCACAAATGATCGTATCAGCCTCAATAAACTGCTCGGTACCATTCTTATCAATAATTTTCATTCCTTCATTTGTTATCTCAACACAATTTGTTTCTATCTTCACATCTATCCTCTTTTCATCATCCATTGCTTTCAAAAGAGGTAAATTGTGTCTCCAGTTCACCGGATCCCCGATCTTGTCTGTTATCTCGACAATAGTTACCTCTTTCCCAAGATCCGCTAGATATAATGCTGCCTCACAGCCTACTAGTCCAGCGCCCAATATGACTACTTTTTCCCCAATTTTTTTTGTATGATAATATGCGTCTTCAGCAGGTATAACAATCTTCGAATCAATTCCGGGAATAGGTGGAAAAATGGGGTGGGAACCTACAGCTGCAATAATTACATCAGGTTTCATCTCTTCCATCAGCTCAGGTGTTCCCTCTGTGTTTAATCTTACCTTTACTGTCTCCAGAGTTTTATTTACGAGATAGTTTTTAAATACCTTTATATCTGATTTAAGTTTGTCGTTATCCGAAACATTAAGGATCCCACCTAATACATTCCTCTTCTCCAACAACGTTACATCATGACCTCTTTCTGCAGCGGTAATCGCAGCTTCCATGCCTGCCGGCCCGCCTCCAACAACAACTACCTTGCGGCGCCCATTAGGCCGAGGTATGTTCTTCCATCGTCTAGTCTGAGCCGTTTTTGGATTAACCGTGCAGACAAAAAGGTCGTTCACCCCTATACCAAGCAAACAATTGTTACAGCGAATACAAGGTCTGATCTCTCTGCTTTGTCCTCGCCGTGCCTTGTTCGGCCACTCCGGATCCGCAATAAGCGCCCTAGCCATACCTACAATATCCGCCTTGCCTTCTGCAATGATTCGTTCAGCATGTTCTGGATCGGTTATGCCACCAACAGCAATAACCGGTAAATCGATTTCTTTCTTCACTGCCTCCGCTAGATAGACATTGCATCCATGTTCGGTAAACATCGTATGAGAAAACATACGCACCGTCGTTTCCGGTACTTCGTGAATCCCAGCGGATACATGAACCAGATCTATCTTGTCTTCAATCATCTTAAGAAATTCAATGACTTCCTCAATTTTCATACCGTCTTCAACGAGCTCTTCTCCACTAATACGGAATTCAATGAGAAAATCTTCTCCGCATCTCTCTCGAATACGGTCAACAATAGCTATAGAGAATCTGGCCCTGTTCTCAAGACTACCACCCCAGCGATCAGTCCTTTTATTGTATCGGGAAGACAAAAACTGCGCAGGCAACCATCCATGGGCTCCATGCACCTGGCATGAATCAAAGCCCGCCACTTTTACCATCATCGCTGCATTAGCATAATCCTCGATGGCTTCCTCAATCAAATCCTGGTTCATCGCTCTGACTTTCACTCCGTCTTCCCGTATAAAACCCATCGGTCCAATGGGATCCAGGGAATCTTTATAAAATTTTTTGCAGAACTGTCCGTTATGTGCCAACTGAATGCTTGCCGCTGCACCATGAATCTTAATCGCGTGAGCAGTCATTGAAAGCAAAGGCATATCAAAGCGATTGTCCAAGACAAAAACATTCTCTCGAGGTTGCCTTAAATATTTCCCTGTTATCGGAGTTTCTCCAAGTGTCACCTGGGCGGCACCACCCCGTGCTTTTTCTTCGAAGTAAGAAATCTCCGTTTCATCTTTAAATCGTGTTTGATTTGGGGTAGAAAAGATTCTATTTCTGAATGTATAATTTTTAATTTTTATAGGGCTAAATAGATGCGGATAATCGTTCATAATATTGACTCCTTTAAACTCTTATTGCCGTGTTTTTTGATATCTATATCTCCCGCATATGGAACATTTACTTACTTCTTAAAATTACATTTGGAATACTTAGGAAATTTGATGATCTAGTTCTTCGATCTTCCTATGTATAAACCGCTGTCTACATTAAGCTCAGCTCCGGTTATCTTTAAAGCTTCATCTGATGCCAGAAACACCCCTGCATAGGCTATATCTTCAGGTTGGACCAATTCCCCAAGAGCAGTACCGTCCTTGATCTCCTTTAGAATGTCTTCATTAAAAACATCCAAAAACTTCGGAAGCATGGGGGTATTGACCGGTCCAGGATTGATAACATTTACCCTAACATCAGGAGCAAACTCAACGGCACATGCCTTGGTCATTGAGATAACAGCGCCCTTTGATGGGCCATAGGCTGTTGTACCCGGTCTTGGACGAAGCCCGCCAACCGAGGCAACATTAATGATGACACCTTTTGTTTTTCGCAGTTCCGCAACAGCATACTTACAAGACATCCAAACACCTTTTACATTAACTGCCATTACACGATCGTACACTTCATTGCTCAAATCCTCAATCATGGTCGGTTTCTGCGGATAACCAGCTACATTAAATAGAATATTCAGCTTGCCGAAACTTTCCACTGCTGTCTTAACCATATTGATAATATCAGTTTCAACAGAAATATCGGTCTTAATAAAAATTGCTTTACCACCTGATGCTAAAATTTCATCCGTAGTTTCTTTCCCCATCTCTTCATTGATGTCTGCAACTACTACGCTCGCGCCCTCTTTCGCAAATATGAGTGCACTTGCTTTGCCTATACCTGATCCTGCACCGGTAATAATTGCAACTTTGTCTTTTAACCTCATCCTTTATTCCTCCAATCTTATTTATTCAAAATCAAGTGTAATGTTACATGGAGACTTATTAAGTTCATTCATATCCGACTGATTCAGCGTTTATGTCGCTACCAACCGATCAAGCTTTTGCAGCATCTCATCCCATGACAGCGTATTTTCTAAATCTCTTTTCTGCTA
>Ga0315549_1002808_pt1 | contig 16137 bp, 11 predicted proteins | sample SalMarSW160200MG_FD_203101 | JGI IMG/M metagenome (GOLD analysis project Ga0315549, IMG submission 203101) | Salt marsh sediment microbial communities from the Plum Island Ecosystem LTER, Massachusetts, United States - Salt Marsh Sediment SW1601-200 ... | reverse complement strand
CCGCGCTTGATCCGGTTGCAAAGATACCCGAGTACAAGGTATGCGCAGTCAGGGTTGAGAAGACATAAAAATGGCGTAACTACTCAGGTAAATCAGGTTGTCCTTCGACTATGCTCAGGATGGTGAGCTTGTCGAACCATAGGCTGAAGACTGTTAGGAAATAACGGGGAGAGAGCATTTTGAAGCCATGTTTGGTGAGAGAAGCTTCTGCTTCTTCAACAAAGTGCGCTTATAGTGCTCTTTTGACTACTTTAATGCTTCAGGCTAAATCCCGCCGAAGGCGGGACTGACTACGTGAGTAGTCATGAAATGGTAATCTCTGGAGGTGTACATTGTATAAGATACGAGAGAAGAGAAAACTGGTACCGAATATACATGTAATCGAGGTTGAAGCCCCTGCTGTGGCAAAAAAGGCCCAGCCGGGCCAATTCGTTATTGTGACCATTGACGAGAAGGGCGAGAGGATCCCGCTCACCATAGCTGATTGGGACCGGGAAGGGGGATCAATCACCATCGTCTTTATGGAGGTGGGAACGAGCACTCAGCGGCTGGCGACCTTTAATGAGGGAGATTCCCTTTACAGCCTTGTGGGGCCGTTGGGGATTCCAACCCATATCGAAAAATTCGGGACCGTGGTGTGCGTGGGCGGCTGTTATGGGATAGGTGCTATGATGCCCATTGTTCGAGCCATGAAAGAAGCGGGCAATACGGTAATCTCGGTGATTGAGGCTCGAAGCCAGTACCTGCTTTACTGGGAAGAGGAATTGAAGAGGGTGAGCGATCAGGTGATCATCACTATCGGCGACGGTTCTCATACACCTGAGAGGTGGGTTCCCGATCAGGTAGCCAAGCTAGCTGACTCCGGGGGCACCATAGACCTGGTGGTCGCATTCGGATGTACCTACATGATGAAGCTCACATCGGAGACGACGAAGCCGCTGGGCATAAAGACGATCGTCCATCTCAGCTCCGTGATGGTCGACGGCACAGGGATGTGCGGGTGCTGTAGGGTGTCTGTGGGGGGAGAGACCAAGTTCGCCTGCGTTGATGGTCCTGAATTTGACGGTCATCAGGTAGATTGGGACGTGCTTTTGTCACGGCAAAATAGCTACCAGCAAGAGGAGATCCTTTCCCTCCAGGAGTGGGAGACCCGAAGGTGGCACAGGGCACGCTAGGACTTTACATAGCTCAAGAGCTTAACAGCTACGTCACGTTAGTTATTCATTTAGGATGATATTTGAACAGGCTAAAGGTCTAAGGCATCAGATAAAAGGTCCAAGGTGTAAGGCATAAGGAATAAGGCCGTGTGCCGTGGGCCCTGCGCCCTAAGCCACATGATTACAACTAGGTTCAGCAGTTTACCGTTCACGGTTCCGGGTTGAAATTCCCATAAAGGCTGTTAAAAAGCAGCAAATATATTGATGGGTACATATGTAATCAAATCTGAACCTTGAACCATACGACATCCATCAAGGAGTAAGGGAAGCATGCCATAGCGATCATCACGATAGCGCATTTTCGGCTTTTTGGTAAGATTGGAGGAAGGCCCGATGGAAGAGAAGGAAAAAAAGGACAAGATTCCTCGGCAGCCCATGCCCGAGCAGGATCCCAAGGTGAGGGTAAAGAACTATAAGGAGGTGCCCTTCGGTTACTCCGCGGAGACTGCCATACTGGAGGCAAGCAGATGCATCCAGTGCAAGAACCCGGGATGCAGGACCGGCTGCCCGGTGGAGATAGACATCCCCGCATTTATCAACCTAATCAGGGAGGGGGACTTTCAAGGCGGCATAGCAAAGATTAAGGAAAGGAATCTACTCCCAGCGGTCTGCGGTAGGGTATGCCCCCAAGAGCTCCAATGCGAGAAGAATTGCATACTCGCTAAAAAAGGAGAGGCGGTTGCCATTGGGAGGCTGGAGAGATTCGCGGCTGATTGGGAGCGAAACCAGCCAAAGGACGCAGTGCCTGAGATAGGCGCTTCTGCGGAAAAGCCACAGGTGAAAGAGTCCTCTACGGGAAAGAAGGTCGCGGTCGTGGGTTCTGGGCCATCGGGCCTCACCGTGGCAGGTGATCTTATCCTCAAGGGCCACGATGTGACCGTGTTCGAGGCCTTTCAGGTTCCCGGAGGTGTCTTGGTGTACGGGATACCGGAGTTCAGGCTGCCCAAGGCTATTGTTGCCTCCGAAGTCGAGTACATGAAAAAGCTCGGCGTGAGGTTTGAGTGCGATACCGTCGTGGGTGCCACGGTAAGCGTTGATGAGCTTTTCGAGCAGGGCTACGATGCGGTCTATGTCGGCGTGGGAGCCGGACTCCCTGTCTTTATGAACGTACCGGGTGAGAATCTGATAGGCGTATATTCCGCCAATGAGTACCTCACCAGGAGCAACCTCATGAAGGCCTACCTGTTTCCCGAGTATGACACTCCTATAATCAGGGGCAAGGATGTGACGGTCTTCGGAGCCGGGAACGTGGCCATGGATTCCGCGAGAACCGCGCTTCGCCTCGGTGCGGACAAGGTCCGGGTCATCTATCGCCGATCCAGGCAGGAGATGCCTGCGAGGGGCGAGGAGATTCACCACGCCGAGCAAGAGGGGGTGGAGTTTGTGCTCCTGGCAGCACCCCTCAATTTCATAGGGGACAATGACGGGCGCCTTATAGGGGTCAGGTGTCAGAGGATGGAGCTGGGTGAACCTGATGAATCAGGTCGCCGCCGGCCAGTCCCGATCAAAGGCAGTGAATTCGAAATCCAGTGCGATACTGCAGTGGTTGCTATAGGCGCGGGAGCGAATCCCCTCTTGACCAAGGCCACTCGTGATATCAAGTTGACGAAACGGAGTTACATCATAGCCGAGCCCGAAACCGGCAAGACCACCAAGCATGGCGTATGGGCGGGGGGAGATATCGTCACAGGTCAGGCAACGGTAATCCTTGCCATGGGAGCGGGCAGACAGGTGGCCAACTCCATCCACAACTTTCTCACACTCGGGTGGTAGGCAAGAGGCTGTGGGTTTATTGTGTTCTTTGAGGTTGTTGAGTTCGTAGGGTTTTCAAAAATTGTCGCTATTCAGCCACAGATTCACACAGATGAACGCAGATAGGCTTAAATACAAAGAAATCACAGGTAGTATTCTTAGAAGTTTTTATATGATAATAAAAGAAAATAATCAGCGGTAATCAGCGTAGATCGGTGGCTGGATAGTTACAAAAAATCTATCCCAATAAACTCAAGTGGCTACTCCTGAGCAAGGCGAACCTTCTTTTTGTAGATAGGTGCCTCGAGGTCGATCTCCCTTCGAGACTGGATGATGCCAATCGCAGCGATTACCAGAAGCCCCCCAAATATCTGCCAGCCAGTTAAGAGCTCCCCCAGGAAGATGTAGGAGAGGAATCCCGCGGAAATGGGCTCAAGCGTAGCCACAATAGAGGCCCTCGTGCTCCGGAGATGTTCTATGCCCATGTTGTAGAGACCGAACGGGATGACCGTTCCGCACACTATGATATAGACAACCGATAGGCACCATCGAAGATCTGCCTTCCAGAGGATGACATTCTCTATCGGCATAGAGATATTCAAGAGGACTGCCGCAAAGACAAGCGCATAGAAGAGAACCGTCCAGGGGTTGTATCTCCGCATGACCCTTTCTCCGAGGAGGCTGTAAAAGCTGAAGAAAACAGCTGAGAGCAGGCCGGCAATAACCCCCTCGATGTTCAAGGAGAAAAAGGAAACCTTATAGACTTCCACCACGAGAGCACAGCCGGCAAAGGCTAGAAGAATTGAGAGCACCTTCCATCGATCCATCCTCTCCCGCAAGAAAAGCCAGCTATAGGCAGCCACGAAAAACGGCGTCAGGTACTGGAGCAAGATGGCAATGGCCACCTTGATCTTTGAGATCGCAAACAGATAGGTCACCTGCACCCCGACCATACCCAATGCACCTAACACGATGAGGTACCAGAGATCTCGCAGGTTGATTTTCAATGTGCGCCGGCTAAAGAGAAGCAAATAGCCGAATATGAGAAGCGAGGAAAAGCTGACCCTGTACTGGGCAAGGATATAGGGGCTCATGCCCGCGTTGAACAGATATTTCGAGGTTGTCCCGGCCGATGCCCATAAGATCGCGGCACCTATGATGAGGAGATAGGGTATCAACTGGTCCGGCCCGTCTTTACTGCGGCACATCTGATTTTTCGCCCAATCCTATATCCGGGAGTACGTTGCTTCAGCCAATCCCAGCTCGCGAGGGCTCGCCCCAACTCGGAGGAGAAGGCGAGCTCGCCCCTTAATGGATGACCTTACGAAAGCATGGAATTAGACATTCCCGGGCTTTAATTGTCCTTCCCGCGGGAATGACGTTCAGTATTTGAGTGGAAGAGGAAGGCCAGAGAGGACCATAGTTAGATAATCGGGGCCAAAATAGCCCCGATTATCTAATCAAGATATGATGCCTTATTTATATGAGGCAAGCTTGCCGCCCCTGTAAACCATTCTCTGGTAGTAGTCGGTCACCTGCATCCCTTCTTGATCGAAGCTCTTGTCACCGGTCACTCCGCTATAAACCGTGCTCACCAGGTGCAAGGCCTTAGCGATCTCATCGGTATCCATGCTTCCTGCCATACTCAGGGCTAAAGCAGCAACCCAGGTGGCATCATAGGCATAGGCGCCGAAAGCAGTCTGCTTTGCCTCTTTACCATATTTTTTCTGGTACGCGGCTTGGTAGTTCTCTAGGCGCAATCCGCCTGTTAAACCAACTTCAAGGCCGAATATCCCTTCAGCGGTTTCCGGGATGACCTCATTGCTCCACATAGTCGGGTAATCCGCATACCAGCCCTTAGAGGGCTTTAGCCCCATCTCGTAGGCTTGCTTTAGAATCAGCTTGCTCTCTGTCCCATACGCGGTAAAGAATACTACCTCGGGTTTTTTCGCAAACAAACGCTCAATTTCAGCCCGGTAATCGATCTTCTTCTCATCGTACCTGACTGCCTCAAGCCAGGTTTTACCGGCCTTTTTCACGGTCTTCTCGGTCCAGATCTCAATCCCGATTCCAAAGGGGTTATTCACGGTAATCGAGGCAAATGTTCCGGCTCCGCTCTCAAGGGCAAATTCAGCCAACCTGCTGCCCATCACCTCATCGAGCCCTATGATGTTAAAGAAGTAAGGTCCAATCTCTCGAAGCTTGGGGCTGGTAGAGGCCTCGGCGATCTGGATTACCTTCTTTGAATTCGTCCATTGTCCTGTTGGCAGGCTAATACCGCTCGAGTAAGCCCCCAGGATCAGCGGCACCTTGTTTATCTCCACAAGCTTGTGTACCGCATCCATGCCTCCCTTGGGGCTGGATTCAGTATCCTCCCAGATGATCTTCAGAGGGTGACCACAAATCCCCCCGGCGGCATTGATCTCCTCCAGCGCAAGCTGCTCCCCCCGTTTCATATCGAGACCCTGAACCGCGTTCGTTCCGGTTAAAGGATTGATAGAGCCGATCACGATCGGCTCGGCTGCGCAAACTGGAGACGAGACTCCGGCGATTACGATCGCAGCAAAAAATGATACTGCCATAACAAACCAGGTAACCCTTTTCATTCTAACCCCCTTCTTGTTGGTTAACGATTGATAACATCCCCCCTGCCGTTTAATATTTCTTTTATTTGTTCCCACCCCCTTTCCGCTGAATCCTTGAGGGACTCTCTATAGGATTCCCCCTGGATGCTGATTTAGAATCCGGAGAAATCGAGTAATGTCCCTATGCATAGAAAAGAATCGCTTTTTCATCCTTCATTTTTCAACCTTATCCTGAATAAAGTCAATCAGAACAACTTCATCCATTGCTCCATTACTCCAATGGGGGCGAAGCCCTAAGCCCTCACCCCCCTAAATAGGCCTCCCGGATCTTCTGATTGGAGAGTATCTTGTCCGCACGATCCTCAAATTCGTTCCTGCCCATTGTCAGTACGTACCCTCGATCTGATATACTCAACGATTGGTAGGCATCCTGCTCAATAATAACGACAGCCCTGCCCAGCTTTTTATGGATATCCGCTATCGTCATGAAGACCTCCTCAGCCATCTTGGGGGAGAGCCCTGCTGAGGGCTCATCCAGCATAAGAAGTTCGGGTTCTGACATCAAGGCTCGGGCCATACCCAGCATTTGCCTCTCACCGCCACTCAAGGTACCGGCGTTTTGCTTCAGCCTCTTGGCCAGTATAGGAAAGAGTTGAAAGGATTTTTCCATTCTCTCCTTGATTCTATCCTTGGCCTGAATAAAACCGCCCATCTCCAGGTTTTCCCTCACGTTCAGTGAGGGGAAGACATTGCCAAGTTGGGGAACATAGCCGAATCCTCGGATCACCTTTTCATGAGGGTGGAGACGGGTAATGTCCTCGCCTTTCCAGGAGATAGATCCTTCAAAGATGGATATGTAGCCCATGATTGCCTTAAGCAAGGTGGATTTCCCGGCCCCATTGGGGCCAATGATGGTGATTGCCTCCTGTTCACCCAGATAGATGGAGACACCATGGAGAATCTCCGATCTTCCATATCCAGCAACAATATTGTTGGCTTCAAAAATCTTCACGGAACAGATCTCGTTTGGAACTTCCTGAAAGGTAGGCTTCCAGGACCTCTTTACTCCTTTGTATCTCCTCGGGTGTTCCCTCAGCGATTTTTTGACCGAAATCCAACACGATGACTCTATCGCAGATCTCGCTTATCACCCTCATGTTATGCTCTACAAGGAGGATGGTTATCCCCCGTTCGTCCCTTAGATTCCTGATGGCAACCATCAGATCCTTCACCAGCGTTGGGTTCACGCCAGCGGTTGGCTCGTCCAGCAAAAGGAGCTTCGGCTCAGACATCAGTATCCTCCCCAGGGAAAGAAGCTTTTTCTGTCCCCCTGAGATGTTTTCCGCATATTCGTTTTTTAGATCTGTAAGCTGGACGAGCTCGAGGATATCAAGGGCATTGTTGAGGTGACCTTCGTGCTCTCTTTTTATCCGCTGGGGTTTCAGAAAGACATTGCATATCCCCTCCCCGCACTGTCTCTTGGGGGCCAGGAGAAGGTTCTCCAGAACGGTCATTTTTTCCGGGATCTCGCTTATCTGAAACGTCCTTCCGATCCCCAGCATCGCTATTTTGCATGGCTCAAGGCACTCGATCTTCTCCCCTTGAAAATAGATCTCACCGCCATCCTTTCGGTAAAACCCGGATATTACACTAAAGAGCGTGCTCTTTCCCGATCCATTTGGCCCGATAAGCCCTGTAATGGAATTGGATTCCACGGTAAAGCTTACCCCATTGAGGGCCAAGATGCCACCAAAGCTCTTGTATACCTTTTCTATCTTTAGTATAATATTTTCTTCCAATTTTCTATCCGGTATCGTTCTCAACTGCCTTTATCGCTTCTTTCAGCGGGATGGCTATCAGTAGATCGGCTTCTTCTCCTTGATCAACCCTTCCTTCATGAAAATCATGGCAACCACAATGAGAACCCCTATCGCAACCATCCTGAGGCTTGCCAAGGTGACCTCTTCGATAGGGATGTAATCCTTGAGGAAGCGCGTGGAATTGTAGAATGCCATGATAATCACCGCCCCTATGAGCGCTCCTCTGTTGTTGGCCTTTCCCCCCACGATCACCATGGCCCAGACGATAAAGGTCTCCAGGGGCAAGAACTGATCGGGGCTGACAAAACCATGGTAGTGAGCCCAGAGACATCCAGCTAAACCGCCAAAGGAACCTCCTATGGCCATTACCTTCATGCGAAATGCTTTCACATCCTTTCCCAGGGTTTGGGGGAGGTTGCCACCGGACCTGATGCTCTTTATTACCCTGCCAAAGGGTGATTGGGTAAGGGTATTGATAATCAAGTAGGTTGCCAGCAGGCATACGAGGACAACAGACAGATAAAAGAAGGGGTACGCGTAGGCTGAGAAAAGGGATCTGAGGGGCTGCGGGATTCCCCCAATGCCAAAGGATCCTCCCTGGTAGGGCCCCCCACCGACAACCCAATCCTCGTTGAGAAAGAATATGCGAACGACCTCCGCTGCGGCGAGCGTGGCAATTGCCCAGTAGTCTTCCTTTAGGTTGGCCGTGGGTATGGAGATCACGTACCCGAAAAGACCTGCAATGACCATTGCCCCCAAAAGGCCGATGATGAACGGCATCTTGAATACCAGCACCAGGATGGTTGAAGTATATGCTCCCAGGCAGAAAAACGCTACGTGCCCGAAGTTGGCTAATCCGGTAAAGCCATACTGGAGGTTAAGGCTTAGGCTCAAGATGCCATAGATGCCCATCATTATGGCCAGATACGCCAAAAAATTAACAAGACCCATCATCCTTCCTTTTTCCTTCCTAGAATGCCGCGAGGACGTATGAGCAGGACCGCGATCAGGATGATAAAACTGATGGCCGCTTTGTATCCCGTGGGAATAAAGAGATCCTTTGAGAAGCCCAGTATCCCTCCAAGGCTCAGTATTGAACCGAAGTTGATATACAGGCCCAAGTTCTCAGCGAATCCGAGTACTAGGGCCCCCACCATGGCCCCGTAAGGGTTGCCGATTCCACCTAATATGGTGGCGCAGAATACCGGCACGATAATGGCGAATCCCATATAGGGGAGAATATAGGTTTCCAATCCCATCAGGATGCCACCAAGAGAGGCAAAAGCGATAGCGATAAACCAGACCCGTGTGATGATCTTTTCGGTCGCAATACCACTCGCCTGGGCGAGCTCCGGGTTATCAGAGGAGGCCCGCATGGCCTTGCCCAAGGTGGTGTGATGAAGCAGCAAGTGAAAGAAGAACATGGCAGCAACCCCTACGAGGATGATCCAGATCTGCAGAGGGGTAATTCGAAAATATTCGGTAATGATCGGGGCTTGTATGGGAACTGAATAGCTCTGCGCATCAGCTCCCCATATCGCCCGTATCAAATTTCTCAAGGCGATGCCTAATCCCAGGGATGTCACCATAACGATAATGCCGCTGGAGCCTCTCATCCGTTTGAACACGGCCCGATCGAGTGCGATGGAGAGAAATCCCGTTATAATCGATGCTAATAGTGCAGCAGGTATGATGGGTAATCCTAGAGTCACGTTTAGAAAGAGGGCCAGGTAGACACCTACCACAGCAAGCTCCGTATGGGCGAAGTTCGCGAATTTCAATATATCATACACGATAGTCAGCCCCAGGCTCAGGAGCGTTAGTTCAGAGGCCCTCACGATGCTATTGATTACAACCTGCGCAAACGTCATAGTGTTTTTCTCTCATCATGTCTTGATGTATTCTCGGAGGGCAGTTCTACCGTGGTGAGCGATACTAAAATCATTATGATATTGTTAATACATTTTTGCCAGAACTTTTTCGTTATGCCTTTTCAGGCGCAGGAGATTGACCAAGAGGTATAGTTGAGTTTTCCCTTAAGGTCAACATAGAAAGCTAAATTGTGTTGACACGAGGAGATGGTTCTCTATAGTTTTAGGTGCTTACAATCGATAGGCGCTCTTTAGGGAAGAGGGGTGAGGATATGAAAACGCAACGACTGCTTTATTTATCGAGAAATGATGTTGAAACAGCAGGGTTACCCATGGAGAAGATCATAGAGGCCCTGGATGAGGCCTTCAGGGAAAAGGGGCATGGGAGGATAGAGATGCCGCCAAAGCCGGGGATTCATACCATGCCTGATGCCTTCATCCATGCAATGCCCGCCTACATTCCCTCTCTTGGTTCAGCCGGTATCAAATGGGTGAGCGGGTATCCGGAGAACTACAAGAGAAACCTTCCCTATATCACCGGGCTGCTCATCCTGAACGACCCTGAAACGGGCTTTCCCCTGTCGGTGATGGATTGTACCTGGATCACAGCCATGCGAACAGGAGCAGCCACCGCTGTGGCGGCAAAGTATTTGGCAAACACGGAATCAAAGACCATAGGAATCCTGGGTTGCGGGGTCCAGGGCAGAACCAACCTCAAGGCCCTGAAGATCGTCTTACCAGCGCTCCATGAGGTGAAGGCCTACGATATATCGGACGATGCAGCCAGCAGGTATGGCGAGGAGATGAAGAGAGAAACCGGGCTTGATATTACGATTGTGGGAAACCCCCTTGAGGCGGTTGAGGGTTCGGATATCATCGTGACAGCCGGCCCAATCCTCAAGACCCCGAATCCGGCCATTGAGGGCGAGTGGCTGAAGGCAGGGGTGTTTTCCTCTCCGGTTGACTTCGATTCCTACTTCAAGAAATCCGCCTTTGATACCTGCGACAAGTTCGTGACCGATGACACGGACCAGTGCCTCTACTATAAATCCCTGGGATACTTTCAGCACATACCCGAGATTCACGCCGATCTCGGAGAGATAGCCGCCGGGTTGATGCCCGGCAGGCAAAGTAGTGATGAGAGGATCATCTGTGCGAACCTCGGGCTGGCCATGGACGATATGGCAACGGCCATAAAGATTTACAACAGAGCTGTGGAGCGCAACATCGGCACATGGCTTGAACTGTAATCGCCGCCCTTGCTTGTCTTCCAGATACCTTAACCTCCTGAGAAACCTAAGTAAGTTTCTCTTATCAATAACCCTGAAGCGTAGCGCCAGGGCCATGCGCTCCTGAGTAACTTGATACAAAAGAACAGGGAGATACCTTTTTTGCCAATGGACAGAGCACCCGGCAGGACTCTTGATTTAGGCGGTTTGACGATTAGATATTTTGAAAAACTCCAGATTCAGCATATGTTTCCGTAATTTAACTTTGATGGCTTCGTAACTCATCTAATTGTCATGCCGGACTTGACACGGCATTTAGATCCTATTGAATTTACTGGATTCTGGATTCCGGCTTCCGCCGGAATGACAGAAAAATTAAAAAAAATGGCTTTTTACGAGTTCATCAACTTTCCTTCTTAGATTTTGTTTCGAAGTTCGGATTTCGTGCTTCGAGTTTTTAGTAACTAGAGACAACAGTTATCAGATTAACATCTGAGGCTTTAAAATAGTACCGGCCGGTTTTAAGGGAACGGCGATATGCCTGATAGGAGGATTACAAAGCATCCGATCCTGAGCATTCCCAAGAGAAAGAAGGTCGGATTTTACTGGAACAAACGGAGATTGCAGGCCAATGCTGGAGAGGTGATCTCATCTGCACTCTTTGCCAACGGGATCCATGTGTTCGGCCATCATGCAAAGGATGGATCGGCCCAGGGGATATTTTGCGCCAACGGCCAGTGCGCCCAATGCATGGTGATTGCCAATGGGATCCCGGTGAAGTCCTGCATGACCAGGGTGGAAGAGAATATGGTCGTGGAGAGCCTTGAAGGCCTCCCAGTTCTTCCAGGTACGATGGAGGAACGGCATTTTTCGCCTCTTGAGGAACGGGAAACCGATGTGCTGATCATCGGCGGGGGGCCCGCAGGCCTTTCAGCGGCCCTTGCCTTTGGTGAACGAGGGATTGACACCCTCATCGTGGACGATAAGGACCGGTTAGGCGGCAAATTGGTGCTCCAGACCCACAAATTCTTCGGCTCAATCGAGGATTGCTACGCGGGAACCAGGGGCACCGATATAGCCAAGATCCTGGAAGAGAATATTCAGGGCTATCCCTCTATAACGGTATGGCTCAACAGCACAACGATGTATGTGTTCAGCGATAAAAAGGTGGGTATTGTCACGAACAACACCCGCTATAGGATTGTCAACCCAAAGGTCGTGTTGAACGCGGCAGGGGCGCGGGAGAAGTCCCTGATATTTCCCGGAAACACCCTGCCCGGCGTATACGGGGCAGGGGCGTTTCAAACCCTGGTGAACCGAGATCTCATCAAGCCCTCAAAGAGGATATTTGTGGTGGGAGGGGGTAATGTCGGATTGATTGCCGCCTATCATGCCTTACAGGCCGGCATCGATGTGGTGGGGATCGTTGAGGCCCTTCCCCGATGCGGTGGATACCAGGTTCATGCGGATAAAATAAGGCGCCTCGGTGTTCCCATCTATACGAGCCACACAATTATGAGCGCCAATGGAGAGGAGCACGTCGAGTCGATCACGGTGTGCGAGATCGGCGGAGATTTTAAGCGTATACCGGGTACTGAGAAGACTTATGCCTGCGATACTGTGTTGATCGCGGTAGGGCTTAGCCCCGTGAACGAATTCTTCGAGGAGGCAAAACAGGCTGGGGTAACAGTCTTCGCAGCAGGCGATGCGAGGGAGATCGCCGAGGCCTCCTCTGCCATGTTCGCCGGGAAGATCGCCGGTCTGGAGATCGCGCGCGAGCTGGGTGCAGAGGGAATAGAAATTCCTTCGGAATGGCATGAGAAGGCGGAAATCCTCAAAGGCCCTCCTGGCCCAATTGAAAAGCCCGTCTATGATCCCCTGCCCGATCGGAAAATCACCCCTGTATTCCACTGCGCGCAGGAGATTCCCTGCAACCCCTGTGTATCGGTGTGTCCAAAAGGGGTCATTTCAATTCCGGGAGATTCCCTTATGGGAAGGCCCAGGATCGAGAATGATCAGTGCATCGGCTGCAACAAGTGTGTCTTGGTCTGCCCGGGCCTGGCGATAACGCTCGTCGATTATCGCCGGGATGCAAACAATCCGTTGGTTTCCCTTGCCTATGAGCTTTACAACTACAAGGTTAAAGAAGGAGATACGATCCTGTTGACAGACTACGAGGGCAATCCCCTTCAGAAGGCAGCGGTTATTGAGGTTGTGATCAACAAGGCCTCGCGCAAGACGCAAATCGTAAAGGTCAGGGTCGCAAAGGGGATTGCAAGGAAGGTGGCGGGATTCAGGGTTCAGAGAGAGGAGGCCACCCTGCCCATGGCAAAGCCCTTTGCGGAGAGAATTCCCGATGACGCCATAGTGTGCCGGTGCGAGAGGGTGACCGCCGGAGAGATTCGAAGATGGATCAGGAGGGGCATACGGGATCTGAACCAGATCAAGGCAATCACCAGGGCGGGCATGGGTGCCTGCGGTTCCAAGACGTGCGGTGATCTCATAGTGCAGCTTTTTAAGGATGAAGGGATACCCGTAGAGGAAGTCACACCGCACACGATACGGCCGCTCTTTATTGAGGCGCCCCTCGGCGTGTTTTGCAGCTTCGGTTCCGGTGGTGAAGATGAATAAATCATACGATTTGATTGTAATCGGCGCGGGATCGATCGGTGTCCCTGTTGCCCTGGAATTTGCAAAGAAGAATCACTCCGTGTTGGTTCTTGACGCGCTCTCCTCGCCCGGGCAGGGAGAGGATAAAAAGGCGATTGGTGGTATCAGGGCCAGCCATTCGGATAAGGGAAAGATACGGGTCTGCCAGAGGAGTATCGAGATCTTCTCAGGCTGGAAGGAACTCTATGGAGAAGATATTTCCTGGAAAAACAACGGGTATTCGTTTCCTGCGTACACGGAAGAACATGAAACACTGCTGAAAGAGCTTATGGGTATCCAGCACGATTTTGGCCTTACCATTCAATGGCTCTCGCCAGAGGAGTACCGGGAACTCAATCCCGGAATATGCATGCGAGGGCTGAGGGGGAGCACCTATTCTCCGGGAGACGGGTCCGCATCGCCGCTGCTCTTTACCCAGTCGTGTTATTTTAAGGCAATGGAGCAGAGAGCACAGTTCAGGTTTCATGAGAGGGTGATGGAATTTAGCATTGATAAAAGCAGGATTTCTGTAGTAAAGACGGATAAAAATCAATATCATGCAGCCCATGTGCTCAATGCCGCCGGGTCGTATGCGCGGGAGGTCTCTCGCATGGCCGGAATTGATATTCCCGTGCAGCCGGATTCCCATGAGGCCGGTATCTCGGAGCCCATCAAGCCCTGCATGGGGCCCATGGTAGTGGATATGCGAAATGAGCCGGGATCGAAGAATTTCTACTTCTACCAGAATACTGAGGGCCAAGTGGTGTTCTGCCTGACCCCTGATCCTCCGGCTTGGGGCACGGATTGTCGGTCCACCTCGCGTTTTTTACCGATGATTGCCAGAAGGATGATCGCGATCATGCCCATGCTCGCGAACCTCAGGGTTCGGCGAACCTGGAGGGGGCTCTACCCCATGACGCCCGACGGCTTTCCCATCGTGGGCAGGATGAGGGAGCTTGAGAACTTCTATCAGGCTGTCGGCATGTGCGGCCAAGGCTTCATGCTCGGACCGGGCATGGCGGAGATGATCTACCGGGTGTTCACCGGAGCCTGCAGCCGGGAAGATCTTGAGATCCTCGAGCATTTCGATCCCTATCGTAATCTCGAGCGTGAGGAGGTATTCAAATAATTGGTACTGCCGGTTGCATCAGGAGCGTTATCCGTAGGGCGAAGGAGCCCGAAAAAGACCGTTGTATTAACAACCTGTAGGAATTCAGAGATATGCACTTAGCTATGAGGTCATACTATGGTGTCATCTAGAGATAATAACAGGAGAGAATGTGCGAGATTCGAGTATCCCCTTCATCCTATCGAGAAGGGCTATAACAACAGGACCCTCTATGTGAACCTCACCGAAAACGCCATCAACAGTAAACCGGTATCCGATGAGATGAAGAGGACATTTATCGGTGGAAAGGGATTTGATCTGTGGCTGCTATGGAACGGCACGCGTGAAAAAACCGCCTGGAGCGATCCAGAAAACGAGCTTTGCATCGCCTGCGGCCCCCTTGGGGGAACCACCCTCTATCCGGGATCAGGCAAGAGCATCGTGGTCACCATATCGCCGACCACGGGATCGGTCATGGATTCCAATGTGGGAGGATATTTCGGTCCCTACCTGAAGTTCTCGGGATGGGATGCACTGGAGATACAGGGCAAGGCCGACAAGGAGGCCATCATCGTGATAGACGGTGATGAGGGGATCGTGACTATAGAGGATGCGGAAGGCCTACCCGTTAACACCCACCTTCTGGGCATGGCCCTCGGCGAGAGATTCGGCAATGGAAATCTCAGGGCCATATCCACCGTATCAGCGGGCTCAGGAGCGGAGCATACCCTGTTGGGCTGCCTTAATTTTTCATGGTATGACAACGCTCGCAAGACCTACCGCTATAAACAGGCGGGCAGGGGAGGTACCGGAACGGTTTTTCGGGATAAAAAGATAACGGCTATAGTGGTCAAGTTCTCCACAATGACCTCTGATATCAATCACCCCGCTGATCCGGAGAGGCTCAAGATCGGGGGAAGGGCCTACACCAAGGAGATACGAGCCCTCGATCCCAAACAGAACGAGATGGCCACTATAGGCACGACCCATCTGGTGACCATCATGAACGATTACGATCTGCTCCCTACTGAAAATTTTCGATACGGAAGCCATCCCGAGGCGCCGAACCTCGGCAAGGAGGTATACCGCAGGAGGTTTCACGCCGGATTCGACGGGTGCTGGATGGGATGCCCGGTGGCCTGCTCGCATGCGGTCAAGGATTTCACACTCAAGACCGGCCCTTACAAGGGGCAGTCGGTGTGGGTAGACGGCCCCGAATATGAGACAATCGCGGGGTGCGGCTCCAACTGGGGAATATTCGATCCGGACTTCGTCATAGAGGTCAACTTTTACTGCGATACCTACGGCTTGGACACCATCTCAGTGGGGACCTCGGTTGCCTCCGTCATGGAATGCTACGAGATGGGCCTCATCGACAAAAGCGCCACCGGAGGGCTGGAGCTTCGGTTCGGCAACAAGGAGGCAGCACTGGAGCTCCTGCACCACATGGCCAGGGGCGAGGGATTCGGCGCTATCGTGGGTCAGGGTGTGAGGAGGATGAAGGATGTATTCGCGAGGGATTATGGCGCAGATGCCAATCTTATGAGGGACATAGGCATGGAGTCCAAGGGCCTGGAGGTCTCCGAGTACGTAACCAAAGAGTCCCTCGCGCAACAGGGGGGATACGGCCTTGCCCTCAAGGGCCCACAACACGATGAGGCTTGGCTCATCTTTCTCGACATGGTGAACAAACTCATGCCCACCTTCGAGCAAAAGGCTGAGGCACTCTGGTGGTTCCCTGTGTGGAGGACCTGGTTCGGGCTTAACGGGCTCTGCAAACTCCCCTGGAACGACATCGTTCCCGAGGATAACAAGGCCACTCTGGAACCTGCAAAGGTGATGAAGCACGTGATGTGGTATGTAGAGTATTTCTCCTCGGTCACCGGCATCGAGTCAACGCCCGATG
>Ga0315549_1002807_pt1 | contig 16140 bp, 10 predicted proteins | sample SalMarSW160200MG_FD_203101 | JGI IMG/M metagenome (GOLD analysis project Ga0315549, IMG submission 203101) | Salt marsh sediment microbial communities from the Plum Island Ecosystem LTER, Massachusetts, United States - Salt Marsh Sediment SW1601-200 ... | reverse complement strand
GTAGTCAAAAGGGACGCCCCGGGTGAGGCCCCGGGTTTTTTATTTTGTCCACAATAAGAAATTTATGATATAATAAAAGCACCCTCATTGGGCAGGGTATTTTGTTATATGGCTAAGGGTAAGAATCGTATTCTAAGCGCTTTATTTGATGTTCGTCCGGTCACCGGACAGGGTGATTTGGATATTGAGAAAATCAAACAAGTCACCGAAGTTTTAGATTTGAAGGAGAAGAAAACCAGAAATGAAGATGAACAGAGAGAAAAGGCCATTAACACCCGTCTGAAAAGAGAAAATTTTTTATCCGAAGAGCAGCCCAATATTGGTCAGGATTTAGGTTGGCCATTGCCAATTGAAGAAGTTCCGACCAGGGACGAGATTTTATCTGAATTAGAAAAGATTGAGACGGCCGATAATCTTTTAGGTGAAGGTCGGATTGATTTAGTCAAAGGACCGGTTGCCGAGCCGATTGAAATATCGGTCAAACCAACTACTGACCAGCCGGTTGATATTCCCTTAGAAGATTTCTATTTTCCAGAAGTTGCTTCTCAAAAATACTCTCTTAGAAAAAAACCAGCTAAGCCGTTCCCAACGGCCCCGACTAAATCAAGACCAGCCAGACCACTTTTATATTTTTTAATGGCTGGTTTTTCAGTTGCTCTGGCTATTCCGGGAGCAGCTTGGTTAAGTCAGGGTTTAGCCGTTAAAGACGATGTTTTGAGTAGCAGCTTAGCCGCTTATCAGAGTCTTTTATCGGCTCAACAATCCTTGGAACAAGCCGATTGGCAGCAAGCTGCCCAGAATTTTAGTTCAGCTCAGGCAAATTTTCTCCAGGCCGAGGATGGTATAAAAAAATTAGGCCAACTCACTTTAACTATTTTAGAAAAATTACCAGGCGGTCATTTGGTCTCTTCGGGCGACCATCTGGTCAAAGTCGGCCAAAATTTAGCTCAGGCCGGCCAAAATTTAGCTTCAGCCATCAATAGTTTTTCCTTGAGTAATCTATTTAGCTTGATTAACTTAGGCCAGTCAGCCGGGAGCAATATTTTAGCCAGCAAGACCCCTTTGACTGATCTGATGGTTGACAGCCAAGACAATTTGAGTCAGGCCTTAGCCAGTATCAGATTGGCTCAAGAAGAATTAAGCCAAGTTGAGATAGAATCTCTGCCGGCTAATCTTCGGGAAGAAGCCAATTATTTAGATGAAAAACTACCCTTAGTTGAGGAGATTCTTAGTCAGCTAACCGATTATTCGGCGGCCCTTTTAAGTATTCTCGGTCAGGGCAATCCGCGTCAGTATTTATTGGTTTTCCAAAATAATAGCGAAATGCGAGCGACCGGCGGCTTCATCGGCACTTACGGTCTCTTGACCTTGGATAAAGGGAGCATTAAAGACCTTTTTATTGAGGGGGTTTTTAATGCCGATGGCCAGTTGCGGGAGAAAATTATTCCGCCCCGGCCGATTCAAAAAATAAGCACTGCTTGGTCGATGCATGATGCCAATTGGTTTGCTGATTTTCCCACTTCGGCTGAAAAAATAGCTTGGTTTTACGAGAAAACCGGTGGTCCGACCGTGGACGGAGTAATTAGTTTAACGCCAACGGTTATTGAACGACTTTTGGAATTAACCGGGCCGATAGCTATGCCCGAATATGAAGTAGTTTTAGGAGCTGATAATTTTGTGGGGGTAGTTCAATATGAAGTGGAAGTTGATTATAATAAAGAACTTAATCAGCCCAAGAAGATATTAGCTGATTTTGCTCCTCGATTTATCGAAGCCCTTAATCAGTTGTCGACGGCAAAAAAGAAAGAGGCCTTAGCAACTATTTTCGAAGCGCTCAAGGAAAAACATATTTTAGCTTATTTCAAAGATGCTTCTTTAGAAAAATTAGCCGTTGACGAGAGCTGGGCCGGTCAGTTGTTGACGACCGAAAAAGATTATTTAAGCGTAGTTTCTTCCAATATTAACGGCTATAAAACTGATCGGATGGTCGAAGAGACGATTGAGCATCAGGCCGAAATTCAAAAAGACGGTTCAATTATTGATACCCTGGCCATTACCCGGCAGCACCGAGGTGGTTCTGCTCAATACGATTGGTGGAATCGAGTCAACGCTAATTATTTAAGGGTTTATTTACCTAAGGGCAGTCAATTGATTTCGGCGACCGGTCAAACCTTGGAAGCTTATCAACCACCGGTGGATTATCAGGAACAGGGTTTTCAGGAAGACCCTTTGGTTGAGTCGGTTGAAGACAGAATGGTCATTGACCAGAAAACGGGTACCCATATTTTTGGAGAAAACGGCAAGACCGTTTTTGGCAATTGGCTCTACGTCAGCCCCGGTCAGACGGTTATTTTAACTTATCAATATAGGCTGCCTTTTAAAATAAACTTGACCAAGCCAAGCGATAGTTATAGTTTGTTGGTTCAGAAGCAATCCGGCAGTTTAGGCAGCCAGTTTAGTCATCGATTGAAATTTCCGGCCGCCTGGTCGCTTTCTTGGCAATATCCTGGCCAAGCCAGCCAGTCAGCTGACGGTTGGCAGCTAAAAACCGACTTAAGCATAGACAGATTTTTAGGAGTAACCTTTGAGTTTTAGATAATTGTTGAAATATATTATTTCCTGAGCGAAGCGGTCGCCTGTGGCGACCGCGAAGTCGAAGGAGCTATAATTATGTCTCAACAATGGAAGTGGTATCTATATAATTGAATGCCAAGATAGAAGCTATTATACCGGCTTAACTTGGAGGGCCGATTTAAGATGGATGCAACATTTGTCAGGATTAGGCTCAAAATACACAGCTAAGCATAAACCAAAGAAAGTAGTTTATTTAAAAGAATACGAAGATCTACAGCAAGCTAGGAAAAGGGAAAGACAGATTAAAGGTTGGACCAGAAAGAAGAAGGAAAAGTTGATTAAAGGAGAATGGGGAAAATGGCAATGAAGAATGGGCTTTCGACTCGGTCGCTTAAGACGACCTCGCTCAGGCAATAATAATTAGTTTAGTGATTAAATCATTTCTCAATAAACAATCAAAAACCATTGCCGCGGCCGCTGTTATTTTAGGAGCGGCTTCTTTGGTTAGCCGGTTATTGGGTCTTTTTCGGGACAGGATTTTAGCCGGCCGTTTTGGGGCCGGCGATGAATTGGATATTTACTATGCCGCTTTTCGCATCCCTGATTTGGTTTATTCTTTGTTAGTTTTGGGAGCCATTTCGGCCGGCTTTATTCCGGTTTTTATCAATTATCTTCAAAAGGATAAAAAACAAGCTTGGCATTTAACTAACAGCGTCCTTAATTTGATGGCTTTGTCTTTGCTCGTTATTTGCGCTCTTTTAATCATATTGGCGCCCTGTATAATCAAATTAGTCGCCCCCGGCTTTTCTTCCGAAAAATTATCTTTAACCGTTCAATTAACCAGAATAATGTTCTTAAGCCCTTTTTTCTTAGGTTTGAGCGCTGTTTTCGGCGGTATTTTGCAGAGCTTTCGCCGCTTCCTAATTTATTCCTTGGGACCGATTATGTATAATCTGGGCATTATTTTCGGCGCCTTGGTTCTGGTTGATTACTTCGGTCTTCTCGGCTTGGCTTACGGCGTGGTTTTGGGAGCTTTTTTACATATGTTCATTCAAATTCCTTCGGCTTGGCTTTGCGGCTTTGACTGGCGGCCGGTTTTTGATTTTAGGTTTACCGGAGTAAAAAGAATTTTTAAAGTAATGCCGCCGCGAGTTTTAAGCTTAGCGGTCTCGCAAATCAATTTTTGGCTGATGACCGTTTTTGCTTCTCTTTTGGCCGTGGGCAGTATTGCCGTCTATAATTTAGCTTATAATATCTGGAGTTTCCCCTTGGGTATTTTTGGCATTTCATTTACTTTAGCCGCTTTCCCGAAACTTTCTCAATTCGCCCAAAAAAAAGAAGTGGCCGGCTTTGTCAAAGCTTTTTCTTTAACTTTGCGGCAAATTCTTTTTTTCACCTTGCCTTCGGCCGCCCTGTTTATCATCTTGAGAGAACAAATCGTCCGGATTATTTTAGGGACCGGCCGTTTTGGTTGGCAGGATACTTTTTTAACTTTCCAAACTCTGGCTTATTTTTCCATCGGCCTTTTTGCCGAAGCCCTTATCTTGCTTTTCTTGCGCGGCTTTTTTGCCTGGGAGGATACCAGGACGCCATTCCTAATTGGTCTTTTGGCCACTGCCGTTCGTTTGACCAGCGCCTGGTTTTTGGCCCAAAGGATGGGCGTGGTCGGCTTGGCTTTAGGATTTTCTTTGGGGAGTATTTTTTACCTGATTTTACTTTTTATTGCCTTACACCGAAAAATCGGTTTCTTGGATGGGGGAAAGGTTTTTATTTCCGGCACTAAAATGATTATCGCAGCCGCTTCGGCTGGTTTAACCGCTTATCTGTCTTTAGGCCGGTTAGCTCTTTTGGTTGAAACAACGACTGGCTTGGGTCTGTTAATCCAAGGCGGCTTAGCCGGCCTCTTTGGCTTGCTCATTTATCTACTCTTTACTTGGCTCTTCCGCTTAACTGAACTAAAGATATTTTTATTTTCCTTATTTGGTCGCCTGGCTAAGAAAGAGATAGTCGAAACCAACAACAGATAAAAAAACAGCTATAACTTCTTACAATTATAGCTGCTTTTGGCAGGCTGGGATAAGAATTGGCTAAATTTCTCTACCCAGTATTTTAAGATAGGTAAGGGCGTAGATACCCTTGGCCGCTTCCTTAAGTTCTGGAGAGACCGATGTAAAGGCTTCTTCAGCTTCTTCCAGTTGTTTTAATCTTCCCTCACCAAGGAATTGAGCAACTGTCTTCATATCTTCCAAGAATCTCGAGATTTGTTCGATGCTGGCGATAGTCAGACTTTCTCTGTCGATCATCTTAACCAGTGGCAAGTCGAATCCATTGTTTTGGCCTGGTAGATAATGGAATAAAGTTGGTTTAACCAGATAAGAGAGAAGATACGCGCCTTCTTCCTTGAGTTGACAAGCCACCTCAATTTCTGATGAATTTTTTGGATTAATGAAAAACTTCAACCTCGGTTCAAAGCCATCCAGGACATTTTCTCTACCCGGGATGATTTTAAAACCCTGACAGTAGACATCCACGGTCTGGTCATCTGGTTGAAGATAAACCCATGCTCCTGAAATCCCCAGGTCAATCTTTCTGAGATACTCCGAAAAGGATTCTGCAAAGGTGGATTCTAATGTCTTGATGACGCTCTTTCTAACTTTCTCGGGTACAGGCTCTTTCTTGCCAAGCCATTCAATGATTTCAAGGCATTTTTGGTAATCATTTAGTTGATAGTCAGTCAACTTCAAAACACTCCTTAAATCGTCAGTTATCCTGATTAATTCAATAGCCATTTTAACCCCCTATATTTTGATTGATTAAAAGATGAAAAGAGCTTAAAATTTCTTGGTTGCCGAGATATTAACTTATTATCACAAGTATGTCAATAACGAGCCAAAATATTCGTAATTTCTGTATCATTTCTCACATAGACGCCGGTAAGTCAACTTTGGCTGACCGGCTTTTGGAATTGACCGGAACGGTTGAAAAGAGAAAAATGCGGGCCCAGTTTTTGGACATGATGGACTTGGAAAGAGAGAAGGGGATTACCATTAAATTGCAGCCGGTGAGAATGGAGTACGAGACCGATTTAAGGGTCGCCCTTTCGGACATGCCCTTTGCCAAAGGGCATGCCTCTCGACCACGACCTTTTGCCGAAGGCAAAAGATCGTGGAGTCTCGATACACGCCCTTATTGTGATTCTCAATGGCAACCCTTGAGACACGCCCTTTATACCCTTAATCTGATAGATACACCCGGCCACGTTGATTTTTCTTATGAGGTTTCGCGTTCCCTGGCCGCCGTTGAGGGAGCTGTTTTATTAGTTGACGCCAGTCAGGGCGTTCAAGCCCAGACCTTGGCTAATTTGCATTTGGCCCAGGAACAAAATTTGGCTATTATTCCGGTGGTTAATAAGATTGATTTGGCCCAGGCCCGGACAGAAGAAACCGTTAAAGAAATTAGTCAGTTGTTAGATATTAATCAAGACGAGGTAATCAGGATTTCGGCCAAAAAAGGGACTAATATTGAGAAAGTTTTAGAGGCGGTTGTTAGGAAGATTCCTTCACCCAGCGGCCAATCAGATTCCCCTTTACGGGCTTTAATTTTTGATTCTAAATACGATTCTTACCAGGGAGTCATTGCTTATATTAGAGTTGTTGACGGCCGAATCAGAAAAGGCGAACAGATAATCACGCTGGCTTCAAACGCCTCTACTGAAGTAAAAGAAGTAGGCGTTTTCAAACCCCAATTAACCAAAGCAGATTTACTTCAAGCTGGTCAGATTGGTTATTTAGTTACTGGTTTGAAAGAAGTTATTCAATGTCGGGTCGGCGACACGATAACTAATGAAGGAAAATCTCCGAAACCCTTACCCGGCTATCACGAACCTAAGCCAATGGTTTTTGCCAGTTTTTATCCGACTGATGCCGATGATTACGATTTATTAAAAGACGGTTTGGCCAAATTAAAATTAAATGATGCCTCTTTGCAGTATGAACCAGAATCAACCCAGGGACTGGGTCGCGGTTTCCGGGGCGGCTTTCTGGGAACTCTTCACTTGGAAATAGTTTCTGAAAGATTAAAAAGAGAATACGGCCTTAATTTAGTCATCAGCTCGCCAACAGTTAGTTATCAGGTAATAACTAAATCTCCGGAAAAAGAATTAGCTGTTTCTTCGCCAGCCGATTTGCCTGAAGTGAATAAAATAAAGGAGACAAAAGAACCCTGGCTGGATTTAGAAATCATTACTCCCAGCCAGTATTTGGGCCGGCTGATGGAATTATTAAATCAAACCAGGGGTCAGTATCAAGAGAGCCAATATCTCACCCCGGAAAGGGTTTTAATAAAATACCAGGCCCCCTTAAACGAAATTATTATTGATTTTTATGATAAATTGAAAAACACCACGGCCGGCTATGCTTCAATGAGTTATCAGTTGAAAGATTATCAGCCAGCCGACTTAGTCAAATTGGATATCTTAGTAGCTGGCCAAAAAGTAGAGGCCTTTTCTCGAATTGTTCATCGAGACAAGGCCTATCAGGAGGGAAAAGCTTTAGTCAAAAAACTGAAAGAGGTTATGCCCGCTCAACTCTTTGCTGTTTCCTTACAAGCGGTTGTGGCTGGCCGGATTATTGCCCGGGAAAATATCAAAGCTTGGCGGAAGGATGTGACCGGTTATCTTTATGGCGGCGATTATAGTCGGAAGAGAAAACTTTTGGAAAAGCAAAAAAGAGGCAAGAAAAAGATGAAGCAGTTCGGCCAGGTTAACATTCCCGAGGAAGTTTTTTTGAAAGTTTTGAGAAAATAGATTAAATAAAAAGGTCTTAGCTCTTGCTAAGACCCGTGCTTGTTGAGCAATGAAATTAGCTTTTTAGTTTTGGATTGAGACCCATCCTAACATTTGGCTAGGTCGTGAACGAACTATGTCTTCCTCTGTGAGAGTCCTTTGGCATCGGTTACATCGTTTTATTACTGGACTTCCGAAACTAACAAAATAAACTCTGGATTTTGGTACTTTGGCGTCAGTAACCGTCCCCCCGCAAAAACGACACCTTTCAATTTCGTCAGAATCCATTCCCTCTCTCCTTTTTTGACTTAGATCCAGATATTCAATAAGCTCTAACCCCATAATCCTTTCTATTCCGGATAAACTGCCCTTGGCGTTATTTTTACCCCCTTTCTAAAATTAATTTTTTAAAGATTATCAAGTTCTTTTATTTTTGTCAAATTTTTGATACGATTATAGCAAAGGAATAAGCAAAAAAGCAAGCATACTTAAGACAATTAAACTGGCTAGAATAATCCAAGACAAGCGGAAGATTTTCTGACGAGTAATCGATTTCATTTCTTTCAAAATAACAGAAATTTTTAAATTGGTCAAATGATTCAACAAATTCACCATAAAATGGTTCGACAAGCTCACCATAAAATTTTTATTAAAAAACTGCTTGGCTCTAAAGCTTTTTTGTTCTTGCTTAGTTTTGCTTTAATTGGTTTAATCATTAGCGTCGGTCGGGAAAGTTATCGTAAATATCAATTGACTAAAGAAATCAATCGGTTAAAATCAGAGATTGAGCGGCTGGAGAACAAAGACCAGAACCTAGCTGATTTGCTGGAATACTTTGAAGATGAATCTTACTTGGAAAAAGAGGCTCGGCTTAAGCTTAATTTGCAAAAGCCGGGCGAGAAATTGGTTATTATCTCCAAAGACCAACAAGGCCAATCAGGTCAGACTGAGCAGTCGTGTCTAGATTGTTCAGTTGAGCAGGGAAAGGGTATTCCGGAAGAGACGGGTTTGCTTGGAGGAAAACAACAAGCAGAAACTAATTTTTGGAAATGGTGGGAATATTTTTTTACTCCTTAGGCGGGTGTAGCTCAATGGTAGAGCGTCTGCTTCCCAAGCAGATGACGTGAGTTCGATTCTCATCACCCGCTCCAGCCAGCATAGCTCAGTGGTAGAGCAGGGCTTTCGTAAAGCTCAGGTCGGGGGTCCAAATCCCTCTGCTGGCTCAATCAAAGAAAACCAATTTAGCTCATTTACCCGACTGGAAAAATGTGATAGAATAGCCCAATGAAAGATTTGGCTGAAAAATTGAAAGGAAAGTACGACAAGCACAATGCTATTTTGTCAATCTATGCTGGGGCGGGCGGAGTTGATGCTCAAGATTGGGCCGAGATGCTCTTACGGATGTATTTAAGATATTGCCAAAATCAGAAGTGGCCCGCTCAAGTCCTTCAAATTAAAGAAGGCAAGGAGGCCGGTTTGAAAAACGTCACCCTGATTGTTGAGAAAGCCTATGCCTACGGTTATCTGAAAAGCGAGGCCGGCGTTCATCGATTAGTCCGTCTTTCACCTTTTAACGCTGACCATCTCCGCCATACTTCCTTTGCTTTGGTGGAAGTTTTACCGGAGTTAGCCGAGGTTAAAGAAATTGCCATCAGGCCGGAAGATTTGAAAATTGACACTTACCGGGCCAGCGGGCCAGGCGGTCAATATGTTAATAAGACGGAGTCAGCCGTCCGGATTACTCATTTGCCGACCGGTTTAGTCGTCGCTTGTCAGAATGAACGGCTTCAGGGCGAGAACAAAAAAAAGGCGATGAGGCTGCTTTACAGCAAACTTCATCAGTATCTTTTGAAAAATAAAGAGAGGGAGAGGAATGAATTGAAAGACCAGTCCTTAGCCATTGAGTGGGGCAATCAGATTCGTTCTTATGTTCTTCACCCCTATAAGATGGTCAAAGACCATCGGACCGGCCTAAAATCAGCTGAGCCGGAAGCGGTCCTTAATGGCAAACTGGATAAGTTTATTGAAGCAGAAGTAAGATGATAAAATTTAAACAAATTTATAAAATATATCCACCCGATTGCCGGGCTTTGGAAGACATTAATTTAATTATTGACGAACAAGAGTTTATCTGCGTAGCCGGCCGTTCGGGAGCTGGCAAATCCACTTTAATTCGGCTGTTAATTCGGGAAGAAACACCCAGCCAGGGTCAGATTCTTTGGAACAATCATGATATCTTGCAGATTGGAGACAGAGATTTACCTTTTTGGCGGCGGCAAATCGGCATGATTTTTCAGGATTTCCGTCTTTTGCCTTATAAGACAGCTTACGAAAACATTGCTTTTGCCATGGAGGTGGGCGGCCGCGATAAACGGGAGATTGAACGGGACGTTCCCCAGCTTTTAAAATTAGTTAATTTAGTTGAACGAGCCGACCATTTTCCCAGTCAGCTTTCCGGCGGCGAAAAACAACGGGTGGCCATCGCCCGAGCTTTGGCTCACCGTCCGAAGGTACTCATTGCCGATGAGCCGACCGGTAATTTGGATGGACTTCATACCTGGGATATTATCCGCCTGCTGATTAAGATTAATGAATTAGGGACAACCGTTGTTCTGGCTACGCATGACCGGGAAATTATCAACGGCTTGGATAAGCGAGTAGTCATTTTAGAAAAAGGACGGGTTATCAGAGATGAGCAAGGCGGCCGCTATATATTATAATTAGGAAATTATGTTTACCAGTTTAGCCAGAGTAGTTAAATCAGGTTGGTTAAGTTTTTGGCGCAACAAGTGGCTTTCGGCCACGGCCATTGGCATGGTCAGTTTAGCCATCTTCGGCATCGTCAGTTTATTGTTAATCAATGTTCTGGTCGGTTCTTTGATTACTAACCTGGAAGATAAGATTGATGTCAGCGTCTATTTCAAATTGGATACCCCCGAAGAAAAAATCTTGGAAACGAGAAAAGAGCTGGTTAAACTGGATGAAGTGCGCAGCGTTGAGTATGTTTCCCGTCAAGAGGCCTTAATTGAATTCAAAGAAAAACATCGGGACAATCAGGTTTTGATGCAAAGTTTACAGGAATTGGAAAGCAATCCTTTGGAAGCGGCTCTCAATATCAAGGCCCAGACGGCTTCCCAATACGAAAGTGTTGTTGGTTTCTTTGAGCGGCCGGAGTATCAAGAAATTGTTGATAAGATTAATTATTTGGAAAACAAGGCGGTCATCGCCCGATTGTCTTCCATCACCACGACCATTCGTCAGAGCGGCCTGATTATCTTGATTGTTTTGGCCCTCTTGGCCATCTTGGTCAGTTACAATACCATTCGCTTGACTATCTACAGCGCCCAGAAAGAAATTAAGGTGATGAAATTGGTCGGGGCGAGCAACTGGTTTGTTCGGGGGCCCTTTATTGTTGAGGGAGCTATCTACGGAATCATTGCCGCGGTCATTTCCTTGTTTGTCCTACATCCGCTCCTCTGGTATCTTTCGCCTAAGATTACCGCTTATTTACCCGGGACTGACCTCTATTACTTTTTCCAGGCCAACTTTGTCACTCTTTTTTTTCTTCAGTTGGGTGTTGGCATTGCCTTGGGAGCCGTCAGCAGCTGGATAGCGGTCAGGCGGTATTTAGAGGATTGATGGTGCTGGGCCGAGCCGCTTGGCCAAGAACAATTAGATACCTTTCGGTCGTCGTCCTGAGCCAGGCGAATATTTTTATTGGGGAGTAGCCAAGCGGTAAGGCAATGGACTCTGGATCCATGATCGTAGGTTCGAATCCTACCTCCCCAGCCAAGCATATTTTTTATCGTGCAGACCCGTTTCTTAGCTTAACCGAGCCAAGAATCATGGCTTATTAAATTATTTTAAAGTTCTAAATCGCATAAAAGTTTTATCTTATTTTTGGAAAAATCTATCCACTGGTTCTAATTTAGTAAAAGTGGTAAAATAAAAACAAAAAGAGATTTATGGCCAATCAGAAATTAATTGATTATATCAAAGAGGCCTTAGCCCAAAATCATAGCAAGGAACAGATAAAGGATATTCTTTTAAGGGAGGGATGGCCAGAAGAGGAAGTCAATGAAGCATTGTTTTTAATAGAAGGGAATTCTAGGACGGTTGGTTCAGAAAAACTTAGCGCGAAGGCATTATTAAAGCCAGAGAATATAAAGGGGATTTTTAAACAGCCCAAAAAATTGGTAGTTTTTATTATCGGGGCTGTTTTAATTTTTACCTTAGCCTTTTTAGGTTGGCAGTATCTTTTTAAAAAACCAACCACTACCGCTAAATTTGAATTAACTGCTTCTATGTCTGATAGTGCTGGTGTTGACCCTGAGACGGCATTTATTTTAAAAAGTTCAGAGGATTTAAGCGCCAGAACAATTCAGAAAATTATCGCTTTTAGCCCAGAGATGGACTTTGAAGTAGAAAAAATAGATGGTGGGTTTCTAGGTAGTAAAATCTTTAAGAAGGTTTTCGCTCAAGAAAATAATAAAGAGAGTAATCCAAGTAGTTTTAAAATTAAACCAAAGGAATCTTTAAAAACAGATAGTATTTATCGAGTTATTATTAGTGAAGAATTTACTGACCGAGAATATAGTTGGGCTTATCAGGTGAAAGCGCCTTTTCAAGTTATCAGCACTCACCCCGGTAATAAAGGGACTTCTGTGCCGATTAATTCTGGGATAGAAATTACCTTTAATCGAGAAGGATTTATTAATCCAGAAAAATACTTTTCAATAACGCCAGAAGTAAAAGGGGAATTTGAAATAAATGGAAATACGCTCGTATTTTTACCAAATAAGCTTGAAGCAGCTACGGTTTATACAGTTACTATTAAAAAGGGATTAGGCATTAAAGGTAGCGACGATGTTTTGGGCGATGATTATACTTTTCGTTTTGAGACTGGTTTGGATTCATATTCGGGCAGAAGACCTTATTTTGATTTTCAAAATGATTTTCTTGAATTTATTCCTGATCATAAACCCGCTTTTAAATTTTCTTCTTATAGTTTAAGCGTTAATCAGTTAGAGTTCAGTGTTTATAAATTATCCGATGTTAATGAATTTCTAAGCTCTTATCAAAATAGCCGCGAGTGGTCATTGGGCTGGACTTATTATTACCGGCGTCAGGCCAGTAGTCTTTATCAATCAAAGTCAGAAACAAAGATAATGTCCTTTAACGCGGAGCCGATTAAAGTCGGTTACGAGCAATTTATTGAAATTCCTCAAGAACTTGAACAGGGATATTATCTTGTTGATGTAAAATATAGCGATGCTTTATATGGCGAAAAGCATCGTCAGGCTTGGCTTCAAATTACTCCAATAGCCCATTATTTTTCTATTACCAATAACCAAAGCCTTTTATGGATTAATGATTTCAATAAGAAAGCTGCTGTAGAAAATACTAAAATAACTCATATAGAGGGATCGAATAGAATTAGTCTTGGCAATACTGATAAAGAGGGATTGCTTCAGTTTAACACTCCAGAAAATTTAAAAAACCAAGACCAAAAAGAAATTATTGAGCCGCAGTTTTTTCAGGTAGAGCATTCGCAATATCCAACTACGATTATTAAAATTGCTGATAGTTGGGGATACTATCGTGAAGTTAGCGAGGGGGACGTTTATTGGGACCATCTTTCAACCGATCGTTATACCTATCAGATGAATGATACTTTAAGATATTGGGGAGTGATTAAGGGACGAAGTGAAAACCTTAGACAGAAGAAACTAATAGTAGGTATCTATCAAGGATGGTGGGGGCCATGGTATGGAGGTGCTGTGGAAGATGAAGCATTGGTAATGCAAGAGGCGGTGATTTCCTCATTTGATACTATTCAGGGACAGCTTGAATTTAAGGGATTGACCCCCGGATTTTACTATTTAGCAGTAATACTGGATGGGAAGATAGTTAGTCAATCTCCGATTCAAGTTTTGACTTACACTAAGCCAGCTTACCAAATTACTGTCACACCTTCAAAAAATACTGTTTTTGCTGGCGAGCGGGTTGATTTTAAAGTCGAGGCCTCGTTCTTTGATGGGACACCAGTATCAGATCTTCAATTGAAGTATAGCGGCTATTGGCAGAGTTCAATAAATGGCGAACTGACTTTAGATGAATTTGGCCAAGGAAGTTTCTCTTACACTCCTAATTATTACGAATCTGGATACTGGCCAAGATCTTTGAGTATAAACTTTTCGCCCAAAATGTCCGAAGAAGGCGAAATTTCTGGCGGCGGGCGAGTTTTAGTTTTTGGGCCTAATATTTATTTACAATCATCTCAAAAAAAAGAATCAGATGATACTTATAAATTTACTGCTAAGCTTAATCAGATTGTTTTAGATGATATTGAAGATAGTTCTGGAGTTTCTCGAGACGAGTATATCGGCGATCCAGTAAGAAATTATTCGGTTTCGGCGAATATTGTTAAGATTACTTATCATAAAATAGAGACTGGTCAGTATTATGATTATGTAAATAAAATTGTTCGTAAAAAATACGATTATCGAAGAGAGGAACGAATCATAGAATCAATTAACGGGACTACAGACAATAATGGAGAATGGTCTTTTAGCCGAAATCTTCCTAAAGAACAAGATAGTTTTTATCGGGTTGATTTTATTTCTCGTGATTCTCGAGGCCGGAATGCCCAGAGTTCAACTTATGTTTGGTATTCCGACTATGGCAGCTGGAAGGATTTTCGTGTTTCTTTAAATATTAATAATAGTTCTTATCGAGAAGAATTTTCTAAAGGAGATAAAGTTAATCTTGAGCTTCAGATTATTGAAGGAGAAAAACCAGATAATACCAAAACACTCTTCTATCGTTATCAGAACAATATTGAGCAAGCCAGAATTGTTTCTTCTTTGAACTACGAAGAAAGTTTTGAGGAATCATTTATTCCTTCAGTCCAGTATCGGGCGGTCATTTTAGGGCCCTACGGGTTCGAAGAAAGCAATTCAGTTACGGCTTCATTCAAGGAATTAGATAATAAGTTATCAGTTGACATAGAGCAGGATAAAGAAAGATATCGTCCTGGCGAACAAATAAATCTTAGTCTAAAGATAGAGGATCAAAATAATAAAGGAGTCGCTTCAGAAGTTAACGTGGCAGTGGTTGACGAAGCTCTTTTTCACATCTTGCCTTATGAATACTATAGCAAGGACATTTTAACAGACCTTTATAGCGATATTTGGGTTTATCCATTGACTCATGCTTCTCAATATGCTTTTCTCGGAGACGCGGGCGCAGAAACAGGAGGATGTTTTGCTAAGGGGACAAGAGTTTTAATAAGAGACGGTTCTTCAAAAAATATTGAAGATATTAAGGTTGGCGACCAGATACTGACTCGGTCTGATGATCAGAATGGCGGACTCGCTATAGCTACAGTCCAGGGCGTTTCTCAGCATTGGGTAAGAAACTATTTAGTTATCAACAGTTATCTTGGGGTTACGCCCGAACATCGTCTTTATGTTAATGGTCGGTGGATTTACGCTGGTAATGTTAAAATAGGAGATGAATTGGTAAATCAAGACGGTGATATTATAAAGGTTGAATCAATAGAGGAAAGACAGGAACTTGTTCCAGTTTATAACATCATTGTTAGCAAATATCATACTTATTTTGCTGATGGGGTTTATGTCCATAATGAAGAAAAAGGCGGTCAACCCCGGGCTAATTTTGTTGATGTAGCTTTTTATGATACTGTTCGGACTGATGGGGGTGGGGATTCGTCGATATCTTTTACTGCGCCTGATAACATTACTGCTTGGCGAGTAACCGCTCGGGCTTTTGCCACAGAATCTCTTAAGGCAGGACAGAATATCAAATTAGTTAAAACTTCGCTTCCTTTCTTTGTTGATGCCACTTTGAATGATTTTTACTTAGTTGGAGATAGTCCAATACTTCGAGTTAGGGCTTTTGGCACGGAATTAAATCAAACAGCGGGCGTAGAATTTGAGATCAGAAGTGAATCTTTAAACATCCAAGAAAAAGTTAATTCTTCAAATAATTTTACTTATATTCCTTTAGGTAATCTTTCAGAAGGAGAACACGAGGTTATTGTTTCTGGCAAGCAAGGACGGAATGAAGATGCTATCTCTAGAAAAATAAATGTTGTTAAATCGTATTTCAAGAAAGGCGAATCTTCTTTTTATGAGCTTTCCAGCAATCTTTCTAATATTGAAGGGAATAAAGATGGATTTACGAGGATTAAATTTATGGATTTAGGCAAGGGGCGGCTTTATCGCGCTTTGTGGTGGAACAGGTATAGCTCTGGTATTAGAACCGATCAGGTTGTGGCTAAATATTTAGCTGATAAATATCTTTCAGATTATTTTGATGAATCCCTGCCAGAAGAATCTTTGGATTTAAGCGGATATCATTTAGAAAATGGCGGGTTAGGATTATTCCCATACAGTGACGAGGATTTAACTCTAACATCAAAATTAGCTGATCTTGTTCCAGAGTTTATTTTTAAAGAGAAAGTTGGCGGTTATTTGCGTTCCTCTTTGACTGATGATAAAGCTGATATTCATAGAATTAGTCAAGCTCTTTATGGTTTGGCTAGTTTAAATGAATTGGTTTTAACCAAAATCAATTTAGTTAAAGAAGATTCGGCTCTTAATTTGGAAGATAAAATTTATCTTGCTTTGGGCTTAGCCAAGATTGGTGATAAAGAAGGCGCTAGAGAGATTTATCATGATGAGATAAGAGGCGAACTTCGTTTCCAAGGTCAAGAGGCTTGGTTGCATAAAGAGAACGATATAACTAAGCGCGTCAAG
>Ga0315549_1002803_pt1 | contig 16149 bp, 10 predicted proteins | sample SalMarSW160200MG_FD_203101 | JGI IMG/M metagenome (GOLD analysis project Ga0315549, IMG submission 203101) | Salt marsh sediment microbial communities from the Plum Island Ecosystem LTER, Massachusetts, United States - Salt Marsh Sediment SW1601-200 ... | reverse complement strand
TTACGACTTATGACTTGTGTGCTGATTTGAGCTTCTGCTTGTTAATACGACCTGTGCCTGCCGGCACTGTGACCTTGCCGTTGCTGCGGCGAAAAGACGTGACCCCTGCAATGCAGGGGGCTAATAGACCCATCCTGTTGGGTATTTACCCAACTATGCCGGTATTATACCATATTTAGAACAATAGTCAAGAAAAAAATGCCTTTTTTGTAAAAAAGAGGAATGCCCCCCTGCTATTAAGGAGGCCACAATCATAGAAAAATGTTGTATAATACAACTGCCGGACAAAACAACTATAGGAGGCCTTTATGCAGGGTGAACGATACAATCGTCGAGGCATTTTTATAACGATAATCAGCCTGGTTCTCGGTCTTTTTGCACCGGTTCAGGGTGAACCGAATATTCCCGATGGGTGGACGCCCGCAGAAGCAACGCTCGCAGTGACGAACAATCTGTCTGCGTCCCAGAAGGAGCTTATCATCGAGACCGATGAATGGAAGGTCATATTCAGCCTTTTCTACAACGGCGGCATCTACCGGCTGTTCGACAAGGTGTATGACCCGGGCCAGACGGACAACCTTGCTACCGGGCCGTGGTACACTCAGGGCGCAATCTTCGATTACGACGTCTATCTTATCGGCAGCCAGGAATTCATGACAACAGTCGGCAAAAACAACGCCGTCGGCAGTACTACACTCGATATACTTGAGAACACACCGATACGGCTGCGTATTCGGCAGAGTGGTCACCCCCGATTGAATAACGGCCAGGGGCCGCCGGGTGACCAGTTCATTGAGCTTGATATGGTCGAGGTAATTACCGACTGGACGTTCTATCCGACCGGCAGAGTCAACATCAAATTCGACGCCGTAGTTGCCGACGACTGGGACGGGATTGTTTCGCAGGGGCCGGGCGGGGCCGGCAAAGGCATTGACGCCAACGGTACTACGATAATAACGGCGACGAATGGAACGGATTTTTTTGACCCGTGGGTCACACAGGGCGATACGATTGAAAGCTCGGCAGGTGGATGGGGCCCTGTACAGATTGACAAGCGCCTCGACCAAAGCACGTTACGGCTGGCTTCGTCCGTCAGTTCCGGAACGAACCTCGATTATACGATTCGACGTCCTTACATCGAAAGCGAGACCATCTCAATCCACGCTGATGGGGATCCGGGCTCCTATCCGTATACAAGCTACTGGCAGGGAGGCAGTGACGGCGACCCGCTTTATGATGATGATGTTGGTGGCGGTAATAAGATGAGGAATCCCACGCCGCCTATTGAGAATGATTATGCTTATGTGCACTGGACGAGGGCGCCGCGTGAGTACGGCAGTCTGTTGACATTTAACGAGGTTTATACCAACGCTAATTTTGCTGTATTCAACGACCAATGCTGTACAGATATTTCGTATACACAGGTTGGGCGAGGTGGTGTACGGCCGTTCGAGGAGCATCATCGTCATTTCATGGGGCACATGGGGACTGAGAACGGGCTGGTTCTGCCCCGCATCAAGAGTGTTGCTGATGCCTTGCCTCTGGCTGATGATTATAAGAATCCCTACGCCGAAGCACGCGCAGGGACATTGCTGAGCGGTGCCGGGATAAGCTCATACGGCTATCATGTACCGAGCGGTGCTTATCACATCGCCGCAGATTCGAACAATACCGCAGCGATTGCGTTCGACGCCGGGCGCGGGGGCTCAGTTGGTTCGCCGGTTGCTTATTATCAGCCAGCCGTTCTCGTCTCGGATTTTGACGTAAATGATATGCAATTGAACGTAGAATTGTCGCAGGACAACGGCGCGACATTCGAGCAGTTGCCCGATTTCTGGTATAACGTAACCGGCAAAGCCGACTCATCCGAGCTGGGCGCACCCTGTAAACGAATGATTCAACTGCTCTGTCCGATTCCAACCACAGCCACCGGCGCAAACAAATGGGTACTCCGCGTCAGTGTCCGCGGTTTGGACCTGATAGATTTCGCCATGTTTGCAGAACAATGGCTTAAGACCGATTGCGGTTCCTGCGAAGGGGCCGATCTCACCGGTGACGGCAATGTCAACCTTAGTGACTTGGAAGAATTCGCCAAAAATTGGCTCGACGGTGGTGTGTAGCTGCATTTATAGCAGTAATCGGGCATCAAGTGTCTAAGAATCGAGTATCCAGTATCCTCCTGGCTGATGACTTGTTAACTATACGCCCTGCACACTATTTTTTATTCTTCTTTTTTGTCTCTGCGGTGACCTTTATGGGCAGGCCGAACAGGCGAATGAAGCCTGTAGCGTCACTCGGATTATATTCAGCACCCATTTTGAAGCCGGCGAGGTCGGTATTGTATAGACTATTGAGGCTCTTTGTGCCGGCGAGCGTGCAGTTGCCTTTGAAAAGTTTCAGTCGTGCCGTTCCGCTGATGTTCTGCTGGGTCTTATCGATGAAGGCGTCGAGCGCTTCGCGCAGCGGGCTGTACCACTGGCCGTAATAGACCAGCTCAGCGTATTTCAGCGCGACCTGCTGTTTATAATGGACAGTTTCGCGGTCGAGTGTAAGGGCCTCGATGGCCTTGTGCGCAGTAACAAGGATAGTACCGCCCGGTGTTTCGTAAACGCCGCGAGACTTCATACCGACGAGTCGATTCTCGACAAGGTCGATTTGGCCTACTGCGTGTTTGCCGCCGATTTCGTTAAGAGTCTCGATAAGTTTGACGCCGTCGGTAGCTTTACCGTCGAGTTTTACGGGTATTCCTTTTTCGAATTCGATTTCAACATAGTCTGGTTTATCGGGAGCTTTCGAGACCGGGTTAGATATCACGAACAAATCATCCTTCGGCTCGTTGGCCGGGTCTTCGAGGTCTGCGCCTTCATGGCTGATATGCCAGAGGTTACGGTCGCGCGAGTAGATTTTCTTTTTGCTCTGGTCGATTGGAATATTGTGTTTTTTCGCATAATCGACCGCCGCCTCACGGCTGGTCAGCTCGAACTTCGGGTCTTTCCACGGCGCTACGATTTTCAAATCCGGGTCAAGTGCCATATAAGTCAGCTCAAACCGCACCTGGTCGTTACCCTTGCCTGTGGCCCCGTGCGCGACTGCGGTGCAATTCTCGGAGTGGGCTACTCCGACCTGGTGCTTGGCGATGAGGGGACGGGCGATGCTGGTGCCGAGGAGGTAGCCGTTTTCATAGATGGCGCCGGATTTGAGCAGCGGCCAAATGAAGTCCTGGACGAATTCGGCGCGGAGGTCCTTTACGATGCATTTGGAGGCGCCGGAGGCAAGGGCCTTTTCCTTTATGCCGGACAGCTCGTCGCCCTGGCCTAAGTCGGCGGCGAAGGCGATTACCTCGTAGCCGTAGGTCTCCTTCAGCCAGGGAAGAATAACACTGGTATCAAGACCGCCACTATATGCCAATACTACTTTTTCAGATTCAGCCATTTTCTTTACTCCGGAAGCAATCTGCCAAAGCCAAAGATTATACAATGCGGGCAACGGCAAGACAAGTGTGTACATAAGGTAAGAACAGTATATTCAGGATGAGACAGCACCGAGGCTGTTAGTACCTATTCATACTCCCGGAGTACTTCGATGACCGGGGTGTTATTGTATGACCGGGCGTACATAATGGGGGTGTAACCTTCTGAGTCCTTTGCCGCAGGGTCGATACCATTTTGTATGAGCAGTTTTATTATTTCGGCCTGGTTTTCCATCGCTCCGCGTTTAATGTGCTCAGGCTGCTTCTCGGAGACCTCCTCATTGAAATCCATTACACTTTTCAAGGCAATATAATAGCCCTTTTTCGAGGCGAAATAATGTATCAAAGTGGCGTTTCTTTCTTTCAGTCTGATAGCGACATCAGCACCGTTATCGATAAGTAATTTTGCCATTTGGGGAGAGCCGGCGGCAAAAAAGACCGAGATACCATCTTTGTTCATCTTATTTATGTCGACGCCTTTTTCCAAAAGCATCCTGACGATATTCTGCCTGTTGTACAGGACGGCCCAGTAAAGAGGCGGCGCATATTCCGCGTTCGGCTCGATTTCGGCGCCATTTTCGATGAGCAATTCGGCAATTTCCAGATAGCCAAGATAACAAGCCCAGTGCAGGGGAGTAAATTCACCTCGTAAGGAATTAACCAGGCCGGGATTTTTTTTGATGAGGCTTTTAACAGAAGGAACATTATTTCTCATTGTTTCAGTAAAAATATCTTTTTGTGCGCCGTGTTTGAGCAGAACTTTCTCGACCTCAGGGTGCCTGTGCAGGACTGAAAACATCAGAGGTGACATTTGCAGTACCGTGACGGCGTGTAAATCGGCCCCGTTTTTCAGAAGCAATTCAGCGGTTTGGGGATATCCGAATCTGGCGGTCAAAAGCAACGGGGTCCAGTTGCCTTGGTGCCTGGAGTTCACATCTGCACCGCAGGCAATAAGCTTTTCAGCGATGTTAGTACGCCCGAATCTGGCAGCTAAATGAAGCGGAGTCGTGTACATTCCTCCCCTGGCATTTACATCAGCCCCTTTTTCCATCAGATAATACGAAAGCGGTTCGTTACCAGAGTCAATCGCAAGGTATAAAGGTGTTCTGAATTTTGTATCTTTCGCGTCGATATCGGCGCCGGCTTCAATCAGGATTTTCGCCGCTTCGTCAAAACCCGATTGAGCGGCAAGATGTAAAGGAGTTCGGCCATTCTCATCTTTGGAATTCAAATCTATACGGTCATTTATAAGTGAGCGAATCTGAGGAAGGTTATTCAAAAAGACGGCTTTATGAAGGGCATCAGAGTCATGATGAGTATCAGGAGGCTGAACATCAGGCAAGCCATCGGATTCAGGGCCAGTATCAAACCTGAATTTCATATCGGGCACTGGTCGGTTCAGGCGATTATAAGTCTGGCGGAGTTCTTCCCGGAACCGGTCAGGTTTTACGAATTCGACGCGGCAATCAAGATAAAGTACGTTGACACCATCTGTGCAGTATTCGGGATTTTCATAAGTAAGGACGTTTTGAGGATTCATAGCAGCATCCTGGCCGTGTATGTATATATAATCAGGGCCTTCGAATGACGCGGATTTACGAGGCGAGGTAAGGATTTTAGGCGGCAGGTCAGCGTATGCAGCCAGTGTTTCGAGGTCTGGTGGTAATTTTTCATCGTGGTCGTTAGCGTAAATGAGACAGGCTTTGCCTATTGCGCTAAGATTGGTAGCCGATTGAATTCTCTGCGCCATGCGGCGTACCTGAGCAAGAGCAGGCATAAGTATTGCCATAGCCAAAGAAACACCGGCGACAGACATTAAGCTTTGTTCGATGCCGAGTCCGTGGTAATGATACCTTAGTCCGGTGCTGTCCGAGAAGTTGTAACCGTAGGCAGGGTGCATTTTCTGCGAGATGTGTCCGAGCTGCGGGAGTATAACCGGCAGATTAATCCCTTCATGAGCGGCGGCTATTGTAACCATCGGCCAGAACTGCTGTACGGTCATCATTGTTTGATTGAACTGCAATTCAGAATTAACATACTTCAGACAGGTGATTTTCGGAGGCAGCGTCGGCATAATTTTTTTGAAACCATCCGAAACATAGAGAGAACCGGCAGGATTCGGGTCTGTTATCTTTTTTGCGACAGGTTCTATGAGAGCCGGATTCGAGCAAACAATCAGGCGATTGTCCACGACGGTCCAGCAAGGAATTATCTGCATATACGCCAAAGCCGGGACTACCCACATTTGGACATTTCTTCCGTCGAGCTGCTGCGACCTGATTTGGATGCCTGTCTGAGTACCTTTGCTCTTTGCGGCGAGAAATTCTCCGAGGGCAGTGAGGTTTGCAGCAAAAAGGTTCGGGTCACTGAGTGAAACGACAGCGACGACAGCACTAGTAGGAGTCTGGATTAAAGAACCGGGGGGCAGGTTATAGAGAGTCATCGGACCTTCGAGGCCGGCCAAGAGGCCGTTTCGAATACTACAGTTGCTTTGGGCTTCGAATTGCGCAATAGTTTCATTGAACATAGGGTATGCCTCGTTGGGTGAGGCGATTTTGACGGCATCGAGTATCAGGTCGTAAGCAGCGGCCAGGTCCAGGTGACAGGTGCAAGCCATAACGGTGCCTTCATTGACTATTTTCAATGCTTCAAGGTCAACAGGCTTTTGAACAGCCAGCAGACCGGTCCTCGGTTCGGGCACTTCCAGTAAGGCATCTATTACCACGCCCGTATCTTTGAAGCCGACTCTGGCAGTAAAAGTCTGCACATTTGCCAGACCGAGTCTGTTAATGACATTACGGATGATTTCAATTTCTTCTTCGTCGGACTGGTCAGAAGCAATGCTCTTTATTAATTGAGCGATTTTTTGAAAGTCGAGGTGTATGAAGAGAGCGTCGTCGGTCGCGGGGACTTTGCCAAGCAATTGAGATGTTTGCGGATTCGATTTTTGGATATTATTTAAGGCGAGCCCCTGCTGGTCATTGAAGGCAAATATTAAATTGTTTTTGATAAATCCATAGTAGAAACCGTTCACATCACCACCTTTAAAACCTCGCATTTTCATTCCTGCGATGTTAACATCCGAGTAATCGTCCTTTGCATAACTCTCAATTTCAGAAAGCATTTGGGCAAACTTCTCTTTTTTCTGTCTGGTGTCTATTATAAGAGAGCCATAAATCGGAATCTCTGGGTCGTCTTTTGGCGCTATAGCCAAGATAAACGGCCTTGATGTAACAAGTTCCGCTATGTCTTTTACGGTGTTGATAGCCTGCGTATGATTCGGATCCTTTGATTCTTCTTTGATTTTGCGTAATAACTCATTTTTGATTGCAAGGTAAAATGTCTGGAAAGACGGGTCGTTCCAGATTTGGCCGAGGTAGGTTTTATCGAAATTTGTTTTCAGCGAGTCAGTTCCACTTGAGGCGATGAAGCCTAATGTGTTGTCGGGCAGTTTTGTTACAAGCTGTTGTGCTTCCGTGGCTGATTGCGCTATTGTGCTTATACAAAACAGGATTGTGATACAATAGACAGATAACTTTCGAGATATCATGGCTCGCTCCGTAAAAACCGTGAGATTCAGATTGTATAAGATTCCGCTCGCGGGCAATATACCAGAATCTACAGGCCGAGACAACTGGAAAGAGTTTTCCTGATGAGGTCTGTGTCGGAGTCTTGCTTAGTGAATAATTTAAACTGGGCGGCGGCCTGGTTGATGAACATCTCAAGGCCTGATACGGTTTTTGCGTGGGCCTTTTTGGCGTTTTTGAGGAGCAGAGTCTGCGGTGGGTTGTAAACGGTATCAAAGACTACCATAGTCCTCTTCAGGTATGCAGGGTCGATGGGAATTGTTTCGATATCAGGAAACATTCCGAGGCTGGTGCAGTTGATAACAAGTTTGGCGTCAAGATTCTTAAGGTCGTCGAGTGAGCCATATTCACATTCAAATTCATCGGCGAGACGCTGGGCTTTTTTGACTGTGCGATTGTAAATAGTAACTTTCGCACCTTCACCGACAAGTCCAGCGACTAATGCGCGGGCGACGCCGCCTGCTCCGATGACGGCGGCGCTTACGCCATTGAGTTTTTTCATAACGGTCTTTACAGCATCAATCGCGGCGCGGCAGTCGGTGTTGTAGGCGCTTGTCCGGTCGTCGGGGCCGAAGATGAGTGTATTGGCGGCGCCGATTATTTCGGCGAGCGGTTCGACTTTGCCGGCCTTCCGTTGTACGTAGTTCAAAGCGTTAGTCTTATGAGGAATAGTGACGCTGAAGCCTTTGAAGCCGAGGGCGCGGCGAGCAAGGAGGCGGTCGATGAATAAGTCGAACTCTTCGCGTTCGCCTTCGAGAAGGATCGGCAGGTAGAGTTTGTTCAATTTTTCTTTTGCGAAGCAGGCGTTGTGGATGGCCGGGCTGAGTGAATGGCCAACGGGAAAACCGATGACGCCGTAAAGCTCGGTCTGCTCGTTGATGTCGTCGAAGCGATATATGTTCTTCAGGTCGTTGATGCTGAGCTGGCCTGGCGCGGTGGCGGTGTCGTTGTCGAGGCTGGCAAATGTCAGAAACGAGTTTAGCTTTTTTGCGATGATTCGAGTAATCAGGCCTGGTTCGCCCATACAGAAAACGATTCTGTCGTCGCTGGTGCGACTGAGCAGGTCGAGGGCGGCGAAACACTCGTTAATGTGGTTGGCGGCGTAAACGAGCTTTGGGATGGAGGCCGGGTAGGTCGTCGTTATGTGGCGATAGAGGGCGGCGAGGTCGGGGAACGGCCCGTCGAAGCTGTGGGCCGAGAGGATTAGCCTTGTTCGTGTGCTGTTGGACAGGGCCAAGCGGATTTTTTCCTGGTATTTTATCTCGTAGAAGGTGTCGTACTCGCAGTCGATGAAATGGACACCGGCATTGACGGCTGCGATAAGGACCTCGATGCGCAAATCGTCTGAATAAGCGATGGCGCCGCCCTGCTTTTTGCTGCGGCAGGTGACTATTACAGGCGGTGATGGTTTGCATTGCCGGACGCAGGCGAGCAGGTCGGGTACGAAGGCAGGTTCAAGATTGTGCAGATAATCGGTGCGCAATTCGAGCATCTCGGCGCCGGCGGCGACGGCAGAGGTTATCTGCTGAGCGGCATGGTCGATTGTCTCGGCAGCTATAGGTACGGTCAGTTTAGTCATGTTCTCGATACTAGATCCTCGATGCTCGATTCTCGATACTGGATACTTGTTCTTAGTAAAGATATAGCGATAATTAAGGAAGATAGCAAATCCTAAATCCGAATTTCGAAATCCGAAACAAATTCAAAGCACTAATGAAATAAATCCCAAACACTAATAATAGCCACAGAGCGCACAAAGAAATTAATTATTGATAAGTGATTATCGATTAAGAATTCTCGATGCTGTATGTTCGATTCTTGATGCTCGATTGTCCCAGCGCCTTCAGCCTTGGTGACTTTCACTTTTTTCCTCGCCCGGTTCGTATTCTTTGCTGCTATGGGGACTATCACATATGTCACAGTAACTTGGGGACATAGCTGCATTTAGCCTCAAAAGACCGAGCAAAAAACGCAGAAAATCACGCTCATAAAACTAACTATTCACTAACAATTTTCTTGACTTCAGTGCCCATATGAGTTGAAATATATTTTGTTCCGCACGTTAGAGGTAACAATATATTAATCATCTTTATAGGAGGCAGGAAGATGAGACACACCACGACTTATCTTACGATTATTCTGATACTGCTGCAATTATGCAGTTCTGTCCTGGTGGCAGAACCTACAACGGCGTACCAGGCTGGAAACGCAGCGGCTGGCTGGTTGAAAACGGATGCCAAGCCGCTCGGTGCCGCACTTGGTCAGGAGGTCGGCAACGTCGAGACTTTCACCGACGATGCCGGCACAGCTATTTATCACATCGTTTATTTACAGCCATCCGGATTTGTAATTGTATCAGCAGACAACATGGTCGAACCGATTATAGGTTTTGCCGGGGATGGAACTTATGACCCGTCACCAGAGAATCCGTTGAGTACGTTTGTTATGCACGACCTTAAAGGGCGAATAGCGGCTGTTCAGGACATTCAGAAACTTGAAGGTACAGGGGCAATGAAAGATGCCCTTAGTTGCCGGAGCAAATGGGAGCAATTAACCAGCCTTGCCGGTGGTACAGGAGGACCTTCAATAACATCAACATATCCAGGAATATCCTCAGTCTCAGACCCGCGCGTTGACCCGCTTGTTAAAAGTCAATGGAGTCAAGGAGGAGTCGGAACAACGGCCTGTTATAACTATTATACGCCGCCAAGCGACCCATGCGACCCATGCGACTATGCTATTGACAGTACCGCCTTCAACACACCATCTCCCTATGGTGAACCAAATAACTGGCCTTGCGGTTGTGTCGCCACTGCGATGGCGCAGTTGATGCGATATCACACACACCCCAACGACCCCTGTGGGATAGGAAAACAGAAAAATGGAATCTACGCGCCTTCATGGCAGTCTGCATGGACTCGAGGCGGTGATGGTTTTGGCGGACAATACAAATGGAACCTGATGACCCTTGTGCCGGTGCCGAGTACACAAGCACCAGAACGGCAGGCCATTGGAGCACTCTGTTACGACGCCGGTGTTTCGGTCCGCATGGCTTATTCACCTACGGGTTCGAGCGCATTTATGAGCAACGCGGGATATGCACTGAAGGACCCAAATTACTTCGACTACAATAACACCATTATCAGCAATCCAGGGCCTTCTATGTCGGCATTATACACGATGGTCAATCCCAATCTTGATTATAATCACCCCGTTCTTTTCAGTCTTGGCGGTGATCCCTGTTCAGAAGAAGGACATGCGGTCGTATGCGACGGATACGGATATAATCTTACGACGCTATATCACCACATTAACCTGGGCTGGGGAGCTAATCCTAATCCCTGGTACAACCTTCCTTATGTTGAAGACTATAATAATGTTACTCAATGTTTATATAACATTTTTGTCTCCGGTAAAGGTGAGATAATCAGCGGCAGGGTCACTGACACGGCGGGCTTACCTGTAAACGGGGCGGCGGTTACAGGTGTGGGACCGGGTGGCCCGTACAATACCACGACCAACAGCAGGGGTATCTATGCGCTGGCACCTTTACAATCGGGAAAAACGTACACCATAAGCGTTGTAAAGTCGGGTTACTACTTCGCACCAAGGTCAGTGCAAACGGGTACTTCACAGGATTTTACATCAACATCAGGAAACATATGGAATGTTAACTTTTCACCCGGTACTGGTACTCCGACTGAGGCTGATATCTTTGTCGATTGGACCGCACCGGGCAATGATGACGGTACAAGCTGGTACAACGCCTATAATTATCTTCAGGACGGTTTAGCCGACCCCTGCGCCTCAGTAATATGGGTAGCTGACGGGATATATCATCCGGATGCCAACACGGCCGATCCAAACGGCACAGGAAACAGAAGTGCGAGCTTTGTACTTAAAAATTCCTTGGGTATTTACGGCGGTTATGCAGGCTATGGAGCGGCAGACCCGAATGAGCGAGATATCGACCTCTACAAAACAATTCTCAGCGGTGATCTTAATGGCAATGACGTTTTTGTGTATGAGCTGTGGGAGATGCCGACTGAGCCCACGCGGTCAGAAAACAGCTTTCACGTCGTCAAGGGTGGTTTTACCGATTCGACCGCTATACTCGACGGCTGTTATATAACCGCCGGCAATGCCAACGGCGCTACATATCCCGATTATGAGGGCGGGGGTATGTTAAATATTCACGAGGCTAATTGTATAGTGAATCAATGCACGTTTATTCATAATTCCGCAGGCAGCAGTGTCGGCGAACTCGGAGGCGGGGGTGGAGGGATGTGGAATAACAGAAGCCATTTACAGGTAAGCAGATGCTTCTTTTTCAGAAACACTGCAAAATGGGGCGGAGGAGGAATATTGAATGTTCTGAGCAGTCCGACAATTGTAAACTGCAGTTTCATTACCAACGAGACGTTCAATATTCCAAGCAACGGCGGAGCAGTGTACAACATAATACTATGTGACCCCATATTGACTAACTGCTTATTCCACAATAACTCCTCAAACTACGGCGGCGTGATGGCAAACGGACACAACAGTAATCCAGTGATAACCAATTGCACTTTCAGCGGCAATCAGGCCAGTGGGAGCGACAGCGCCATAAACGACCACAATAATTGCAACCCAATAATAACCAACTGCATTTTCTGGAACAACTCTTCTCCTGTGATAGGCGACGGACTGAACAGCGGTGCTATTATCAATTACACGGATATTCAGGGCGGCTGGTCAGGCGCCGGCGGCACCGGAAACATCAACACCGACCCATGTTTCGTAGATGCCAACGGTCCTGACAATATCGCAGGCACAAGGGACGAAAACCTAAGGCTGAAGGGAGTTTCGCCGTGCATTGACGCAGGTGATAACAACTCAGTGCCACTCGATACTACCGACCTTGACGGTGATGGTAATGTTACTGAACAGACACCGCTCGACCTCGACAATAAACCGCGATTTTTCGACGATTTGTACACGGCTGATACAGGTAACGGCACGGCGCCCATCGTCGATATGGGCGCTTATGAGCTTCTTAGCAGTGACATTATCATTGACGGTTCAGTGAATTTTAAGGACTTCGGCTCATTAGCCATACCCTGGATGGAAACCGGATGCGGACAGTGCGGCGGGGCCGACCTGACCTGCGACGGAGATGTTGACCTCGATGATTTGCAGGAGTTTGCCGAATACTGGCTGGTTGGTATAGATTAGCTTTATTGAGAGTTTAATTTCAGATAAAAGGGGCTGCTGGTATCAAAACCGCAGCCCCTTATTTTTACCCGGTTGGTTTTTGCTCTCTGCGGGTGCAACAGTAAACATATACGTTTTTTTCTTGCGTTTCGGCTTGTGTCGGATAGATTTTAGGGGAAAGTTCTGTATTGAAGGGACAAACGATGATAGGCAAAAAGATACGCTTAGAAAGAATAATCGACCGCAACAGCGGCAGAACGGTAATTGTGCCGATGGACCACGGCGTGACGGTCGGGCCGATACCGGGCTTAGAGGATATGCGCGAGACGGTAAGTAAGGTCGTGGGGGGCGGTGCAAACGCAATTTTGATGCACAAAGGAATCGTCCGTGCCGGGCACCGTGGTGCGGGCAGGGATGTCGGCCTGATTTTGCACCTGTCAGGCAGCACGGCGATGAGCCCGGATCCCAATGCAAAGGAGCTGGTGTGCACTGTTGAAGAGGCTGTTAAGCTTGGTGCTGATGCGGTATCAGTGCATATAAATTTAGGGGCTGAGACGGACAGGCAGATGCTGCGGCAACTCGGACAAATCAGCGAAAGATGTATGGAATGGCAGATGCCGCTTGTGGCGATGATGTACACGCGCGGGCAGAAGATTAAAAACGAATATGACCTGAATAACACCAAGCACGCAGCGAGGGTCGGAGCGGAATTAGGAGCAGATATAGTCAAGTGCGTTTACACGGGAAGTCCCGAGAGCTTTGCTGAGGTGGTGAACGGATGCCCGGTGCCGGTAGTCATAGCAGGCGGAGAGAAGATGGACAGCGACGAGGATATATTCATAATGGTCGAAGGCGCACTAAAGGCAGGGGCAACGGGTTTGTCAATAGGAAGAAACGCGTTCCAGCACAGGGACCCGACCAAAATCATAAGCGCACTGAGCAAAATGGTGCACGAAGGATTCAATGTCGAGCAGGCAAAGGAATTTTTGAATAAATAGAAACTAAGGTTATTCGGATGAAGAAGCTTTGGGTAAATTCTGTTCCTTATGAAAAGGAAGTGGTAATTTCGGCTCTGGAGAGCGGGGCTGAGGCGGTGGTGCTGCCGGAGGGAGTGAGCAGTACGGTCAGAGAATTCGGGAAAATCAAAACCGTCGAAAAAGACGGTGATATAAAACCCGGCATCGACGTCGAGTTCGTCGATATATCAGGCAAGGCCGATGAAGATAAGGCGGCGGCGGTGCCTGAAAATAAAATAGTCGTTCTGAGAATGTTAGACTGGACGATTATCCCGATAGAAAATCTGCTCGCCCGGCGCAAAGGGCCTGTTATGGTGCAGGTGAAAACAAGCGAGCAGGCTAAGCTGATGGTTGAGATACTGGAAAAAGGTGTCGACGGGGTAGTGCTGAATTCAACAGATGTGAACGAGATAAAGAAGACAGCGGACATTATCCACGGTGTAAGTGAAAAGATAGAGTTGGTAAGCGCGACTATAACAGCGACAAAACAATTGGGGATGGGAGACCGGGCGTGTCTGGATACGTGTACGCAGATGGTGCTCGGTGAAGGGATGCTGGTGGGTAATACGGCATCGGGATATTTTCTCGTACATTCGGAATCGATAGATAATCCGTATGTGGCGTCGCGGCCTTTTCGGGTAAACGCCGGAGCAGTGCACGCATATACATTAGGGCCGGACGGCAAGACAAAGTACCTCGCCGATTTGAAGAGTGGTGATGAAGTGCTGGTAGTCGATTATACGGGAAAAAGTCAACTGGCATACTTAGGCAGGAATAAGATAGAGAAACGGCCGATGATTCTCATCGAGGCTGAGGCCGAAGGAATTCCAATCAGCTTAGTACTGCAGAACGCTGAGACGATTCGATTAGTCAATCCTGACGGCAAGTCGATATCGATTTCAAATCTGAAGGTTGGTGACAAAGTTTTAGGGCATGTTGAAAAAGGCGGCAGGCACTTCGGGATGAAGGTCGAGGAAACCTTAGTCGAAAGATAGGTTTGTCAGGGAGGATTAGATTACATGGAAGTTGAGCTGATTGACATACTGGCGGTGGTTATAGCGGTGGTTCTGGGGGGAGTGATAGGCATTGAACGCGAATTCAGGCGCAAGGCTGCAGGATTGCGGACAAATGTACTGATATGCGTTGGGGCGGCGGTATTTACAATTATTTCGAGGAAAATGGGGGGAGCAGGTGAGCAGTCGGTTACGCGAATAGCGGCGCAGGTGGTTACGGGCGTCGGTTTTCTCGGTGCCGGTGCGATTGTACGCGACCGAGCCGGCGTGCTGGGACTGACAACAGCGGCGACTATATGGCTTGTGGCGAGTATCGGGATGGCCTGCGGTGCGGGTTTTTTCAAGCTGGCTGCGGCAACTACCGTCCTTGCAATTCTGGTGCTGATAGGGCTGAGTAAACTCGAGACAACAATCAAAAAATGGAGACCTAAAAAACAGTCCGACACTAACGCTCAATAGCCGGTTGTCAGGTCACCACGGGTAGCAGCAAGTACAGCAGCGAAAGCAATCGCTGCGGTTTCCACTCGAAGAACTGTATTAGTTATACGAACAAATTTAGCACCGGCGCCGGTTAATAATTCATTCTCACGGTCGGTAAGCCCACCTTCCGGGCCGATAAAAGCAATCACGTCTCTGGAGTCGAATTTAATTTTGAGCAGCGATTTTGCGTTATCAGCCAAAGACCCTACGAGAATACGTGAAGCGGGATAATCAACAGTGAGTTTCGAGATTGCCTTGGTGAGCGGTAAAGGTTTATCGATTACAGGCAGGAAAAGTCTTTTGCATTGTTTGGCGGCTGAGATAGTGATATTGCGCCAGCGGTCGGCTGCCTTCGGATTTTTCGGCTGTTTGACGGAGCGCTCGAATATAACGGGTGTGATTCTGTCGGCGCCGAGCTCGGTGCATTTGGCGATGAGCAAGTCGAAGCGGTCGGCTTTGGGTACACTCGCGGCAATGATTATTCGAGGTCTGGCTGGTTTTTCAGCGGTTTGCAGACTTTCTATTCGACAGGTGACTTCTTTGGAACTGATTTTTTCTATTTGGGCTTTGGCCAAAGTCCCCCTGCCGTCGAAGAGCTCGACTGTTTGACCTTGTGTCAGCCTCATCACCGAAGCGGCGTGGCGTGCTTCGGGACCGGTGATTTGGGCTTTCGGCGCTATTATGTCTCGGCAATAAAATCGATGTGCATGCATAAAAATAGAATATGCTATTGACCGGCAGAAGACTCTCTGATTAGTTTAAGCGTATTTCCTTCTCTCTTATATACTCTAACGACTTTTTTAATCTTCAAATCTGTGCCAAATCTTTGTTTCCGTAAAAAATCTACTGTCTCAATTCGTTCCTTCGGGGTTTTGCTGAGCCAGAAGGCCAGGTCCTCTTTGGTTTCGTCAATATCACCCTTACGAAATATTCTGACTTTTTTGCGGTCCATTTCCATATATGTATTATACCACAATTATACCGCTATTCCCAGCACGGATTCCGGCAAAGTTTGGCCACAGAGTTTACAGATTTTTGTATAGCCACAGAAGGCACCCCGGCTAACAACTTGCCGGGGCAGGCAGAGTTCACAGAGTTTTATTTTTCACCACCTGTGAAGAGCTTGAAGTCAAATAATAAAATTCCTTTTACCTCATTTTTTTGTTTTGAGGGCATCCTTCTTAATACTGCAATCAGTTGCGATGGCATAGTTAGTCACAAATATTTAACTGAACAGCATTTTTTTAGTTTAGCTTTTCTTAAGGCAATCTTAGCGGTTATCAATAACCTAAATATTTTACTGGCAATCGCAAAAACGTTGCCAACCACCTATATGGGACTTGCCAGCCTGGCAGTCCATGCAGATTATTGAGGCATAGCAAAAACGG
>Ga0315549_1002799_pt1 | contig 16162 bp, 12 predicted proteins | sample SalMarSW160200MG_FD_203101 | JGI IMG/M metagenome (GOLD analysis project Ga0315549, IMG submission 203101) | Salt marsh sediment microbial communities from the Plum Island Ecosystem LTER, Massachusetts, United States - Salt Marsh Sediment SW1601-200 ... | reverse complement strand
CCAAGTAATCTTAAATAACGTCTTTAATATATATACATCGTAGTACGGCGGAGGGCGAGTTGCAATAGTAAATTTTCTATGACGTCATAGATATCAGCGATATCAGTTAGAAAGCGGGGTTGCTTTGCCTGGGGGTAAAACATCGGTTGGCACCGAAAATGCTTCTCTGGCTAAAGCAATAAATTGATTAGCTATTGGGGGTAAAATAACATCCCTGCGGACAAGAACTTCAACTCCCACCCGTATATCATCAACAAGGTGAAGTATCTTCAGCCGGCCCTCAGAGACCTCTTTTTCAACATTTCTCATATAGTAGAAACTTATGCCTTTCCCATCCTCAACCAGACTCCTGCCCCATTCTATGCTATCCACCTCCACAGCCACGAGTGATGACGTTTTAAACCCTTTAGCCTTAAGCTTTTCCAAGATAATCTGCCGCGTAGCTGATGTTTCCGGCCCCAAAATCAAGGGATAATCACAGAGGTCAGCCAGGTCTATTTGCTTCTTCTGAGCAATAGGGCTTGATGGTGAAGCAACCAGTGCCATCATTTCCGCCTCCGAGATAGATATGCACCTCAATTCAGGATTAGCATAGCCCCGGCTTACCACAATACCAAGGTCTAGCCGGGAATTCAAAACATCCTCAATAATTTTGGCGGAAGGGGCATTTTCAACGAAGAGCTTTACATGGGGGTAGAGCTCTCTGAATTTTGCGGCTGTCGAGGAGAAACTGGAGCTGAAGGTAAGAGTTATGCCAACACGGAGGCTGGCCTCTTTCAGGTCCTCCACAAACCTTTCGGCGTTAATAAGCTGCTGGTAAATTTGCTTGGAATATTTAAAGAGACCCTCACCGGCATTAGTAAGGGAAAGCTTTTTCCTCTTTACTTCCAAAAGCTTGGCGCCTACAGACTTCTCAAGGGACTTGATATGGTAGGTTACAGTTGGTTGGGATAGAAAAAGCTTCTCGGCAGCGGCTGTTATGCTTCTTTCACTGGCAACAAAATAGAAGACGACGAGATTATATACATCCAGCTTTGGGGTACGCATTGCGATTTCTCTACTCTGCCTGACTCCAAGCCTTTTGACCTGCTCTAGTAAGGTGCTAAGTTCGGGATTCGGGGCTAGAACAAATTAGTCGCCTGTTCAACAAGGTAAAATCTATGATATCATAGAAAATTTACTCTTGCAACTCGCCCCTCGCCGTACTACGATGTATACGAATAATCCAGCCTTGACTTTTCGCCCTAGAAAAGGTAATGATGATATAACAACGAAGAGGAGGAGTAATATATGTGAGGTTTTATAGTATCAAAACTAAGAAGGAGGTTAAACAGTTGAACAAAAAGCTATTGTTAATCCCATTGGCATTATTATTAGTAATCAGCTTAATTGCTATCGGTTGCCCGACAACCGCACCAACCACCACTCCGGCAACCACCCCGGCAACCACCACCCCACCACCACTCCCACCCAAGGATAAGATTGTTATCGGCCAGGCAATCGCCCTCTCTGGTCCCTTAGTAGGCGGTGTTCAGACAGCCGGCGGCCCGGTCTATGAACTCTGGGTCGATGAGGTCAACAAAGATGGTGGTATATACGTAGAGGAGTATGGCAAAAAGCTGCCTGTGGAGCTTCTAAGATATGACGACGAAAGCGATATAGGCAAGATGACCGACCTGCTGGAGAAGTTGATTTTAGAAGACCAGGTTGACTTCGTCCTACCGCCCTGGGGTACGGCGTGGCTCTTTGCCGCCGCCCCCATAGCCAACAAGTACGGATATATTCTAATCGGAGGACCCGGTGGCGCCCTGGAGCTAAAATCGCTCAACCTGCCCTATTTCTTCCAGGTCTTGAATTTCTCCGAAACCCAGGCTCCGGCCCTTACCGGCATTTACAGTGAAGTCGGCGTGGAGTCGGTGGCGATTATCTTCCGCGGAGACCTCCACGGCGTAGAGTACGGCGGTGCTCTGGTTCCGTACTTCGAGACCGCCGGCATCGATGTCGCCATGATAGAGAGCTATCCTCCCGACGTGACCGAGGACTTCTCACCATTACTGAAGGAGGCTCAGTCGCTCGGTGTCGACGCCTTCCTGGCGGCGTGCTACCCCTGGGAAACCGGCCCTATGACCGGACAGGCAATAGGGTACGGCATTAACTTTAACGCCATCTGGTTTTCCGTTGGGCCCTATTGTCCTACCACCTATAGAGACGCCTTTGGCGCGGAGGTGATTGAGGGGGTAATGGGTGGCGGTGCCTGGAATGCCAAGACCTCTGCTGGAGCGGCGGAATTCGCTGATAAGTACATCGCCTTCACCGGCATGGAACCCGACTACTGGGGAGGGCTATACTACTATTCATCGTTACAGCATTTCCAGCAGGCTATCGAGAAGGCTGGAACACTTGACCAGGCGGTAATAAGGGATATAATGGCTGCGGATACGTTTGAGACGGCTCTGGGTCCATTCTGGTACGATGCCAACCGATACTTTGCCAACCATCCCGGTGAGATTGGCCAGTGGCAAAACGGCGTATTTGAAGTCGTAGACCCCGGAGAGAGGCGCACCGCACCACCCCTGTACCCCAAGCCTGATTGGCCAACGCCTTAGACTTTAGAGTTTTATCAACAGCGGTAAATAATGAGCAGGCTGCCTAGAAAGGGTTAACTGCTAGGAAGATAGCCTAGCACAGTATGTTGTACCTTCCTAGGCAGCCTGCGCCTGTGCTCACCCAAACCGGAAAGTTATTATTATGTTAGTCACCATCCTGGACATAGTTATTGCTGGTTTACTTATGGGCGGCATCTACGCCCTGATTTCTGTGGGCTTGAGCCTGCAGTATGGCGTTGCCCGGGTGCTGAATATATCCCACGGCGAGTTTATCATGCTGGGGGCTTTCATCACCTGGACGATGTTCGCCATTTTTGGCATCAGCCCGCTGCTGGCTCTGGCTATTGTCGGCCCTATTACATTTATAATCGGTTTTATACTCCACAGGACCTACTTCAACTCGCTGAGAATCTCATCACCGTCACAGCCTGCCTTCGAGGGCAGCTCCATGCTGGCTTCCTTTGGCCTCCTTTTTATAATCCAGAACGTGGCTATATTGATATGGGGCGCCGGCATAAAATCGTACACATATTTAGCCATCCCGGTTAATATCCTTGGAGCGGTATTTCCTGCCAATCGTCTGATAACCCTTGGCTTTGCCATAGCCATAGGTGTAGTCTTTTACATCTTTTTAGCCCGCACCCGACTGGGCAAAGCCATCAGGGCAGCCGCCCAGGACCCGGTGACTGCGGAGACCCTGGGGGTAAACATTAACCGGGTGCTGGCTATCTGCTTTGGCCTGGGCGCTTTGATGGCCGGTCTGGGGGGAGCACTTATAAGCATGATGATAAGCCTCCAACCGACCATGGGCCTTGAGTATCTCATAATCGCCTTAATCGTGGTCGTAATAGGGGGGTTGGGCAGCATCCTGGGCAGCTTTATCGGGGGTTTTATACTGGGTCTCGTTGGCAGCATAGTAACCCATATAGAGCCGGGGTTAGCCATGGTCGCCTACTATTTTATCTTCATGCTCTTACTGCTGGTTAGGCCAAAAGGTATTTTTGGAAGGTAGATAGATGAATATTAGCTTATTTACCTCTAAAAAATACTGGATACCGGGACTGGCTGGTCTGGTAGTATTAATACTGCTGGCAACTTTACCCGTCTACGCCCCGGGTTATACCGTGGTAATGCTAACCACTGTCTTTATGTATATCATCCTCACGGTTAGCTGGACCATCTTCTCCGGCCCCACCGGTTACCTCTCACTGGCTTCGGCGGCGTTTTTCGGGGCGGGTATTTACGCGGCGGCTATGATCGGGGGCAAATTACCCCTGCCGATGGTTATCATTATTGGCGGCGCGGTCAGTTTCATGCTCGCCCTTCTCGTCGGCGCGCTGACGCTCCGGCTCAAGTACACCTATTTTACTATATTCACTTTTGGTCTGGTTGAGCTCCTTTTGTATTTTATGCTGTGGTGGGAGGTAAATATAACGGGCACAACCGGCCGGGTAGTTCCCTCCGTGGATAACACCACCGCCTATTACGCTATAATAATTGTTTTTGTGATAACAATACTTATCGCCTACCTTATCAAGCGCTCCAAATATGGCCTGGCCCTGCAGAGCATCGGGGCTGATGAAGAAGCGGCAGCTCACCGGGGCATTAATGTGACTATGGTTAAAATTATCACCTTTGCCATAAGCGCTTTCTTTATGGGCGCCGTAGGGGCAATCATGGCGTCAAGGTGGACGTATATTGACCCCAATGTTGCCTTTAATCCCCTCATTTCCTTCATGCCGGTGCTGATGGCTATCTTCGGCGGTATGGGACAGCTTTACGGCCCGGTAATAGGCGCCGCCTTTTTCACCCTCTTAAGAGAGTTCCTGACATCAACGCTGGCGAAATACGAGATAGGCGAGCTCTATATGCTCATCTTCGGCATCGTGCTGGTGGTGTCGATAAAATACCTGCCCACCGGGGTGGTGGGGTTAATTCAAAAGTGGCGCAAGAGGTTATCAGCGCCAAAACAAGTTCCCGTCGGTAAGTAAACCTATAATAATATACTTCAGGCGCTTTATTAACACGTCAAATAAAGAAAGGAACCCACCCAAAATGCAAACTTTACAAACATTAAAAGACCTCCTTAACAGAAACGCCAAGACATACCCGGACAAGACGGCTTTTATTTTTGAAGACAAGCGCTACACCTTCAAGGAGGTTAACCAGAGGACAAACAGTCTAATAAACGCCCTGGCAAGCATGGGGGTAAAGAAAGGAGACCGGGTGGGTCTGCTGGCTTACAACTGCTCCCAGTACTTTGAGGTATTTAACGTCGCCAAAGCCGGCATGATTTGCGTGCCACTTAATTACAGGTCAGTGGCCAGGGAACTGGTCTACTTGATAAATAACTCTGAAGCTAACACCCTGATATTAGAAAAGGAATTTGTTGATACCATCCTTCCCATTCGCCACGAACTTACCGGAGTCAAGAATTTCATCTGCCTCGATGCGGCTGTGGAAAGCATGGCGAGCTATGAGCAGTTAATCAGCAGCTTCCCCCCTGATGAGCCGGTGGATGAGGTGGAAACGGACGACCCGTGTACCCTGTTTTATACCAGCGGCACCACAGGACGCCCCAAGGGAGCCCTTCATACTCATAAAAGCATACTGGCGGAAGCTGCCGCGGTCGGTCAAAACTTTACCCCTGATGACATTGCCCTGTGTGTGATGCCCTTTTTCCATGTTGCCGGCTCTGCGGTTTATCTATTCCCCGCTTTTGCCTCCGGCGCCACGGTAGTGATTCACAAGAAATTTGATGAGACCGACATTCTGAAAACTATTGAGAGAGAGAAAATAACCTATATTTGCTTAGTACCCGCCATGATAATCAGGCTGCTGGAAAACCCGGACGTAGACAAATATGACCTCAGCAGTTTGCACACCATAGTGTACACCGGGGCACCCATGCCCTATGAGGCGCTAAAGCAGGGCGTTAAGCGTTTTGGCAAAATCTTCGTCCAACTACTGGGGCAGACTGAAACTCTCAATCTAACCATGCTCAAGAAAGAAGATCATAATATAGAGGGGGCAGCCAAGGAAACCAAAAGGTTGGAATCTGTAGGCAAGCCGCCCAGGGCCGGTGAGGTAAGAATTATTGACGAGCAGGGCAACGATGTTGCTGTAGGTGAAGCCGGTGAAATAATAGCCAAGAGTGACCGGCTGATGAAAGAGTACTGGAAGATGCCCAAGGAGACAGCGGAAATAATGAAAGATGGCTGGCTTTACACCGGTGATTTGGGCAGGATGGATGAGGACGGCTACATCTACATCGTGGACAGAAAAAAGGATATGATAATTAGCGGCGGAGAGAACATTTATTCTCGAGAAGTGGAGGAGGTACTCTATGCTCACCCGGCAGTACAGGAGGTGGCGGTGGTGGGAATACCTGATAAAAAGTGGGGTGAATCGGTAAAGGCAGTGGTAGTTTTGCGCAAAGGGATGACAGCTACTGAAGACGAGATAATCGATTTCTGCAAGGAGCGTCTGGCAAGTTACAAGAAACCGAAATCGGTAGAGTTCTGGGACAGCTTGCCCATGACCGGCAGCGGCAAAATAATGAAAAACGAAATAAGAGATAGATACTGGCAAGGTTACGAGAAAAAGGTCCACTAGCCTTACAGGGTTAACCCAACAATCCCAACCTCATTATCAGATATCCTGTTCTAACAAATCGTTTCCGTGCGTCTTCACCATTACATCCCGGTAAAACTGACTATGCAAGAGACACCGGTGAGGTGTAAACTTCATAGAAAGGGAAAAAGCCCGCTTTTATGGCCGAAGAGACCTGGCAGCACTATAAAGAAAAGAAAAATTCTAAACCGGCACCGCTAAAAGGCATCAAGGTGCTTGAGGTATGCACCCTGATACTGGGCCCCGCGGGCCCGGGTTTCGCCGCCGAGATGGGCGCCGAAGTTATCAAATGTGAAATTCCCCCCATGGGTGACACCTGCCGTGACCTCACCCCCTTCGGCTATTTTTTCCGGGAACAGGGGGCATCCTTTGCCCACATGAACACCAATAAATACTGGCTGGGCCTGGATTTGCACAAACCGGAAGCCCAGGAGGTGTTCAAAGAACTGGCGGCGGCGGCCGACATTATCGAAGATAACTTAAGACCGGGAGTGATGGAAACCTGGAATGTCGGCTACCGGCAGATAAAGGAAATCAATCCCAGCATTATCTATCTATCCAAGAACGGCTTTGGCCAGTGGGGGCAATACGCCGAGGAGAACCGCCCCTCCAACGACGGCGCCTCGCAGGGATTTTCGGGCTATTCCCGGCTCTCCAGCTTCCCCAGCCAGCCACCACTAAAGAGCCGCCTCTATATCTGCGATAACTACGGGGCGCTGATGGGAGAGCTGGCTGTACTAGCTGCCCTCCATTACCGGCAACGGACCGGCAAGGGCCAGTTCATCGAGCTGTCACAGACCGAAGCCATCATGCGGGCGATGACCTGGGTCTGGCCCTACCAGCAAATCACCGGCCAGGTAGCCATGCCCGCCGGTAACCGGGATGTATCCGTGTGCCCCGCCGATACCTTCCGCTGCATCAACGACGACTTTGTCACCATCGCCGCGCCGGCTCCGGAGGAGTTCAGGGGACTATGCACCGCCATGGGCAGACCGGAGCTGGCTGACGACCCCAGGTTTAAAGACCACCTGACCCGGCTTAAGGAAGACAACGCCACTGAAATTCTAAAAATCATCGCCGCCTGGGCAAGGACCAAAACCCCGGAAGAGATTGAAAAACTGGCCGAAAAGCACGGCTTCGCCGCCGCTCATATCTGGAACACCAGGGAAGTCGTCGAGGATAAGCACTTCCGGGCAAGAGGCTTTATGACCGAGGTGGATGACCCCATACTCGGCAAGTACTTCGACCACGAGTTCCCGGTAATGATGTCCAAGACCCCACCCAAAATTAAGTGGGGCTGCCGGGCGGTAGGCTTCGATAACGAATATGTATTAAAGCACACCCTGGGCAAGAGCGAAGAGGACATCAAGAAGCTGTATGATTGCGGCGCCCTGGGCAAATGGGCCGATGTGCCAACCCGCCGGCCCCCCTCCAACTGGGACGGCAGGGCAGGACTGCACGAGGCATAAGGGCAGTAAGGGAAGGAGCAAGACAGGAAAGATGGAGCAGCGCTGGCCGGACTGGATAAGAGAAAGGGACGACCCCCGCATCGCCCACACCAGACCCGAAGCTCTGGACGATATAACGGTGCTCGATTTGAGCTACAAGAACTTCGCCGGCTGCTGCTGTTCCTCAATGCTGTCCGAATTCGGCGCCAAAGTCATTAGAATAGAACCGCCCCAGGGTGATTTCATCAGAAGCTGCACCCCCTACGGCGTGCTGTATAAGGGGGAAGGGCTTAACTACCTGAGCGAGGGCAGAAACAAGCATCACATTACCCTCAACCTGGAAAAGCCGGAGGGCAGAGAAATACTTAAATCCCTGGCAAAGCAGGCTGATGTGCTTATAGAGACCTTCAGCCCCGGCGTCATGGACGGGTGGGGCATTGGCTATGAACAGCTAAAGGAGACTAATCCCGGTCTTATATTCGCTTCCATAACCGCCCACGGTCAGTTCGGGCCGCTAAAGCAGAACCCGATGCCGGACTACGATAACATCACCCAGGCCAAGTCAGCAATACAGTCGGCTACGGGCGAAGCCCTGCCCGATGGTAAAAGCTACGACGAATGCCCCTGGGCGGTACCCACCAAGGCCAGCCCCTGGATAGGCTGGGCACAACCGGGAACCTTCATGGCCGTCGGCATCCTGGCGGCTCTTCACTGGAGAGGGATAAGCGGCCAAGGTCAGGCGCTGGATGTGGCTACAACCGAGTCCTACGCCCGTTTCGACGACTACGCGGCACTGTGGTACCAGGAAACGGGCATCGTTAACGAGCGTTTCGGCAGCCTGGATATCGCCTGCTGGCTCTACTGCTTTGCCCCGACCAGGGACGGCGCCGTCTTTCTGGGCGGCTTGAGGCTGGAAATGTGGCAGGCGTTTGCCGATATGCTGGGCAAATGGGACGAGTGGGACGCCGCCGGCTGGACGACCCTGCAGGTCTTCATGCGCAAAGAAGAGCAGCTGAAATGGGCGCCGCTGATATTTGCCGAAACGCGCAAATACACCAGCGAGGAACTGGTCAGGATGTCGGTAGAATACGCCCAGAAGGGACGGCTGGCTCCTATCACCGCGGTGGTAGCGCCGGTCTGTTCTCCTGAAGAAGCCATGAAAGACGCCAACTGGCTGGACAGGGGGATATTCACCCCGGTTAAAGACCCCGTCTACGGAGAGGTCATTGTCGCTCAGGCGCAACATAAAATGAGCCAAACGCCCATACGGACCAGGTGGGTGTGCCAGCCGGTAGGCCATGACAACGAAAAAATCTATTCAGAGTACCTGGAATTTGACCCGGCAAAGCTGGCTCAATTGAAAAAAACGGGGGTAATCTAGCGGACTTCCGCACCGGAGCCCGTCAAGGCCAGAGAGCCTTAGCCACGTCATCCAGCCCCAGCTCCAGCAGTTTCTTCTTGCTCGGCTTGGCTGTCTTCAAATCCCAGTCCATGGCGGCAAGGTACTCGGAATCCAGGGTCTCCTCGTCAACGGTTATACCGGCCAGAGGGCCCTTCTTAGGGGGCGGATAGCCGTAAACCCGTCCGGGAACCTTGAACTTCAGCGGGTTCAAGCCCTCGCGGATGTTAAAAGCCTGCCGCATGTTGGCGATTCTCTCCCCGGTCTTAAACAGCTCGTCAACGTCAAAGTCCCAGCCGGAAACGGCGTTCATAAACTCGATAAAAGAATCAACGTGGGGCAGAGCCCAGTACAGGAAAAGGCAGGTGCCGGTGCAACTCACCACATGGCTGAAATCGCTGCCCAGCTTGTGGGCTTCACCCCGCCCGGCAAAGGACTTTTGGTCAAATTCAGGGATGGGCAGCCCTTCGACAGGTATCCCCGGCCCCTGGGTATGGCGGGCGGGGGTGGCGTCCAGGCGGTAGCTATTCGCCCAGTGATAGCCCAACTTGGGGTCATGGGCTGGAATCTCCTGCCCCTGAATATGCATGGCATATTGGCCGGCGCCCTTGCCGATTGTCTCAGCGGCTATCTTCACCCCCTCGGCTAAAACATCACCAAAACCCTCTCTATTAACCATCTTTTCGGTCATGGCAACTATTGACCTGTGGTTACCCCAGGTCATCTCAATGCCGTCGGTGTCGGCCCTGGTGATAAGCCCCCTCTCGTAGCACTCAATGGTAAAAGCCATGATAGCCCCGGCCGAGATAGTATCAACCCCGGCGCGGTTGCAGATATCGTTCAGCTTGATAATCGATTCCACGTTGCTGTTAAGGCAGTCGGCGCCGAACATGCCCAGCGTTTCGTACTCGGGTTTATGGGCGCCGGCTTCGTATTTATATTCCCCCGTCCCCGCCTTCATGTGCCCCCCGCAGCCAATGGGACAACGGTAACAGGCGTATCGCTTCTCCTGGCGCTTTAATACCGGTCCGGCGGCAATGTCCTCATAGTCCAAAAAATCCAAAGTGGCTGTGCCCGCCCAGTTCTTGGTCGGGGTATCGCCGCTTTCGGCACAGGCAATAAAGATAGCCGGCGTGCCCTCATCCCTCATCATCTCAAAATGACCGGTAAGCTCACCCAGGTATTTCTTTCTCAGCGCTTTAGCCTTGGCTTCATCGGCCGCAGGAACCTTAATATTGCCCTTCACCGCTATCGCCTTAAGCCTCTTCGAACCCATCACCGCCCCCAGCCCGGAACGCGCGGCGGCGCGGCCCTTGTTGTTCATCACGGCGGCGATGCGGGCTACCTTCTCACCAGCTGGCCCGATGCAGGTAACCTCCACCTCCCTGCCCAGCTCGGCTTTAAGTATATCTTCGGTCTGGAAGGTATCCTTCCCCCAGATATGGGCGGCGTCTCTCAGCTCGGCTTTGCCGTTATTGATAAATAGATAGACCGGCTTATCCGATATGCCGGTAAAGAAGACGGCGTCGTAGCCGGCAAACTTAAGGTAAGGGCCGAAATTACCGCCGGAGTTGGCGTCACCCCACCCCCCGGTGAGCGGCGATTTGCCCACCACAATATACCTCGAAGCCGAAAGCGAGGGGGTGCCGGTAAGCATGCCGGTGGTAAAACCAAGGATGTTATCCGGCCCCAGCGGGTCAACACCGGCCTTCTGCCGGCTAAAGAGGATTCTGGCACCGAGCCCGTAGCCGCCGATAAACTGGCGCCCCAGCTCCTCGCCGAGCGCCTCCTCCTTGAGCCCATTCCGGGAAAGGTCAACCCACAGCATCTTGCCCATAAAGCCTCTTGCCATCGCTTGCCTCCTTGGTTTAGTTGACAACCACCAAGCCTATTTTAGACCCGCCGCCACCGATGGTCAAACCCACCCCAGGAACACTAAAGAAAGCTAAACAGGCGGCTTCTATTCCCCTTTTTCCTCTTTGCGGGGGTAAGACGGCATCACGTAGCCCCCCTCCCGGGGATAATCGGGGTAATCCGGCGGTATGTAGGCTGACCAGTCAGCCACGGCATTGGGGTCCAGCATCTTCTTGAGCTTCCTCAACCAGAGATCGTAGTTATCGTAGCGTTGCCCCCAGTTCTGGTGGACGTGGGTGACCGACTCAATCTGCAGACAGCCCCCCCGCGCCGGCACCCCGAACCGCTGGAACTTCCCGCGGGGGTCAAAAAGCTCGCTGATAAACCTCCGGGCCGCCTCCAGGGAAGACGGGTCATAGGGGTCATAGAGGGCTACCGAAATACCCTGCGCCCCGGTGGAAAGGTTCTCCTCGGGCCGCCAGGTTATCTGCCGCTGTCCGGTATCACGGCGGAAAAAGGCGCCGCTGCGCTCGTAGCGCTGGACTATCTCCCCCTCCCGCAACGCCAGGTTTTTAAGCATGTCCGGCGAACCGTCGGGGCTGGAAGAAGACGGCAGAAAGTCGCCGGTAACCCGCAGCGCCGGCACGCCGTTAGACCATATCATATCAACAAAAGAGCGGGCTAGCGCCGCCGGCTCGTTAAATTCGGGCAAAAAGCGCCCGCCCCGCTTTTCGGTAATGGCTAATACGCACTTTTCACGGTATTTAAGCTCCCGGGAGGACTGCCCGCCGATAACCAGCACCAGCGAACTCTTAACCTCCTCGGCAAGCTCCGGGTCGGCGGCCTGCATCATGGCCCATTCCTCATCGTTGCCCTCGGCGGGGACGTCGGTGCCCAGCAGACTGATGGAAAGGGAGTATAGAATTTCGGCGTGGCAAAAATCGGCAGCCGCCTCCAAGGCGGCATCTATATTGGGGAAGGTGGGGATTAAGACCTTATAACCGTCGGGCACTTTGGGCAACTGCCCCCGCGACGGCGGCTCCCCGGGCTTTTTCTCCTGCTCCCACTCCGCCGGCCCGTACCAGGGGTAGAGCTTGACGCTGGCTTTGGTGATAATGCCGTGCCCGCCGTTAGCCCCGGTGCGCCCCCGCAGTATTCCCCGCAGGCTGAAGCCGGGCCCGTCGGCGGAAAACAGCTCGCCGCCGCTCTCGCCGGTGCCCATCTCCAGCACCTCGCCGGTGGGCAGCACCCACTCCACCCCCAGGACATTGCGCCCGTAGCCGCTGGTAAAGACCATGGTATGCTGGCAGCCGTGGTGGCAGCACTCGGCGGCAACCACCCCGGCGCTGTAGCCCACGCCAATCCGCCCGGTGTACAGCCCGTGCTTAGCCGCCTCCAGCTGAAGGCGGTAAACCGAAACGTAAGGCTCGACCACCGCCCGCATGTTCTTGGCGTCTATCTCCAGGACACGGTTCATCCGCTTCAGGTCAAGCAGGATGCCCTTCTCCTTCTCCAGAGCCAGGGAAAGGTACTCAAACCCGGAAGAGAAGGCTTTAAACAGGATGCCGTACTCATTGCACACCCGGACAATAGCCTGGATTTCATCGGTGCTGGCCGGCAGCACTACCGCCGAGGGGCGCGTCGAGTGCTTTTCGTCAAAGAAGAACTTGTTGCCCCAGACCTGGTTGTAGGTATCCAGGATAACCAGCTCCTGGGTGATATACTCCCTGCCGACGATATACTCCAGAGCCTGGTATTCCTGTTTAGCCAGCTTCACCTTAAATTCTCCTGCCTCATCGTTTAAATTGCCTTCTGCACCAGCTCTATCAGGTCATAGACCTTGATATCGTTATCGGTCTCTCTGGCCGCGTCCAGGAAATTCCGCTTACACCAGGGGCAGGCGCTGACGATAGCCTCCGCCCCTACCGCCCCGGCCTCCCTCAGCCTCTCGGCGGCAGTCCAGAGGGCGAAGTCGGGATAGGCGTCAATGACGCCGCCGCCGGCGCCGCAGCACCAGGCATATTCCTTAATCCGGTACATTTCCACCAGCTTCAAGCCGGGGATGCTCTTTAAAATATTACGGGGTATTTCGTAGACGCCGTTGGCGCCGCGCCGGTACTGCTTGGGCGGGTCGTGGACAATCATCTGCCCCTGGACCTTTACCTCTTTCCCCTGCCAGTGCACCCAGGGCTCAGCCAGGCGTCCCAGGTGGCAGGGGTCGTGGTAGGTAACCGTCAGTGGTACCTTCTTGGTCAGCTTTAATTTGCCCTCTTTGAGCAGGCGTTCCAGGTACTGGGTAATATGGAACACCTCTATCCCCAACCCCTTGCCGATTTTGTCGTAGAGGACCTTAAAGCTGGCGTAGCAATCGGCGCAGGGGGTGACCAGGGTACTGACCCCGGCGGCGCGGAAGGTTTCCAGCTGGCGCTGGGCATACTTTTCCATCTCATCGGAGCAGCCCAGCTCGTAGGCACGCCCGCCGCAGCAGACTTCGTCGGCGCCCATAATACCCACATCAACACCGGCCTTCTGGAGCAGGCTCAGCCCGGCTCTGGCTACCGGCCACAGCTCTTTATCATAGGAGTAGCGGCAGCCGGCGTGATAGACAACCTCGGCTTTGTCAATAGCCAGGTCTTTAACGTCCATATCCCCCGCCCACTTGCCCCGGTCGGATTTTGGCGCCTGCATCATGTTATCCTCTTCCCGTAAGCCCTGAATAACCGTCTGGTGGGGCTGAGGCAGCTTGCCCTCCTCAACGCATTTAATGCGCAGCTCCTGCATCAGCTGCAACGGTTCGATGTCCTGCTGGACCTTGCAGGATACATCGCAGCTGCCGTCCATCTGGCAGCGGTAGAGCACATCAAGAAAAGTATCGTCAATATCTATCCTCCCCTTGAGCAGGGAATAGGCCATATTGAACTTGCCGCCGGCGGCATAGGCGTGCCAGTTATACCGGGCAACCGATGGGCACCCCTCGATAAAATCGGTATTCCGCATGTACCTGTAGGGTATCCATTTACAGTAGGAACAGCGGGTGCATCTCTGCATATCGTGGGTATAATCCTGCCAGCTCATTTCTTTATCTCAAAGCACAATTTCCCCGGGTTGAGGATACCGTTGGGGTCAAAGATGCCCTTAACCTTTCGCTGCATTTTCTGGGTGCCCTCGGCCGAACTATAGGCGGTGTCCCGCCAGGCGCCGTAAGGCCGGGAGAAAAAGCCACCCCTCCGTGCCATCTCCCCGGCGCCATGCCCCACCAGCCACCGGGCGGCGTCGGCTTCGGCACGGTCGGCAGGGTCATAATAAAGATTAAACTCGCAGTGACAGCTGGTTCCCTGCACTGTCGGCTGCAGATAAACGCCGGTGTTTTCCGGCGGGGCCAGCTCGGACATGGCGGTGATGAAGTCAGCCGTCTTGTCCAGCGTGGTCAGGAAGAAGATATCCTGGAACCCGCCCTTAAACCTCAGCTTCCAGTAAGGCTCAGGCGATGGCGCCAGCCGCGCCAGCACCTCTTCAGCCTTAGCCCCCGGGATACTGGCCGCCGGCTTTAGGTTACATTCTCTAGCCATATCTTTGAAATCGGCGGTCTCGTAGGCTACTTTATCTTCGGGCAGCACCCCGTAGCCCTCAAAGCTGACAAATAAAACCCAGGGCGGCAGAGTCTTCTTTAGTTTCTCAATCTCTTCGGAATTCTGGCCCAATAGACAGGCCAGGTTAAGCCCGTTCAGAATAAACTGGCTGGCTCCCAGCCGGAATCTCACCAGACGGTAGCTCAAATCAATCAGGGGCTCGATATTCTTCGACGGCACCAGAAAAGCCTTTTTCAGCTGGGGCAGGTAATGGCATTTCAGAGTTGCCCAGGTTACGATGCCGATGGTGCCCTGAGCCCCCGATATCAACCTCTGAAAATCGACGTGGCTGTGGCCGAAGGGGTTCATCTGCACCCGGCCCAGCTCCCACTGCTCCTCAACCGTATCGGGACCCGAAGCCTCGCCGGTGCGGAACTTATCGCCGGTGCCAAAGACAACCTCGGCGCAGAGCCAGGGGTCAGTGCTGTCCCAGTGATGGGCCGGCATGGTAATCGGCTCCCTCTCCAGCACACTGCCTATCACCGACTTGTTGCCGCGGGGAGCCAGAGGCATGTAGGCGGATAAACCGGCCTCGGCCAGCTCCGCCTGCAGCTCAATAAAAGTAACCCCCGGCTCGACCATAGCCACCTTGTTCCTGGGGTCAACCCTTATAACCCGCTTCATCTGGCTTAAGTCAACGATAACCGATCCACCAGTACCGGGCACGGTGTCCCCCCGGAAATGGGGAGCCCCCGAGCTTACCGGCACCAGGGGGGTAAGGTTGCTGTTGGCCCACTTAACCAGCTCCTGCACTTCCCCAACATTACCCGGCTTGACCACGCACCGGGGCGCCACCGCGGGAACAAAGCTCAGGTCCCGGGAATACTCCTTTATGACCTCTGTCCCGCTCAGGACATTGCCAGTGCCAACTATTTCGGCTAGTTCCCTTTCCGCCATCTCTAATTCCCTTTTACCAGCCCCACCCCGCGTAGAGCGCCCGTTTCAGGTTAAGGATAATATTCAGCATAATCACCCGGCGAGGCTGTATCAATGTGGATAAACCCATAATGCCACCGCCGTTAAAGTTCTGTCAAGCCAAAGGGACTTTAGTCCATATTACGGCACCTACCTTGGTATCCATACCCTCCAACTAGGACTATAGTCATCGGACTAAATAGTGACCCCAACCGTACTTTTGGGGGATTCCAAATTCGCCATAAGGCGAACATAATTGACACGGGTTGGACATAGTTACAGAGATAATCTGAGAGGTGACGCAACTATGACGGTGAACATGAGAGGAAAAACCTACTACAGAACCGCCGAAGTATGTTCCATGGCCGGTATAAGCCGGTCGACCCTATTCCGGTGGCTAAGGAAAGGTATCCTCGAGGACGTGTCTCACCGGGACAGGCGGGGCTGGAGACTGTTCACTGACCGCGATATCGGCCGCATCACCGAAGAATCCAACAAGGTCAAATGAGGGGGGATAAGGCAGACAGATGAAATTAGCCGACCTTAATCAAGCCATCAAAAGCGTACCGGTCATCATCTTCGCTTGTGCCTTCCTGCTGGCCACGTTTTTGGCCGGGCTAACCGATATATTTACCGCCCCGGCCTCCATAACCAGCGGCCTGCTCAAATCACAAGAAT